>Ga0299915_10002457_pt1 | contig 13588 bp, 13 predicted proteins | sample RVTome_13_FD_200263 | JGI IMG/M metagenome (GOLD analysis project Ga0299915, IMG submission 200263) | Soil microbial communities from uranium-contaminated site in the Upper Colorado River Basin, Wyoming, United States - RVT92D227 (version 2) ...
TCGATCTTCATTGAATAATCTTCTTCATCCGCATCAACAAGATATGCCTCATCAACGACATACTTGATGTTCTGAAAGTCTTTTTCCCATAGAAGTGTGACGATATCGTCATCTATCGCCTCTCTATCAAAATCAAGAGCAATAATTTTCAAAAATTCCTCAAGTTCTTCCTGCTGAAGACCATTTTTAAATGTTATTTCCCTTAACCCGTCTTTAAAGAAAAACATTGCGAGGTTATCCTCTTTTTCAGGGTTGTCATAGATCTGGTCAGAGTCGTAATAGATACTGTTCTGCTTTATACTCAAGGTAATACTATCATGGTAATCAAAGAAGCTCTTGAACCTCTCATATGAATCCTCCAGTATCTTTATATATATAGGATTATTCTGGGGATACATCCTGATAGTCTTTTTTGACTTAATAAGATTCTGGAGGATATCTTTTACTTCTTTTAGTTCTTCAGTCGATTCCATGTTTAAAAACTAACATAGTAATTTGTAAGCAGTCAAACTTTAAATAAGGATTATTCTTCTTTCCCTGGCAAAATTCTTAAGAATCATCGAGGCAGAATACAGTCTCTGGAGCCTCGTGTTTCTCCACCTGATTGCCTGGGAGTCTCCATGCGGAAACTTTTCTCCCCTGATCTCTATCTGGGCTTTCATTATCTCATGATAAAGTCCTTTGAGGGATTCGCCGTCGAGCGGTTTCAGGAACAACGGATTTACAACTACATACCCTTCAGATATATCATATGCAATTGCCTTTAAACTTTTCCCCCTGATAGTCGGCACTTATAGAGCCTCTTTTCTGACAAAGATTCTTGATGCAAGTATTCCCACCTCATAAAGAATTATCATCGGCACAGCCATAAGTGTCTGATTGAAAGCATCAGGTGTTGGTGTAAGGATAGCTGCTACCATAAAGGCGATTAAAATAGCATATTTCCTGTTTTTAGCCAGTGTCTTTGTAGTGACGAAACCCATACGTGTGGCAAAAATTATAATTACAGGGAGCTCAAATACGAGACCAAAGGCAAGGATAAATTTAAGACAGAAATCAACATATTGCCCGACAGAAAGCATGGGCATCATAAAATCACCGATTTTATAGGTAAGGAGAAAACTCATTGCGAATGGCAGAACAATAAAAAAACAGAAGGCAGCCCCGACAAGAAAAAGCACGGTTGCTATCAATACAAACGGAGCTACATATTTTTTTTCTTTTTGATGAAGCCCGGGGGAGATAAAACTCCACAACTGCTGGAAGAGCAAGGGAAGGGCAATTATCAAAGCAGCAACCATGGCAATCTTCATATTCATCCAGAATCCTTCAGCAGGCGACAAAAATATGAGTTTCATATTCTGAAGTTTATCCTGGGGGACAAAATACATATACATTTTTCTTACTGAAAAATCCAAATTATATTTCAGGGGAAACATCAGGAACCTGAGTATGTGCTCGGAATAGTTAAATGAGATGACAAAGGTAACACATAATCCAATTAAAGATATAGTAATCTTCTTTCTTAGGTCACCGAGATGTTCAAGAAAGTTCATCATCTTGGTGTCTGCCATTCTAAACCTCCGCCATTCTCTCTATTAAAAAAATTGTTATTTCCAAAGCCTGAAAAGTTTTGTGGTCAAGGGTATGCCGGATACTTCTGCTTTTATATCTGTAATGAAATCATTAAGGCTGTTTAAAGCACTGTCAAATGTTTTGTTTTTTTTCATCAGAATCGCTGTCCGCATGCTCCTCCACATCCGCTATGGTGTTGAGAGTTTTATTAATTTCTTCAGACTCGGTCTCTACTTGTTCCTTTACTTCCTTCGCTGTGTCTTCGATCGTTTTACCAGTGTCTTTGATCATTTTACCTGTATCTTTGACTTCAGTCTCTATTTGTTTCTTAACGTCAGCTACAGTTTCACGGATATCAGATGTCGTTTCCTCGAATTCCTCTTCAACCGACTCCTTAACATCCTGTAACGCTTTTTTTAGTTCACCCATTCCTTTGCCGAGGGTTCTAGCTAATTCCGGAAGTTTTTTCGGGCCAATGACCAGGAGGGCGACAATGAATATTACTATCAGCTCCGGCATTCCAATATCAAACATCCCTTACCTACTCCTCCTCATATACCTTTTTAATCTTCTTTTTTTCTGTCGATGACAAAAATGTTATGGTAAATATTAGCCTGGTTTCAGGATTTCTGTTTTTCAAATCAAATCCGGCACCAAATGTAGTATAAATAAATTCTGTTGTCTTAAACCTGTAACCCAGCCTTGCCTCTACAGAATCGAGCTTGTCAGAATTATGGCTCTTCTTACAGTATAACTCAGCAAGAAATTTAAAGTTATGTGCAGCAGCAAAATCAAGGCCTGCTAAAAACGATATATCTTCTTTGTATTTTCCCGAGCCGGGTTTCTCGTAGAATAAATTCAAATGACCGTTAACAGGGCCTATTCTTTTACTTACAATAAACCCCAGTCCATAGCGTCCATCTGTGCTCAGATTGCCTCTTCCCGATGGCAGCGAGGCATTCAGGATGTATGCTAACGACGGCCCGTACCTCCCTTCATCAAAAAATCGGTGTTTCAATCCGAACGCTGCGTCTTCAAAACCATCGCTTGCATCACTGCCAAGTACATAAGGAACAGTCAGGCTGATTTCCAGCTTGTCGGTAATACCATATGCGCTCTTGAATATAAAGCGGTAAAAATCCGGATCTATCGATACCTCGGTACCTGCAGAAAATGCTACTTTGCCTCCAGGAAGGCTTTCTGCACTGAAGGTTGAAAATATTCCGTAGGGGTCTACAGGCTGAATACCTGTTACTTCAAAACCATATGAAATTCCGGACAGCAAAAACAGGCTAAAAACAAGGGACAGATAGAACCTTTTCATTGTTAAAAATAGCAGAAAAAACTAAAGGGTGTCAATGAGTTAAAGTTTTTCACCAGCTGTTATCATTGACAAAGACGATCATTGGAAAATATAATTAATCAATTAATTTCCCCTTATGATAATATTAGGAATTATAGGAGGTTCATATGGCAGAAGGAATATCCGAGGCTACGACAGTTAATTGGGAGAATGAAGTAATCAAAGCACAAGGCCTTGTCATGATTGATTTCTGGGCTGCGTGGTGCGGTCCCTGCAGGATGATCTCACCAACGGTCGAGGAGCTGGCAAAAGAGTATGGCGAGAAAGTAAAAGTTATGAAGCTTAATACCGATGAAAATTCTGAAATCGCAAGCAGATATAAAATCATGGGAATACCTACTATTATGTTTTTTAAGGATGGCGCGAAACTGGACCAGATAGTCGGTGTTGTACCGAAACAGCAGTTAAAAGCTAAATTAGATTCTCTCCTTAGTACATAATAGGTTTTTTCAAACCGGGGTCTTCGGCGAGATTTTCTAATCAAGTAAAGGAAAACCGTACATTTTTGTAAATGTTTGAATCCCTCACTGAAAAATTAGAATCCGTTTTCAAAAAATTAAAGGGTAAAGGCCTTTTAAAGGAAGAGGACGTTGAAGTCGCTCTGAAAGAAATACGGCTTGCCCTTTTAGAGGCAGATGTCAACTTCAAGGTTGTCAAGGGCTTCGTCCAAAAGATAAAGGAAAAAACTGTTGGCAAGGAGGTACTTGAAAGCATTACCCCCGGACAGCAGGTTATCAAGATAGTCAATGACGAACTCTGCGAATTGCTCGGAAAAACAAACAGCAGGATTCAGCTGTCACCTAACCCACCTACAATCATAATGATGGTAGGCCTCCATGGCTCAGGTAAAACTACGACTGCGGCAAAACTTGCCAGACTGTTCAAGAAAGAAGGCAGAAGGCCGATGCTCGTTGCAGCAGACCTTCAGAGACCTGCTGCAATAGACCAGCTTATCGCACTTGGTGCCCAGATAGATACACCGGTTTTCTCTTCGAGAGAGATAAAAGATCCCGTGGTACTCTGTATTGAATCGGCAAAAAAAGCAAAACTTGATGCAAGAGATGTTGTGATTATGGATACCGCAGGCAGGTTACACATTGATGAGTCACTTATGTTCGAGCTCAAGAAGATAAAAGAAAGTGTTTCGCCGAAAGAGGTTATCTTTGTCGCCGATGCTATGACTGGACAGGATGCAGTAAATATAGCCAGAAACTTTGAAGATCAAATAGGCATTGACGGGATTATACTCACCAAAATGGACGGTGATGCGCGAGGTGGTGCTGCACTCTCCATAATTTCGGTAACCGGAAAACCCATAAAATTCATCGGCACCGGTGAGAAAATCGAGATGCTCGAGCCCTTCTATCCTGACAGGATTGCATCAAGGATACTTGGGATGGGCGATGTCATGAGTTTAATAGAGCAGGCACAAAAAACTTTCGATCAAAAAGAGGCTGAAAAACTCCAGAATGCCATAATGGATGAGACCTTCACTTTCGACCACCTTAAAGAACAGCTCACAAAGATGCGCAGCATGGGACCCCTCGAAAACCTGCTCAATATGATACCCGGCTTTAATAAGATCAAAAACCTTGATATTGATGAAAGGGAACTGGTAAAGGTAGAGGCCGTAATCAATTCCATGACGAAAAAAGAACGAAGAGATCACAATCTTATCAATGGAAGCAGACGGAGGAGGATCGCCATAGGAAGCGGAACAACAGTCGCGGATGTTAACAGGGTTATAAAACAGTATATTGAAATAAAGAAAATGCTTAAGATGTTCAAGGGTAAAAAAGGGTTCAAGATACCTAAATTCCTGCCATTTTAATCCCATTATTAATTCTCTTGTTATTCCAGTTTGTCCGTCAAAGGCGGGCTTGTCTGGAATTTCTCTTTTCTTTGGTGCTGCAATACCCATGTATTCAATCCTAACAAGCCGTTATGTTTGATGATAAGAATGATTCTGGACAAGCCAGAATGACATAGAGTATTGTACATGAAGGATCTATGTACTCAAATGAAATTTCCCTTGAATGACATAAAATTTGTCCTCCTCGATATGGATGGAACTCTCCTCGATAAATATTTTGACGATTTTTTCTGGGAGCATCTCGTGCCTGAAAAGTATGCCGAAAAACATGATATCACTTTCGGAAAAGCAAAGGGAGAGCTGATGGAAAAGTATAAGGTCCACGAAGGCACGTTAAACTGGACTGACCTGGATTTCTGGTCAAAAGAACTCGATCTTGACATTCCTGCCTTGAAAGAACAGATCAAGCACCTTATAGAAGTCCATCCTCATGTAGAAACTTTTTTGAGGATGCTGAAAATACACAAGAAAAAAGTCTTTCTGGTAACAAATGCCCATTTTAAATCAATTGACCTTAAATTCAAAAAAACACAGATCGGAAAATATTTCGACTCTGTACTTTCTTCTTTTGATGCGGGGTATCCGAAGGAGAGCCTGAAATTCTGGAAAGAAGCAGAAAAGCGCCTCGGATTTGACAAAGAAAAGACGCTTTTTATTGATGATACAGAGGAGATCCTGAAAACAGCGAAACGTCACGGGATCAAATATATACTGTATAAGGCCAGGTCTAATTCGAAGACAAAACCAACAAAGTCAAAAGAATTTCTACATATCATCGATTTTGATGAGTTGTTATGAATTCCGCTGAATTATTTGTTCACTGTCTCGAAGCAGAGGGAGTCATCCATATCTTTGGACTTCCCGGTGAGGAAACCATTGACCTTCTTAATGCCCTTTCGGCATCAAAAATACATTTCATATTGACCCATGACGAACGATGGGCTGCATTCATGGCGAATGCCTATGGAAGGCTTTCAGGCAGACCTGGCGTATGCCTCTCGACACTCGGTCCCGGAGCAACGAACCTTATAACGGGAGTTGCAGATGCACTTCTTGATTTTTCTCCCTTAGTTGCAATCACCGGACAGGTAGGACTTTCAAAGATGCATAAGGAATCACATCAGTACATTGATATCCTGACCGCTTTCAAACCTATTACAAAATGGAATGCACGGATAGAAACTCCTGAGACAATACCGGAGATTATCAGAAAAGCGTTTAAAACTGCCTCCTTTGAGAAACCCGGCCCTTCACATATTGAGTTCCCTGAAGATATCGCATTGATCGATGCAGAAGGGACACCCATGCCGATCGAGTCCGTCAGATACCCTGAACCCATTGAGGATATCCTGTCCCAGGCGGTTTCCATGATAAAGAATGCTAGCATGCCTCTGATCCTTGCAGGAAATGGTGTATTACGGGGAAAAGCATCAAAGGAGCTGAAAGAATTTGTTGACAAAATAAAGATCGGTGTTACAACCACATTCATGGGCAAGGGTGCGATACCTGCAGACGACGATCTTTTTATTTCTTCAGTCGGTCTGCAGTCGAGGGATTACATATCCTGTGGGTTTGACAGAGCTGACCTCATTATTGCCATCGGATACGACCCTGTCGAGTTCAGCCCCTGTTACTGGAATCCTGATGGAAAGAAAAAAATAATTCATATTCATTTTATACCTTCTGAGACAGATTCACATTATCCTTCACTTGACATCGTCGGTGACATCAGGACTACACTCTCCCTCCTGTCCGAGAGATCATATTTCACAAAGGACTCTTCGTATTATCATACGCTGAAGCTGTATGCCGATCACGGAGTTCATTTCTCGGTCACAGGCTTTCCACTTAAGCCACTCAGGATATTGAATGACATAAGGAAGGTCATGGGACGAAATGATATCCTGATAAGTGATGTCGGTGCGCATAAGATCTGGATTGCAAGGTTTTACCCGGCTTATGCTGAAAATACGGTGCTCATCTCGAACGGTTTTGCGTCCATGGGTTTTGCAATACCCGCAGCTATATCCGCTAAACTCCTCCAACCGGAAAAAAATGTTATCGCAGCAGTCGGTGACGGAGGATTTCTCATGTCTATGTGTGAGATCAATACAGCCATCCGTCTCGGCCTGAATTTCATCTGTCTGATATTCAATGACGGCGGATACGGACTCATCGAATGGAAAGAAAAGCTGAAATACAAAAGGGACTTCTTCGTAAAGTTCAGAAACCCCGATTTTGTTAGACTGGCAGAATCATTTGGCGCCAGAGGCTACAGGGTTTCTGCAGAAGATGAATTATTGCCGATTCTAAAAGACGCCCTCAAACAGGAAGTCCCTTCGATCATAGACTGCCCGGTTGATTACTCTGAAAATCTTATACTGACCGAAAAACTCGGGCGTCTCATCTGCCCGATGTGATTCAGCCGTTGTTAATCTTCATGAAAATATCTTACAATATCTGTCCATGCATATCGTTTGTCCGATAGATCTCACAAAAGAACCCAAAATAGCGTATTTCTCAATGGAGATAGGCATACAGAATGACATCCCCACATATAGTGGTGGTCTCGGAGTCCTTGCCGGCGATACTATCAGGACGAGTGCTGACCTCAAGCTTCCTATGGTGGCTGTAACCCTTCTTACGAAAAGGGGATACTTTATCCAGGAACTTGATGAATATGGAAGACAGACCGAATCCCCTGTTCAGTGGAATCCTTCTAAGTACATGACATTGCTTCCTACAAAAACTACTGTCCAGATCGAAGGAAGGGATGTCCTGGTGCAGGCATGGCAATACAATGAAAAAAGTCTGACAGGCGGTTTTGTTCCGATTTTCTTCCTTGATACGGATATCGAGGGGAATTCCCCCGAAGACAGGGAGATCACCCATTATCTGTATGGCGGCGATCTTTCTTACCGGTTGAAGCAGGAAATAATCCTTGGTATCGGCGGTGTGCGAATGCTCCATGAGCTTGGATTCGAGATCAAGAAATATCATATGAATGAGGGGCATTCGAGCCTTCTTACCATTGAACTCCTCAACAGATTCAAGCGTCCGATAGAAGATGTATGGGACGAAAAGCTGGTGTGGGATGTGGAGAAAGTAAAAGAACTCTGTGTATTTACTACGCATACCCCTATAGAGGCAGGGCATGACAGGTTTCCGTATGACCTTGTCATAAGGATTATGGGTGAACAGATACCATTGAACGTCCTGAAAGAACTCGGAGGACGGGAGAACATGAATATGACCCGTCTGGGGCTCAATCTGAGTGAATTTATCAACGGTGTTGCAAAAAAGCATAGTGAGGTTTCAAGGAACATGTTTCCCGGATATGAGATAAGTGCTATTACAAATGGTGTTCATACATTTACCTGGACATGTGACAGTTTTAAGAGCCTTTATGACAAATACCTTCCCGGCTGGGCTAATGAACCGGAATTATTCGTGAGAGTCGGCCGTATCCCTGACGAGGATATCTGGAATGCGCACCTGGAGGCAAAAAAGATTCTCTTTGATTTCGTCAGAAAAAATACCGGTGTTGATATGAGTCCGGATATTCTTACAATAGGATTTGCAAGAAGAGCTACAGCGTATAAAAGGGCAGACCTTATTTTCAGTGACATCGAAAGGCTCGAAAAAATAGGTATAGAAAAACTCCAGATAGTATATGCCGGCAAGGCTCATCCCAGGGATGATTTAGGTAAGAAGCTCATAGAAAATATATTCGTCATTAAGGAGAAGTTGAAGGATAAGATTAAAATGGTTTATCTGAAAAATTATGACATGGAGATTGCCCTTAAGATAATTTCAGGGGTTGATATATGGCTGAACACTCCTTTAAGGCCCAGAGAAGCTTCTGGCACAAGCGGAATGAAAGCAGCGCACAATGGTGTTATAAATTTCAGCGTTCTTGATGGATGGTGGATAGAAGGACATATCGAGGGGTTCACCGGCTGGTCCATAGGTCCCAGTCCAACAGAGACAACCCTGGTTGAAAATCTTGACACCATGGATGCCGACGACCTTTACAATAAGCTCGAAAATATTATCATACCCTTATTTTATAATGACAGGCACACATGGGTCAGAATGATGCAGAATGCAATCGGCAAAAATGCCTATTATTTCAACTGCCACCGGATGATGCGCCGTTATGTCACAGAAGCATACATCAGATAGACCCCTCTTTATCCCCCCTTGCCAAAGGGGAAATTTAAGGGGGCAGAACCTTATTCCTTTTCTCTCCTGATATTCGCACCCAGCTTGAGGAGTTTCTCCTCCATCTTCTCATATCCCCTGTCAAGATGATAAATCCTGTGTACGGTTGTCTCACCCTTTGCAGCAAGCGCTGCTACAACAAGGGATGCACTTGCCCTCAGATCAGTTGCCATCAATGGTGCCCCTTTAAGCCTCTCGATTCCCTTGATGGTCGATACCCCTCCTTCAACGATAATCTCTGCACCCATTCTCTTCAGTTCAGCGACATGCATAAACCTGTTTTCAAAAATCGTCTCTTTGATTATACTCGTTCCGTCAGCTATGCACATTAATGCCATGAATTGTGCCTGCATGTCTGTTGGGAAACCCGGATACGGCATCGTTTTCACATTAGCAGCCTTCGGTCTGGCAGGCCCTGACACACGGATTCCGTCTGTAACAGGTTCAAATGCAAGACCGGCTTCTTTAAGTTTCATTACAGATGCATCAAGATGCTCCGCCCGGCAACCCTTGAGAATGATATCACCACCTGTAATACCGGCAATCGTCATAAATGTACCGGCTTCTATCCTGTCAGGGATCACTGAATAATCCACAGGCTTTAACTCATCAACACCCTCTATTTCGATGATGCTTTCTCCAGCGCCTTTTATTTTTGCACCCATGGAGATGAGCGCATTGGCCAGATCTACCACCTCGGGTTCCATGGCAGCATTCTCCAGTAAAGTCCTCCCTTTTGCCAATGATGCAGCCATCATCAGGTTTTCGGTTCCTGTAACCGTCGGCATATCGAAATATATCGATGTTCCCTTGAGTTTTTTCACCCTGGCAAGAACATATCCGGACTCCAGTTTAATGTCGGCTCCCATTTTTTCAAGACCCATCAAATGGAGGTTAATCGGTCGCTCACCGATCGCGCATCCTCCCGGAAGGGATACCTTTGCCCTTCCGTATCTGGCGATGAGTGGCCCGAGAACGAGGATTGAAGCCCGCATAGTCCTTACAAGTTCATATGGCGCTTCAAAAATTCTGATCTTTTTCGTATTGATAAGTACCTTCTGATCCTCATGATGAAATCCCGCACCAAGATTTGCGATAAGCCGTCCCATGGTCTTGATATCTTTCAGGTCCGGTACTTTGCTGACGGTGCTGTAGCCGGTTGTAAGAAGCGAAGCTGCCATGAGAGGAAGTGCTGCATTTTTTGCTCCACTTATCTGAACTTCCCCCTTAAGTTTCCTGCCGCCTTGAATTACAAATTTGTCCAAAAATACACCTCGTAAAGCGTATAAGCTCACTTATAATATCAGATTTACGGAATTTAAGAACATGACAGAGACGTTGCTTTTGGTCATGTAAACAGAATTATTCTGTTCACGCTCAATTTTCGTATTGCTGAAACGAAAAACTGTGAGCTATACTTCAATAAATAATCCTTGATAAATCTTAAAACTTAGGTAAAAAAATGCCTTTTTTTGGAGAGCTTTTTGTCAGCGAAATATTGAAAAAACCTGTACTCGACCCGAAGGGAGAAGAACTCGGAAGGGTAAGGGACATAGTACTTGTCAAGGGTGAGTTATTTCCCAAGGTCTCCGCCCTTATCATAGAGAAGAAAAAAAGACATTTCAGTCTCTTATGGTCTGATCTGAACATATTCAATAAAAGAATTATTTCATCAAAAACATACGGTGATAATCTCCACACCTATGAGTTCAGTGAAAAAGACCTTCTGATAGCGAGGGATATTTTTGACAAGCAGATTGTCGATGCAAATGGTGTCAAAGTTGTACGGGTAAATGATGTCAAGCTCGAAGGATATAATTCAGAGGCGATACTCGTTGCTGTAGATGTAGGGATGAGGGGAATTATGCGCAGGCTTGGTTTCGAAAGAAGCGGAGAGGACATGATGAAGATCTTCAAGAGGCGCCTTCCGTATAATCTTATAAGCTGGAATTACATCCAGCCATTGGAACCTAAACTCACAAAAATATCCCTTACCGTTCCGAGACAGATGGTATCGGAGCTTCATCCTGCCGACATTGCTGAAATAATCAGTCAGGTCTCTCGCAAGGAAGGTGCATCATTTTTCAAGGGTCTCGACGTTGAAACTGCTGCAGAAGCACTCTCGGAACTGCAGCCTGACGTGCAGGCAGCTATAATAACGGGAATGGATACAGATAAGGCTGCTGACATCATTGAAGAAATGCCGCCTGATGAAGCAGCTGACGTCCTGAGCGACCTTCCTGTGGATAAAGCCAAGGAAATACTGGAACATATAGAGAAAGAAGAGGCTGAAGACATCCAGGAACTTCTCAGTCATGAAGAGGATACTGCGGGTGGTCTCATGACAAACGATTTCATATCCTATCATCCTGATATTTCTGTCAGAGAGGCAATAGAGAAATTCAGAAAATACGCGGAGGATGTCGAGACTGTCTATTATATCTACTTAATAGATGCTGAAGAGAAACTCCTCGGTGTTGTCTCTTTGAGGGAATTGCTTCTGGCGCCTCTCGATGCCACTCTTTCCGATATCATGGAAACAAAACTAAAAACGGTTACCCCCGATGCCGATGAAGTCGAGGTTGCCGAGATCATATCAAAATATAACCTTGTGGCTATTCCGGTAATTGATGCGGAGGGTTTCATTCTCGGCATCGTTACGATAGATGACGTCATCGACAGGATACTCCCACCTGCTGCAAAAAGAAAGAGGAGGAAGGTGTGAGGCTCTGGAAAAGAATCGCCATTTTCCTGTCAATTATGGGACCGGGGATAATAACCGCCAACATTGACAACGATGCAAGCGGGATAACAACTTATTCAGTTGCCGGTGCAAGATTCGGATACTCACTCCTCTGGACATTAATTCCCACAACAGTCGCTCTTGTTGTAATTCAGGAGATGGTCGCACGAATGGGCGCTGTGACGGGTAAAGGACTGTCTGATCTCATAAGAGAAAACTACGGCGTAAAGGCAACTTTTTATATGATGACCGTCCTCTTCATAGCTAATTTCGGAACAACAGTCGCCAATTTTGCCGGTTGGGCTGCGAGCATGGAAATTCTCGGATTAAGTAAATATCTGATGGTTCCTGTCGGCGCCTTATTTATATGGATTTTGGTTGTCAAGGGCAGTTACAGGTTTGTCGAACGGATACTCCTTTTTGCATGTCTTTTGTATTTCGGATATGTACTTTCGGGTTTTATGGCAAAACCGGACTGGTCAAAGGTAATTTACAGTACATTCGTACCTCAGATGAAATGGGAACCTGAATTTTTCATGCTGAGCATGGCAATCATCGGAACAACCATCACCCCATGGATGCAGTTTTATCTTCAGTCATCGATTGCTGAAAAGGGCATAAAGAAGGAGGAATATAAAGCATCCCGACTCGATGTTCTTATCGGGTGCAGCATAACAGACATCATCTCTTTTTTCATAATCGTCACCTGTGCAACAACGCTCTTTGCTCAGGGTATCAGAATAAATGAAGCCTCAGAGGCAGCACTTGCCCTGAGACCGCTGGCAGGAAACTATGCCTTCCTGATATTTGCTGTCAGCCTTGCCAACGCAGCTCTTTTAGGTGCCATTATCGTACCGCTCGCAACATCTTATTACATATGCGAGGCGATGGGGTGGGAACGTGGAGTGAATAAATCTTTTAAAGAAGCTCCGCAATTCATGGGCATATACACCTTCATGATCGTTATAGCCTCCCTCGTGATAATGATACCTGAGGCACCGCTTGTATTCCTCATGGTTCTCTCCTCTGTTCTGAACGGCTTACTCCTGCCGTTCGTCCTGGTATATGCGATATCTCTCGTCAATAACAAGAGTCTTATGGGAGATTATGTTAATCCGAAGATCTACAATATCATATCGTGGGGCACAGTTGGTGTAGTCCTGATGCTCACGATATTCTTTTTGATGACCGTCTTTATCCCATTGAGCGCTAAATATGGTTAAGGCTATTGAATGGGTTGACGGAAAAGTAATAATGCTTGACCAGACAAAGCTGCCCCTGGAGGTCGCTTTCATCGAATGCCCAGACTACAAAAAAGTATCTGAAGGCATCAGGAAACTCTGGATCAGGGGAGCACCTGCTATTGGCATTGCAGCAGCTATGGGTATAGCACTCGGAGCACAGGAATTAAAGTCAGACAATTTTAGCGAATTCATGAAAGGTCTTGACCCCGTTTTTCAGGAAATGCTTTCCACGAGACCTACAGCAGTAAATATACGATGGGCAGTAGAAAGAATAAAAAGCCTCTTGATGAGGAGCAAAGATGAATCTGTTCACAGATTGAAAGAAATCCTCATTGATGAAGCAAAGGTGATCCTTCAGGAAGATATAGAAGTAAATAAGGCAATTGGCAGATGGGGAGCAGAATTTATCAAAGATGGTGATACTATTCTCACCCACTGTAATGCAGGTGCGCTTGCAACCGGCGGGTATGGTACGGCAACAGCGCCGATGCTTGTTGCAAGGGAGCAGGGCAAAAAAATCGAGGTTATAGCAGATGAGACAAGACCGGTTCTCCAGGGAGCACGGC
>Ga0299915_10002461_pt1 | contig 13570 bp, 10 predicted proteins | sample RVTome_13_FD_200263 | JGI IMG/M metagenome (GOLD analysis project Ga0299915, IMG submission 200263) | Soil microbial communities from uranium-contaminated site in the Upper Colorado River Basin, Wyoming, United States - RVT92D227 (version 2) ...
AGGAGCAGTTCTGTTAATCAGACAGGAATTCTGAAATAAGTTATTGGGTTTCATTACAGTAGGATTAGGGTTATTGCTACACAAATATAAAATTTTGAGGCTGAATACAGCCATCATGCATTCCTAATTTGATAAAATGACTGATTTGTTCGTTGAACTAAAATGATGCTGTGACTAACGATTGAATGACACCTATATCATTACCTTAAACTTCTTTTGTACAAGTTCACCTGACAGCACAATTATGTAAACTCCAGGTGTAAGGAATGACACATCAGTGGAATATTCACTGCTGGTTAAACTATGATTGAATACCAGGGTACCAAGCATGTTGTATAGACTAATGCTATTGAAAGATTCATTATTATTAAACCGGATGGTGATCCTGGACTGAATGACAGTAACAGTAACGGGCTCTTGGTGATTTGTATCTATAGTAGTACTGTCGATGCCGGTCACATGGGCATTATATTCGTTACCGCCTATGTCAGGTGAAGCATCTCGGGTATTGCCGAAAAAATCCTCAGAAACACTACTAATTGCAATACCTCTATTAATAGCAGGCGAGGATTCAAGTAGTTTGAAGTAGTCAGCAGTTAATTGGCCTGCTCCTGTATTGCTACTTTTGGCAAGTTGGGGATCCCCAATCACATCACCCGCGCCAGTGATACCATTCGGAGGTAATGCAGACCAGAGATTGTTTGAAAATGTGAGATTGGATAATGATCCTTTTATCTCCCAGGGTTCACCGTTATTATTTGAAAATATATTATTGCGTATTATTCCGCTTTTGTTATGGACCTGATCGTAACTAAGAGCACCAATTTCCAACTGGCCATTCACAATAGTATTATATGCAATTAAAACGTTATCAAGGCCGGAGCCTGGTACACCAGTTGACCAGAAAGCCCATAAATCGGCATTATAGATAAAATTATTGATTATAGTATTATTTGCAGAACGTGGCTTATTAGCTTTCTCATCACCCAGGGTAAACGGCCTTCTTTGTCCCACTATATTATTGGGCGTATTATATACAATATTGCGCTGTACCAGGGCACCCCGGGTATCTGAAAGGTAAAGATTTACAGACCAGTTATCATACACTATATTATCTTCTATTAAAGTCCCTTCAGCTTCAAATGAAGACAAACCTTCACCCCAATTGTTGTAAACAATGTTACGTCGCAGTATGGCATTGGTGGTAATTCCATCAACCGGACTGCGGGCAGCGCTAATACCTGTTGACCAATATCCAGCAGCAGGATGGCCTGGATTTTTTGAATTGGATAAATCACATTGCCATACCTGACAATCTTCTATAATACCATAGTCGCCACCTACAAGTACTCCGTTTTCCCAGGCATGGTGTGCTTTTATTTTACTAGCCTTGTCATGGTGGCCCAATAATACAACAGCCATACCATTACTATTTCTAACTTCGAAACCGGATAGATAAACATAATTTCCTTCAATCATAACAAGAGATCCCAATGTTGATGCAGGTAGTCTTTTTTCTCCATCAATTATGGGAGATTCTCCAGGATATGCCATGATTGTAATAGGTGATTTTTCAGTGCCGGACTGCCCATTATAAATCTCCTCAACGTAGGTACCGGTTCGGACATACAAAATATCCCCTGGTTTTAATATGCTGACACCTTTATTAATGGTTCTGAACGGATTACTGAGTGTTCCGGGATTTTGGTCATTCCCTGCAGTTGAAACGTAATATTCTTTGGCTGATACTGCTGAAGAAAAGATGAGAAATACAAACCAGAGGTGAAGTAGTTTAATCATTTTCTTCTTATTTAAGAAGTATTGATTAGAGAACCTGCATGTATTATTAACGGTTAACGCTTAAAGATTATTTTATTCTTGAATACTCCGACTGTTATTTTGAAGCAATTCCTGTAAATATTTACATCACAAAAATAATGCAAATTCATGAGAAATTCTACCCGAATTTCATCTTATAACCTATTTCTTTACCCTCTTTCCGGTTGCAGTAATCGCAATTTTATCCTTCAGTTCAATTATCTGAGGTATTTTATAGGAAGCAAGTCTTCCGGCACACCAGAGTTTTATTGATTCAATTGTAACTGATGCTGGGGATACATTCCCTCCCATCACTTTAACGAATACGGTTGCCTTCATGGTTTCACCCAGAATATCATCATAGACGGCTTCTATACTGCAATCAATTACTTCGGGCATAGAGACAATAACTTCTTCAATTTCCTTGGGACTAATCCGTCGTCCGCCAACTTTTATTATTTCTTTTTTTCTGGCGGTAAGATAAATATATCCTTCCTCATCAACAGTGGCTAAATCTCCAGTGTATAGCCAGCCATTGCGCAAGGTCTGACGGGTAGACTTCTCGTCTTTATAATAGCATTGCATAATATTTTGGCCGGATGCAATGATCTCACCGGTCTCACCAGATTTCACTGGAATTCCGTTTTCATTAACCACCCTGAGATCCACACCAGGTATTCCTTTCCCACAGGAACCTATTTTTTCAGGTAACAATTCCGGTGGCAAATAGGACAATCTGGCAGTTGCCTCTGTTTGACCATACATTACAAAAAATCTTATTTCCGGAAATGATTGAATAAACTCATTGATAAAGATATTGTGAAGCTTCCCGCCTGCTTGGGTAACATATCTGAGTGCCGGAAAAGCCGTGGTTTTAAAGCTATCAGATTTCCGGAGCAGTATTTGGAAGTGACTGGGGACACCTGCAAAGCCTGTACAGTCGAATTTTTTTAAATCGTTGATAACACTCCCCAGGAAAATAAATGAATTATTCAATACGATACTTCCGCCAACCCTCATATGAGTATGTACAAGTGACAATCCATAGCAATAATAAAAGGGCAGAACCACAAGCATCGTATCTTCCTCATTCAGTTTCAGGTAACTAATAATTGAATCGGTATTTGAGGTAATATTCCTGTGGCTAATCACAACTCCCTTTGGTTCGCCTGTCGATCCAGATGTAAAGATTATCTCTGCTGTCTGATCTTCATTAAATTTCTGTTTAACCTCTGGAGCTACCTGATGCCGAATCAGGTTTTCAAACTCTATGGAATCGCTTATAACCGGAATGTGTCCCGTGTTTATTCTTTGTTTTATGTTGTTTGTAACAAATGCCAGGTCCGGTGAGCTCAGGTTTTTAATAAAGTCAAAATTGCTCTGTTCAATTTCAGGGTTCAAAGGGATACAAACATTTCCGGACTTAAGAATGCCCAGGTAACAGATAAGGAAGAACACTGAATTCGGACTGATCAGGATAATTTCTTTTTTTGTGCCCAGCGTTTCATTGAGATAGTGGGCCAGTGCTAAACTTTTTTGATATAATTCACCGAAAGATAATCTTTCTTTCGCACCCTTTACAAAATCCTTGTCCAAGTCTTTTATGTTCTCGAAGAAATAGTCGAAAACGTTCACTGGAAGTAAGTATTATGGTGATTAGACTGCAGGTGTTTCGGTTTACTCACGCTCATTACGCATTATTCTCGAATTGGCGCCATCCTCAAATATTCGGTGGTTCTTGATTTTCTTTCGAAGTTAATAAATATACTCCGGATTTCATCAGGCCTTTTATTCATTACCTGTGCAACCTGTTCAGGATCACAAACATTTTCATAAGCATACCAAATAAGATCCATCTGTTCAAAGGGCAGCTGATAAAAGAATTCTTCCTGTGTTTGTTCTGCCGTATAAGTGTCAGTGGTGGGAGTCCGGTCAATTATTTCCTGTGGGATACCCAGATATTTGCCCAACTGGTATACCTGTGTTTTATATAAATGACCAATGGGTTGAACATCAGCACCGCCATCACCATATTTGACAAAAAAGCCCTGATCGACCTCATGTTTATTAGGTGTGCCAATCACAGCATAATGCAAACGTTCTGCATGATAATATAACATAGACATACGGCAGCGTTGCTTGATATTTGATGCTGCTACAATTTGTCTGTATGCTGCTGCCGGTAATCTTTTAGATTTTTCATTGCCCACGCTGTCAATAATGGTCAGATGAAAGAGGGGAGGCAGATTGGAATACAAACCGGAGTCCTTCAGTCCTATTTTCATTTTATAACTGGCAGGATCGTATTCTTCAAAAACCGATTTAACTGCTTCATCTCGTCGTTTATAACAGCCAAATCCTTCCAGGGCAGCAGTAATATTCTCGGTTATTGTTACGACTTCAAATTTTTTGGCCAGTTCTCCGGCTAACCTGGCACTATCAGGACTGGAATCTTTTTCCGGGAGCATAATACCCAGAATCTTATCAGCACCAAATGCCTTAACCGCAAGAGCCAATATGACCGAGGAATCAATTCCCCCGCTGATACCCACAATGCCTCCGGTTCTGTGCAAACGGGCGGTAACATCACTATATACTTTTGAGGCAATTCGGTTACATGCCGATTCCGGGTCCAAAATGATTAATACATCCCTGTTGAAAGACTTAAAGCTTTGTTTCATGACACTGTTGTTGAAGATTGATCAATGGTCCTGCAATTAATCAAATCCGATATTACAGGTCTAAACCGGTTTGATATGATGTATTGGTGATATAGTAATTGTGTTGATAAAATTCCAGCCAGGGCCATATTATCTATTTCAGTAATCAGTTGATTCCCTTTAATTTTATTACAGAGTTTCTGTACTGCTCTGGAGTCAAACACACCGGTTTTATGCAATCCTTTTTCAGAAAGCAATTCATTTACATATAAATAATTTGATGAAGAAAAAAAGCTTCCGGCAACAGGGGCACGATAGGCTTGTTTTGGTCGGTTGAGAACACTGGCCGGCAACCTGTCTTTCATCATTTTTTTAAGAATATATTTTTCATTTAATCCATGCATCTTAAATTCCGGCGGTAAAGTGGCAGCAAATTCAATCACCCGGTAATCCAAAAACGGGTATCTTCCTTCAACTGAATTGGCCATTGATACACGGTCACCTTGTGAGGAAAGCAAATAACCCGACATAAACAGCATTATTTCGAGCCATTGCGATTTTTCCAGTCGCCCCCACTTGTCAAAGTCCGGTTCCAAACGATTCGCCAGGTCAATTACCGGATCATAATTCCGGTTGGCAGCTTTCACATCTTCAGAAAAGTAGTTTAACAGATGACTGGCATTATGCCACCGGAGAATGTGTGAATAAAAAGGTGATCCGGTTTCATTAAGTTTAAAACCATAAAAGAACTTCAGCAACATTCTGTTCTTGTCCTGAAATTGTCCGAGATAGGGATATAACTTATTTAGTAAAAGTGGACGGAGTTTTGAATCAGGTTGACGCGACCAGAATTCCCGGATAATAGCTTCTTTGAAAATGTCATATCCTGCCAGCATTTCATCAGCCCCTTCACCGGTAATGACCACTTTGATGTTGTTCTCCCTTACTTTTTTAGACAGACAAAACATGGGTACCGGTGCAGTTCGCAGTATGGGTATTTCGGAATGCCATACTACCTGAGGAAAGTATTGACCTATTTCTTCGTTGGTGCATGAAAATGAGATATGCCGGGTATTTAAGAATGCTGAAACTTCCTGTTGAAAACATGTTTCGTCAAATTCACTTTCTTCAAAGCCAATTGAAAAGGTCTGGAGCGTTTCGGGGGCAACTTTTTTGATTATTGCGGTGGTCGTACTGGAATCAAGTCCTCCGCTTAGATAAGCCGCAACAGGAACATCCGCCCTCAGTCTGAGTTTTACAGCATCAGTCAGTATTTCATCCAGCGACTCACATGCTTCCTGGAAAGTACCGGTAAAATATCCATGTTTTTCAATAGGAAAAGTGAGTCTCCACCATTGTTTAATTTCTGTATGATCCGGTTTGATCCGCATAAAATGTCCGGGCGGAAGTTCCCTGATGTTTTGAAAAATGGTCTTTGGTGATAAGGTTGTCCAGAATGTAAAAATCTGAGATAGTGCATTATGATCAAGTGAGGATTTAATCTCCGGAAATTGCAGAATGGCTTTAATCTCCGAGCCAAAAACAAAGGTATCCCGGTGCCAGGTGTAGAATAACGGCCTTATGCCGACACGATCACGGGCCAGGAACAATTCCATTTTGCAACGGTCCCAGATGGCCAGCGCGAATTGGCCGTTCAGGCGGCTCAGACATTGATCCCCATATTCCTGGTAAGCATGGATCAGTACCTCGGTATCACTTTTAGTATGAAAAATGTGCCCGGCTTTTCTTAAGTCCTCCTTTAGTTCAACATAATTGAAGATTTCCCCGTTAAAAACCACCCACAGATTACCATCTGGGGTTGAAAGGGGTTGCTGTCCTGTGGAGATATCAATGATACTGAGTCTGACATTCCCCAGCGCTACATGATTATCAATGTATATACCGCTTTCATCAGGCCCGCGATAACTTATGCAGGCAAGCATATTCTTAAGCAAGGGAGCCGGATCAGGATTTTGCCTGTTAGGGTCATATATGCCGGCAATACCACACATACACCCTAATTAAAAGATTACGCCGCATCTGCAGTTCTTTTTCTAAGTATGAAACCGGCAATGGCCGAAACTGATTCAAAGTTTTCTTCAACCAGATCAGTATCATTGGTTTTGATACCGAAGTTTTCTTCAAGATAGTCTACTAACAAAATAAAACCCATGGAATCAAAAATTCCCTCTCTGAAAAGCAAGGTCTGGGTATTTATTTTCTTCGTATCATTAAGAGAGTGCTTACTGATATATCCGAATATACATTCCTCAATTTGGTTCCTGTCGATGATCATAAGCGTTATTTATGGGATTTGGTCGATATAAATTTCAATAAAAAATCCAGGATTGCATAAGAAACCAGTTAATTTTTAACAAATAGGGATTATTTGGTGATCAATTAAAATATTTGTTTGATGAACAGCCAAAAGAATGAAACAACAATCATGGTTTAACAAATTTTAAAACACACGATTTTTCATTTCCTGAAAGAATAACTATATAAACCTGAGGCGGGAGAGAGGCTATGGGTATAATACATGTATGATTTATCAATTTATCAATCCAGCGTATATTTCCGGATATGTCAAACAGCCTGACATGGCCATAATCCTTATCAGCAAAGGTATAGATTGCTATTTCTGACTGTGTTAAATCCAATATGAATGGCTCCGAATGACCCTGAACCGGTTCGGAGAGTTCAGAATAGTCAGAGATAACAATATTTAGGGTTCCCGAGATCCCTGAGCCGTCTTGGGCAGTTGCTTTGGCAATTACCGTTCCGTTGGCAACCGGAGTAACAAGACCGGTATTGCTGATTGTAGCCTCACCGGTAACATTTTCAATTGACCAGGTAACGGTATTTGTTGTGGCATTTACTGGCAATACCGTAGCTGATAACTGCAGCGTTGCATTGCCAGTGATGACTGACGAACCGCCAGCCCCGGTTACTGTAATAGCTGTTACCGGAATAACTGTTACAGGTCCGTTCCACCCTGCCAATCTTGCCCATAACCACCAGGCTGCAATTCCTTTTTGCTGACAGTTCAGGGAATGAGAATGCGCACACTCTCCCAGGTAGAAACAACTATCAGGATGAGCATCTGACCATTGTATCGCCCAACTTAGATCTTTACTGCCATCGCCATTGGAGTCATAATAACAACTATCTGTGGCATATAGTGACAGGTAATCAGTCAGGCCATCAGGATCATAGCTTTCAATATCGGCAAAGTCATACAGGATTTTGTTATTGCTGATGCAGTATGTTCTGATATGTTCATTATTCATATTCAGATTTCCGGCCGTGCCCGTACCATCCAAATGCCCTGTCATATAAACAAATCTGACATCAGAATAATCCTGTTCCAGTTTATTCATCAAATTCAGATACTTATTAACACTGTCTTCAGGTGCCCAGGACAGCTGTCCGCACCAGGACCAGATCACTACATTAACATCGGTGTTGGTAGCCAGATAGGCCCGGGTCAGCCTTTCCCATGTTGTAAAATCGGGATATCCAAGATCACCTGTAACAAAGTAATTATGAAGGTCAAGAGTACCGCCAGAACCTCCATCGGTGAAAGCAAAATCAGTTCCATATTTGCTGTATATACCTATCATACCCGAAATGAGCTGGCTTCCATGTGATGAATGTCCGTAAGCAATATGAAGCTTTGACCTTGCCTCATCAATCCAGGACGAGGGAATTTTATAAAAATCTGTACAGTGATGATTAATCACTATGGGAGATTGTGCATTTACGAGAGTAAAGAGATATACAACAAGTAATGTCAACACTGTTCTTTTCATGATTAATAGGCAGTAGTTTAGGGTTTGATTCAAGATTTATTCTGATTTTGGTTATAGGTACATTTATTTTGACCTGGTATTTTTTTTCAGAAAAATGTCATTATTAAAAAAAATGCATATAAATATATGATTTTTCGTAGTATTTTTAATCATAGTCTTTTTATTTCTTTATATGAAACAATATACTTTACCCGCACAATTTGTTTCCATTATAATTTTTTTATTTTCTTTGTCGTTGCAACTAAGTTGCAGGAAGCAACATAATACAACCATTATGTCAGAATCAGCCAATATCTTATTTCTGCACCATAGCACCGGCAGGGTGATATTACGCGGCAATAGTTCAAGAGTACTTTACAAGCTTGGTATTAAAGGTGGTGTGGATAAATTGATTACCAGGTACAACAAAAAGAAAGGAACAGACTACAGATTTAGCAGCCAGTATTTTCCCAAAATGGAAATATATGGCTGGAAAAACTATCCTTACGATTATTATAATATATGGGTAAAAAATTCCGGTAATAAACCTTTTAAGGACGAACCAACACTTGAGATCCTTACCAAAGAATATAATGTAATTGTCTTTAAACATTGCTTCCCGGTAAGCAGTGTTATTGAACCAAATGGAATACCCGATTTGGATTCGGAAGAAAAAACCATTGACAATTACAAGCTGCAATACAATGCGCTTAAAGAAAAAATGAAGCAGTTTCCGGAAACAAAATTCATTTTATGGACAGGAGCAGCTCTGGTTAAAAGTGCCACGAATGATCATGATGCATTAAGAGCTAAAGAATTTTTCGATTGGGTGGTCAATGAATGGGATGAGAAGGGTGATAACATATTCATATGGGATTTCAGAAAACTGGAAACCGAGGGGGGATTGTATTTATCAGATAAATTTGCCATTGCCAGCAATAATTCCCATCCCAACAAAGAATTTGCAGCGTATGTTGCTCCGTTATTTTTTCAACGAATCATTGATGTAATTGAAAACAGGGGAGATAGCAGCAACATTACAGGAGAGAAAAACCAGCTTTAATATTTTATTTTGCCTGACGGATATTATAATACTGATGATACCAATTTAAAAAACGGGCAATACCGTTTTCAACAGAAATTCCTGGCTTATAGTTAAAATCCAGTTCCAGACCATTCACCTCAGCCCATGTCTTTTTTACGTCACCTGCCTGCATGGGTAGGTACTCAATGATGGCTTTTTTGCCAAGATTTTCCTCAACTGATCTTATGAAATCCATCAGTTTAACAGGTTTACTGTTGCCGATATTATATATTTTGTAAGGGGCGGGTGAGGACGAGGGATCCGGTTCTTTGCCACTCCAGTCAGCGTTTCCGGCTGGGATATCACCTGTGAGGATCCTGTATATTCCTTCCACAATGTCATCAATATAAGTAAAATCCCTTTCCATTTCACCATTGTTGAATACTTGTATGGGTTTACCCTCCAGAATGGCCCTGGTGAAAATAAATAGAGCCATATCCGGCCGACCCCAGGGACCATACACGGTAAAGAACCTCAGTCCGGCAGTTGGTAATCCATACAAATAACTATATGTATGTGCCATCAGCTCATTGCTCTTTTTGGTGGCGGCATACAGACTGATAGGATGATCAACATTGTCTTTTTCAGAAAAGGGTATCTTCTCATTCAAACCATAAACGCTTGAACTGCTTGCATATACAAGATAATTTATCTTCTGATTCCTGCATGCCTCCAGTATATTTATGAAACCCACCATGTTGCTGTTGATATATGCATAAGGGTTTGTCAAACTGTATCTGACACCCGCCTGGGCTGCAAGATGGCATACCCGTTCAAATTTCTCATTAATAAAAAGCCTGTTTAGATTTTCCCGGTCTTCCAGATGCATCTGCACAAACCGGTAAGAACTGTTCGATCTGCTTGTCACTATCCGGTTGTACTGGATTTTTGTCCGGGTTATGCCGGATTCTTCCAAACGGCTTAATTTGAGATTTACATCATAGTAATCGTTAATACTATCTAATCCAATAACCTCGTGACCTTCTTTTATTAACCTGGTTACCGTATGAAATCCGATAAAACCTGCTGTGCCGGTCACAAGTATCTTCATTTGTTAAAATTTGGTACTGTAAACAATTAATCAATAGGTAAAATCAAAATTAATAAAATATATTTATTTGAAATATTTCAAGAGCTGTCTCAATACTGATTTTGATTAACAGAAATATTTTCGTTAGAAGAGAATAAATCACTAAAAAGGGTACATTTTTTGTTAATAAAATGTAATCACAGCTATTAAACCGAACTATGAACGTATTCTATTCTTTTCTGATCGCCGCTTTTCTCATGAATCACCCATTACATGTATCTTATACGAGCATTGACTTCAACACTGAAAATAAAGTTGTTACTGCTTCTTTTAAGTTTTTCACCCAGGACTTCGATCTGCTGTTCTTTCATTTGTACGAAAAAAACATACAATCGGAAATGGATCACGAGTTTACACCAGGCCAGCTGGACTTGATAAAAAAATACTTAAACAGCTCATTTTCAATTGTTACAGCCCTTGATACCATTAAGTTTGAATACGTCAGAAAAGAACAGGATGAGGAGTCTGTTTGGCTTTACTTTACAGGGCCATTGCCCGGTGATTTTTCAGATAAGTTTGTTATTATCAATAAGCTTATGCTTGATCTTTACGAGGATCAAACCAATCTGGTAATCGTTTCACAGGGTATTCAGGAGTGGGGATTTACGTTCAATTATATTCACCGGCGTTATGAATTGGCCGTTGGATTTGATAAAACGTAACATACATTTGGCTTTTTGCAGGAATTGTTAACTTTGTAAGAATGAAAAAACTGTTTTTAATATTTTTAATATTTCTTTTAATTCCTGTTAAATTGCTGGCCACTCATAACAGGGCAGGGGAAATTACCTTCCGGCAAATATCCGGGTATACCTACGAAATTACCATCACCACTTTCACCTATACCCTTAGTGCAGCCAATAGGTCCCAGCTTACGGTTGAATGGGGTGATAATTCCTCCTCAGTGGTACCGCTGTTTAGCCGGATTGAATTACCCAATTACTACTTTCGCAACAAGTATATTGCCACACATACTTTTCCGGGTCCGGGCATTTATCAGATTATGATGCAGGACCCCAACAGGAATTATGGAATTAACAATATCCCGAATTCTGTTGATGTGATCTTTTCCATAAAAACCACCATAATAATCAGCCCGGAAATCGGCAACAACAGCACTCCACAACTGCTAAATTATCCAATTGACAAGGCCGCCCTTGGCCATATCTTCATTCATAATCCGGCTGCCTTTGATCCTGACGGCGACAGTCTTTCCTACAAATTAACCGTATGTACGGGACAGGATGGAAAGCCGATTGCGGATTATGTTCTTCCGTCATTCAGTGATACATTTTATATTGATCCTGTGGCAGGTGATCTGGTTTGGTATACACCTACAGATACCGGGAAATATAATGTTGCTATGAATATTGAGGAATGGAGGTACGGTGTGAAGATCGGAAATATCACCAGGGATATGCAGATTGATGTTTACAAGACCGATAATAATCCTCCCGTTAATCCTCCACTGCCTGATTTTTGCGTAACCGCGGATTCCCTGATAGAATTCCAGGTGACAACGACTGATGTGGATAACGATTCGGTTATCCTGGCGGTAAATGGAGGCCCTTTCGTGCTAACCGCTTCTCCTGCTGAATTTACTCGTGTGGCTTCAGGCAGGGGATTTGCAACATACACATTCCGATGGCAGACTACCTGTGATCATATCCGGAAACAGGCTTATCAGGTTACACTTAAGGCCGAAGATGTAAATAACGATATCAGCCTGGTTGATATTGATAATTTTTACATCAAGGTGTTGGCACCGGCACCTGTGAATCTTCAAACAACCTCCACCAGTACTGAAATAAACCTTACATGGGACCAGAGCAATTGTGGCGATGTTGCCGGATATCATATATACAGGCGCGAAGGCAATTACGGATTTGTCCCTGACAGTTGTGAAAACGGAGTTCCCTCCTATACAGGCTTTATAAAAATAGGCAGCAACAAGGGCAAATCCAATACAAGTTACACCGATGATAATAACGGGGAGGGTTTGGTGCAGGGAATTGACTTTTGTTATATGGTCACTGCTTATTTTGATGACGGAGGCGAAAGCTTTGCCTCCAACGAAGCCTGTAATTCTCTTGTACCAGGCTTTCCGGCAATACTAAACGTAAGTGTGACCAGTCTTGATGAAACCTCAGGCAGTATATTTCTGTCCTGGGCAAAACCACGTAATTTTGATGCCGGTTCGGCTCCGGGGCCTTATGTGTTTAGAATTTACCGTTCAGCTACTTTGAACCCCGGTGATTTTATTCTGATAGACTCGGTACAAACCGCAGATCTGAATGACACAACCTATACTGATTCACCGCTGAATACAATGGTTTATCCGTATTACTACCGTATTCACATGTTTAATAACACCCCCGGTAACAGGTTTGAGATGCGGCCGGGTGAAAGCGAAATAGCATCATCATTATATATCCTGATTACACCCGATGATAATCAGCTTACACTGGATATCAGAAAAAAAGCACCCTGGATCAATGACCAATATGTTATTTACAGGCAAAATGCCGGTTTGGGTTTTGACTCCATTGCATTTACCGAAGACAATACCTATATCGATACCAGGTTAAAGAACGGAGTAACTCATTGTTATCAGGTAAAAAGCATTGGCTGGAGACCCATTGAAGGAGCCATTTACAATAATTCCAACCTGTCGCACCAGAATTGTGGAACTCCGGCAGACATTACACCTCCTTGTCCGCCTGTATTGCTGGTTGATTCCCGATGTGACAGTTTTATGAATGTGCTTACCTGGACAAATCCTAATCGAACCTGTTCCAATGACGTGGTCAGGTATAACATCTATTATGCTCCTGATGTGGGATCACCTTTGGATTCTTTAACCAGTCTCTCACCGGCAACAGATACAGTATATTACCACCGGATGAGTGAAGGCTTTATGCTGGCGGGCTGCTATGCTGTTACAGCAATTGATTCGTTTGAGAACGAGAGTGCATTTTCAATCAAGATATGCGTGGATAATTGCATCCTGTACTCATTGCCCAATGTTTTTACACCCAATGACGATGGTATTAACGACACTTACATCTCCAGTAACCTGAACAATGTTGTTGAAAAAGTTAAAATGAAGATTTTCAACCGTTACGGG
>Ga0299915_10002463_pt1 | contig 13556 bp, 21 predicted proteins | sample RVTome_13_FD_200263 | JGI IMG/M metagenome (GOLD analysis project Ga0299915, IMG submission 200263) | Soil microbial communities from uranium-contaminated site in the Upper Colorado River Basin, Wyoming, United States - RVT92D227 (version 2) ...
GACAGTCCCGGGCCAAAAAGCCGGGGGGCCGGGGGGAGAAAGTCTCCCCCCGCCGGGGTGTGGGGCGCGAAGCCCCACGTTCGAGGGGGGTCTGGGGGTCTCCCCCAGGATCCCGAGCCCGGAGCCGCCGGTAACGGCGAGGGGCGAGGTCTGCGTTCGAAAGATAGCCGGAGCAAGACTCGTATGCTAACCCAGGCGAAAAAAGCAAGCCACGGTCAAGAGACCAGACAGTCCCGTGCCAAAAAGCCGGGGGGCCGGGGGGAGAAAGTCTCCCCCCGCCGGGGTGTGGGGCGCGAAGCCCCACGTTGGAAACTATGCTAACCAGAACGAATGATATTGGAGGATTTAAGTTATGGCAGCGATTTCAGGACAGAAGAATGTAACCACGGCGGGAACCGAACTGGCCCTCGGCGACCAGATGATCAACGGGCCTTTGATGGTGAAGGCCAAGCCAGCGAACACCGGCTATATCTATCTCGGCAATGCTGGCGACGGTTCGGTATCCTCGACGACCGGGATCATCCTGGCGGCCGGGGATGTGGTGATCTTTGATTGGGTCGGCAATCTCTCTGCGCTCATGGTGGATGCTTCGGTGAACGGGGAGGGCGTGGGATGGATTTCGCTCAGCGTTTGATCACGAAAGGCGTGAAAGGGCGCGAAAGAGCACGAAAAAGCGAAAGAGCGCGAAAGAGATGCCGCAACGGATACCTGTCACTAAGAAGTTCCTGGTTAGAAGCCCCGCTTTTGGGCATGCTTTGATCCTGGGTCTCAGCATGCAGCCCGAGGTCAGAATCCAGGATGCGCTGCGGGAGATCGTGCAGGAGCTCGAGGCACAACCGGACAAGAGAAGGGTCACCCTGCGGGGTTTGGTGAAAGAATACCTGAAGAAGCTGCGCGAGAAATGAGCAAACTTTACCTGAAAATGCCGGCCTTTGAGAATAAATACAAGACCCTGCCGCAGAACCTGCTGATCTCAGCAGGTACGCTGTACGAGGATTTTGAGACGGCGGGGGATTGGACGCCGGACGCTGATGGTACGGTGGCAGACGATGAAATTATTTATAAAACCGGCACACAAAGTGTAAAACTGACCGACATCAATACCAATCAGTGCTCGATAGAGAAGATTGTAAATCTGGATATGAGTGGTTCGTTGGAACGCTTTGTAGTCTGGTTTTATATGCACGATGTGGCAGCAGATTATGGGTCTGGTAGTGTGATGCTTTATCTTAGCAACCATGACACTTATTCTAATGCGTTCAGGAAATATATTACTATAAGCAATTTAACACACAACCAAAATTTATGGACACCATTATTTTCTCACAAAACCGAATTTGAAACAATCGGGGCTGGATCGTGGGCTAATCCAATCATTCGCTTGCAGGTAAGATTTGGAGGTGCAGCAGCCGGAAAAACACCGGCAATCAGTTTTGACAGTCTGTATGCCGGCATTATTGGTGTTCCGGCAATATTGTTGTCTTTTGACGATGGCACAATTGAGCAGTATGATAACTGCTTTTCTTATATGCTGCCTCACAGCATCAGAGGGACGTGCTTTGCGATATCCGACTACGTAGATACAGCCAATTATATGACTCACCAGCAATTGCAGGAATTGGATAGCCATGGTTGGGCAATTGGCAATCATACTAAAACACACACGAATTTGACGACACTAACAGAGGCCCAGCAGGAAACCGAGATTTTGTCAGGTAAAACAGCACTTTTGGATTGGGGATTATCGAGGGGTGCGAATCATCTTTGTTTTCCCCAGGGCGCGTCGAATGCGGATACCAGGACGGCGATGACTAATTTAGGGGTATTAACAGCGCGAACAACTAGAGACTGGGTAGGCAACGCAATCAGACTGGCCCTCCCGTTCGGTGATTTGTGGCGAATACCCTCATGCACATCAACAGGTAAATCCCTAGCCACGTTGATGGGCTATATTGATGCTGCTATTGTCGGTGGTTATATATGCACAATTCACTTACACAAAGTTGGAGTTGGCGATATATCGATAGCTGATTTTCAAGCATTAATTAATTACATCGTATCGAAAAAGTCACAGATCACGCCGATCACGATCGACGATTTATACAATCTCACTCTAGGGGCGGTGAGGGTGTTGAAGGCGAAGTGAAAGTTGGCGGTCAGCGGTTGGCAATTAGCAATTAGCGATTGGCTAAGAAGAACCGGAAGTAGGATGGATGAGGATTACGTCGGTAAATGTAAGCCTGGTTTAGTGGTAGGGTCGTTGATTGTGGTTTCTGCTTGTTTGTTTGGAGTCTTTCTTGTGTGGTTGTTGTTTGTCTCAGTACAAATGCCTATGCAAACACAAGGCGAGAATCGAGAATAGAGAGTAGAGAATAACCACAGGTGAACACAGATAACTTTGACACCTTATAACCCGCTTAGCCAAGGGCTAGGAGCTGCTTGGAGCGAAGTTAGCGGGAGGACAGTGGGCTACCAAGCTAGGCCCACATAAAATCGAGAATAGAGAGTAGAGAATGGGAATATTCGAGCGGTTGTTCAGTAAAACGATCACCAAGCGGGTGAATCTGGCTGTGCGCGCGCTGGATGACACGCGGGATCGATCTTACTCGGCGCACGGAGCGGACACTTACCCCAGGGACCGGCGAGGCTACGATCGGGATGAGGTGTTGGCGGATGCGCTGGAGGCGTGGCGGGTCAATCCGCTGGCCAGGCGCGTGGTGGGGATGATGACTCAGTACGTGGTGGGGGGCGGAGTCGGGGTGCAATCTCCACACAAGGGAACCAACAAGTTCCTTTCCGAATGGTGGGAACACCCGCTTAACAAGATGGCCATCCGCATGTACGAGTGGTCTGACGAACTGAGCCGGGCGGGTGAGCTGTTTATCGTGGCCTCTACCGACCTGGCCGGGATGACGTATCTGCGGGCCGTTCCGGCCGCGGATGTGCAAGAGATTGAGACCTCGGAAAACGATCTCGAACAGGAATTGTTCGTTATAGAAAAACCGACCTTCTCAGGCAAACACCCAGGTAATGTCTCCCTTGAAGGCCGGCGGTGGCAAGTATACAACAGCGAGCAGGATTTCAGGAATGAAGACGGCGCTTGGAATCCGGTGATGCTGCACTATGCGATCAACCGTCCGGTTGGAGCCAAGTTCGGGGAGTCTGATCTGTCTCCGGTGCTGCGTTGGTTGTCTCGTTACGCTTCCTGGTTGGAGGATCGGGCGCGGTTGAATCGCTTCCGGAATACGTTTGTGTTTTGGGTCAAGGCCAAGTTTACTAATCAGGCAGAGCGATTGCAACGCCAGGCGGATCTCAACCGTGACCCGCCCAACCCCGGCAGCATCTTAGTAACAGACGAGTCGGAAACCTGGTCTGTGCTCACCCCCCAGCTGGCCTCCTTCGAGGCGGCGGAGGATGGGCTTTCGCTGAAAAAGATGGTGGCCGCAGGCACGGGGATCCCGATGCACTTCTTAGCAGAGCCGGAGGGAGCGACGCGTACCACGGCGGAGAGCGCCGGCGGTCCTACCTTCCGTCACTTTCAACAGCGCCAGGTATTCTTTCTTTGGATGTTGGAGGACTTAGCACGGGTGGCTATCAGCCGGCGCAAGCAAACCGATCGCACAGTCAACCCCAAGGCGGAGATCAAGGTCACAGGTACAGACATCAGCAGCAGAGATAACGCTGCGCTAGCAGCAGCGTCAGGCACTATCATTGGGGCTTTCGCTGCGCTGAGGGATCGGGGGCTGATCGATGATGTTGAACTTCTCCGGATCGCTTATCGCTTCGCGGGGGAGGTAGTTGACATCGAGGAATTATTGAAGCGTGGAGCAAAGATGCCGAAGGAATCAAAGGAGCCAGGGGAGCCAGAGGAGCCAGAAGAACCAAGGGGACCGGGGCGGCCAGCTGGGATAGACCTTAATCCGATCACGGGTGAGCCGGTGGGTGTGGATGATGCGGCGGAGGGAGTCTAAGCGTTGGAACGTTTGAACGTTGGAAGGTTAGAACGTTGAGAGGGATGGGAATATGTTACTAGGCATTGATGTAAGCTACTACCAGAAGGTGATGGATTGGCAAAAGGCTTGGGATGCGGGGGCCAGGTATGCCTTTATTCGGGCTGGGTACTCGTCAACCATCTATGATCGTAACTATACTGACACCCAGTTTGTGCGTAACGCATCCTTAGCACCTGAGATCATGCCGGTTGGTTATTACTGGTTCTTTATGCCTAATCACAACCCGGCAGTGCAAGCGGACTTCTTCTGTGACTTGATCTTGGATAAGGTCGCGCTCTTGCGCCCGGCTGTGGATGTTGAGAGGAATGGTGGGATGAACGCGGAGTCGGTGGCTGCCAGTGTGGAAGCGTTTGTCAGGCGCATCCATGTCAATTTGGAGGTGTGGCCGCTAATCTATACACGGGCAAGTATCTGGAATCCTTATGTGGCTGCCAGGGCGTTATGGCCGACTCTTGACTTATGGATCGCTCGTTATACCAGCTTGCCTAAACCTTGGGGCAACCCGTATGACTCTCCTAACATGAAGCCTCGAGATTGGGAAGATTGGGTCTTCTGGCAGTGGAGCGCGGATGGTAACCGGCGCGGGCTTGAGTTTGGAGCACAGAGTCTTAGCATCGATATTGATTACTTCAATGGGGATGAATCTGCTTTCCAAACTTATTGTGGTTATGAAGAGGTGTCTTTGGATGTTCGAGTAAACAGGTTAGAGGTAGAAGCACGAGCGCATGGGTGGAGCGTATGACGTTAGAACGTTGGAACGTTGGAAGGTTGGAACGTTTAAGATGGTTTACCTAGGTGCTGCAATTGTTCTGGCTTTGATCCTGTTCGGGTTGTTCTGTTGGATATGGATAAGTTTGCCGCGATGTGATGAATCACCGCGAGATGAAGAAGTTAGGTAGTTGGATAGTTGGGTAGTTCTGTAGTTAAGTAGTTGACAGGAGGTACTTATGGATAGCGAAATTTACGAAGAATTAACGGATCACGAAATACGCGAAGTAGGCGAAAGGCGCGAAAGGCTGGCTGCGGCCGGGATCGTGATGGCGACGGGCAAGTTCGAGGTCTTAGCGATCACGGCTGGAGAAGCGAATGGTTGGACATTCTCTGAGGCTATTTTGGCTGAGTCTGTCCCTCTTTGGGATGGCGTCGATTGCTTTGTCGATCATGGCGGTTGGTTTGGGGATCGATCGGTGCGTGACCTGGCCGGGGTTTTCCGCAATCCGCGCTGGTCGGCGGAGGATCAGGGGGTGCGGTTGGATCTGATCACATCTGGGCCGTCAGGTGAGCTTGTGGCAGAACTAGGTCGGCAAATCCTGGCAGATGGTGAACCTAGACCCAAGGTGGGCTTTTCTGCGGACGTGGTCTTTACTGCCAAAGGGCGAGAGATACAGAAGATTCTGCGTGTGATTGAACTTTGTCTTGTGGTCAATCCGGCGCGTGGGGGTGCGTTTGTGCGCGCCCTTAATAGTGTCGGTTCAAATCAACGTTTGAACGTTAGAAGGTTGGAAGGTTTGAACGTTGAGTCTCAACAATTCTCAATAGGAGGTACGGAAATGAGTAACACCCAAAACGCTGCGCCGGCAGTTGAATCTACCTCCCCATCGACCGGCGGCGGTGGGGATCTGGCTATCCAACTGAAGAACGACCTGGGAGCGGTGAAGACTCTCCTGGCCGTGCAGCAGGAACGGGAAGCGTTGGCCAAAGAAGCAGAGGCAGCGCGGGCAGTGCGTATGCAGATGTGCGCTTATCTGTTGGAGTCGGGTCTGGCTTCGGCTAAACTTCCCATGGCCATGGCCGATCACCTGCGCGAGCAATTCACTGGGCGGGTCTTTGACCCGAGTGAGTTGACCCAGGCGATTGACGAGGCGCGCAAGCTGGTATCTGCTCTGGTGGGCGGGGGTGTGGTGGCTGGGCCAAACCGGATCAATGGCATGTTTTCCACGGATGACCAGCTGCAGGCCGCGGTGGATGATCTCCTGGCTGCGCCACGGGAGAAGGGATCGGAGAATCTACGCGTGAGCCGCCTCTCCGGGATCAAAGAGCTCTACATGATGCTGACCGGTGACCGGGATCTGTACGGTGGCTTTTATGGCGAGCGCGTACAGTTGGCCACTACCGTGAACTTCGCCGGCCTGGTCAAGAACGCCATGAATAAGATCGTGGCGACTCAATGGGAGCAGTTGGGCGCGGCTGGGTACGACTGGTGGACACGTGTCACTGCCCAGGAACACTTCGAGTCTCTCAACCTGGTGACAGGCACCCTGGTTGGTACGGTTGGGACTCTTCCAACGGTGGCGGAGGGCGGCGAGTATACCGAGCTGAAGGTGGGCGACTCTCCGGAGACGGCTTCCTTCACCAAGTACGGCGGCTACGTGCCCTTGACCCTGGAGCTGATCGATCGGGATGATGCGCGCAAGCTGGCGCTCTACCCGCGCGAGCTGGCCAAGGCGGGGATCCGCAAGCTGTCTGCCTTGGTGGCGGAGGTGTTCTCGTCTGCTGCGGGTGTCGGGCCTACGATGGCTGATACTGGGGCGCTGTTCAATGCAACTGCGGTTACCACGCTTGGCGGTCATGCCAACCTGCTCACCACGGCCCTGGCTGCGGCGGAGTGGGAAGTGGTCTCGAACGCGGTCTACTCGCAACCGCTTCTTATCGCACAGGAAACCGGCTACTATGGCACTGGCCCAGCGATGGCGATAGATCCCAAGTTCTGCCTGGTGCCGCGTGAGTTGAAGCTTACCGCCATGAAGATTCTCTATCCCGAATGGGAGAACGCGGCTACCATCTACTCCGAGAATCTACAGCGCGGCGAGTTGGGCGACGTGGTGGTGGTGCCCGAGTGGACAGATGCTAACAACTGGGCTGCGGTTGTGGATCCCCGGTTGGTGGCTGGGATCGTGGTGTGCGAGCGCTTCGGCTTGCTGCCGGAAATCTTCGTGGCTGGGGATGAGCTCTCCCCAGCGGTGTTTATGAACGACGAACACCGGATCAAGGTGCGCCACTTTCTGGCCGTGTTGGTGCAGGACTTCAGGGCCTTGCACAAATCGAACGTCTAAAGCGTTTGAACGTTGGAAAGTTTGAACGTTGGAACGTTGAAGAATCATACTTAGGGTGACAGGTCTAATCAACCCGGGAGATGTCAGGAGTTTGCTTGCCCGCCTGGCTGTCACCCACCTTAGGCAAGTCAGTCCGACCGGGTCGGCGACTTGCCCATACATAGGAGGTTTTTACCATGGGTTACGTACATGATACGGCCATGAGCCAGTTTGTCCCGCCCAACCAGATCGGAGTGAGCGCGGGGACCTGGACTCTGACAGTGGCTTCTAACGTCTGGTCTAACGACCGGACTGCTGCAGATGCGTCTTTTACTGCTTATATCCCCATCCCGATCCCCTCGAACTCGGTTGCCTTGAAGGGCTGCAAGCTGGTTTCGATTGAGTTTATGTACTTGATCGGTACGGCTGCGGCGGATGCCTTTGCAACCTTTGCGCTTTACAAGGATACCTTCGCGGTGTCGGGGACGCTGAACTCGTCCGCGGTGGTCAGTGGTGTGACGGTTGATGCTGCGCATGACACCTCTGCCGAACGCTACGCGGCAAACGAGCATCGAGCGGTGATCACCCTGGATACCCCGGTGTTCATCGATAACGATGAGCACTATCACGTCGAGGCGGTGGTGGACTGCGCGGGTACGACTGTGTTTAAGATATTCGGGGCGATTGTCAATTACACGTTGCGCGTGTAGTTTGGTAGTTTGGTAGTTGGGTAGTTAAGTAGTTTGATACTTTTACCTAAAAAGTATTGGGCTGAGTCGGTTAGACCTGGCACACTGGATATGCCTTCAACCGTGGCTTATAACGGTAAAGATGCTGGGAAGCTGTAACCCCCCTACACAGTCGGGCTGATGGAAGGTCAGCGAATCAAGTTAGTAAAGCCGGTCGGGTGTCTCCTCCTGCCCGGCCTCAGGATTGGTAACGGGAGAGCGCGTCCCCTCCGTGCTCTCCCAACCACCGCGAAGCACGCGAAAGTCGCGAAAGGCGTGAAACATGGGTTATGTACACAATGTCTCGATGTCACAGTTCCAGGGGCCGAGCCGGTCTATGGCCTCGGCGGGGACTTGGACGGATACGGTTGCTTCTAATGTCTGGTCAAGGAATCGGACTGCAGGGGCGGCTGCTTTCACGCTGCAAATCCCGCTTCAGATTCCCTCGAACTCGGTTGCCTCGCGGGGGGCTTATCTGCAATCGATTGATGTGTGGTATGAGATCGCCACGGCTGCGGCAACTGACTTTGCGACGGTGGCGCTTTATAAGAATACCCTGCCGGTGACAGGCACCTTGATGACAGCGGCTTCTGTGGCTGTCACCCTGAATGCTGCACATGATACGGCTGCCGAGCGCAAGGCGGTGGATGAGCACAAGATGACTCTTACCCTGGATACCCCCGCCTGGATAGATAACGATGAGTCTTATCATGTGGAGTTGATCGTCAGTGCTGCGGCGACTACGGTGTTTAAGTACTTTGGGTCGAGGGTTAACTACACTTTACGCATTTGAGCGTGAAAGGCGCGAAAGGCGTGAAAGGATACGAAAAGAGATGGACAGGAAAGCGATAGCAGCTATAATCTTGGGCTGTGAGCCCCAGGAGTTGAGGAATTTTAGGGATTATGGAACGTTTGTCAGTGTGATCGATCTGGTCGGGCACAAGTTCATTTACACAAGCGAACACTTGGCAGAGGCAGAGAGCGCCTCTAAGGAGCAGCGCGTCCCAGCGCCCGCCCCCGCGCCCGCTAAGCCTGCAAAGAAAAGTGAGCCTGGCGGGCCTGCTGCAGCAAAGAAGATTGCAAAACCGCTTGCAAAGAAAACTGTACCGGTGGCCAGTGCTGCAGCAAAGAAGATTGCAAAAAAACAGACTGCCCGGAAGTCTGCCGGATCAGCAGCTGTCAAGGCTTCTACGGGGAAGTAGGTTGTAGGCGATGAGCACCTTAGCACAGATCCGGGATCGAGTCGAGTTGATGCTGCAGGATACGGGCAATGCAATCTTTACCGCGGCTCTGCTTGATGAGGCGATCCAACAGGCTTTAGATCAGTACAATTACGTCAATCCCCAGGGCAAGGAAACGGTTATCACCCTGCCGGGGGATGGTCGTGAGATCGCGCTTGACTCTATTACCAGCATAACCCGGGTTACTGAAGTCTGGTGGCCGTATGACTCTACCGCTACCTCGGAGACCTGGCCTCCTAACCGGGTGAAAGGCTTTCGGTTGTATTGGGATGATGCGCGTCCGGTCTTGTTCCTGGATACAGTTGATCAATCCGAGCCCCAGGAGGATGACGAGGTGCGGGTTTGGTATCTCATTCCCCATGCGATTGAAGGTCTGGCTTCTGCTACGGCAACCAGTCTCATCGCGGAGCATGAGTCTTTGATCGTGCTGGGTGCGGCTGCACATGCGGCGATGAGCCGGGCGGTGGATCTGACGGAAGTGGCGGGAACTGACTTGTATGCGATCGGGCTGATTGGCACATGGGGCCAGCGTAAGCTAAGAGAGTTCCACGCCGAGCTGAAGAAGATCCAAGAGCAATCTTCCCGGTCTGGCCCGGCGTGGGGATCCGGATGGGAACTTGATAAATGGGATTCTCGTTGAGTAGTTGGTTAGTTGAGTAGTTGGGTAGTTATACGACTCGCTTTCCGTTAGGTGTGCTGGATGGTGGAGCGTTCCTGGCCAGGTTTTCGGCCAGGGCGTTGTTATAGGCTATGTCGCCCTTTTCTTTTTCGCTGAGTGGGATGTTTTTTAGGGCGGTTGGGCTGCGCTGGTAGTATTTGTAAAGCGTCTCCTCGGCCAGGTTACGGTATTCCTCGAGGCTTTTATCTTTACTTGGCTGAATGATGATAACGATCGGTTTGGTTGTCATTGGCGGGCTCCGGCGATGTAGGACATCGCTTTTTGTTTAGACGGTGGCTTTTATTGAGACTGTCGGCAATGGATGACGCTTCGTTGAAAGTAAGCTTACCTCCCTGGACAACGAAGTATAGATCGTCCATGCTTGAGTAGCGGACACAATAGATTTTTCGTTTGTCTCTCTTGTTCATAGGTGCCTCTATGTCTGATGCATTTGACGGGTTTGACGAATTTATAGGCGGGTTAAAACCTGGCCGGAAAGCTACGCTTGGGGGAACTTTGCGCTATCACCTGGGCGCTGATCCTAACGACTGGTCATATCCTGGGAACGTCAAGTATGTTCCTCATGATTACATGATCCTGGTCGGGTCAAGCAAGTGGACTGGAACGGCTGCTACAAGTGGATCGATGTCAGTTAACTTTCCGGCCGTGTTCTCGGGTGAGCCTATTGTTATTTGCACGGTGGCGAGTACTACTCCCTTATTCCAAGATTGTCGATGTCAGGCGCCTCCTTCCTCAGGTGCGGCCTTCGAGATTTATTGGTTTGCAGCGGCGAATAAGACTCAGGTGATCTTTCATTGGCTGGCGATCGGGCCGATTGCTACTCAATGATTCGCGTAGCCATAATCCCATGCTGGTTTTGGTTGCTGTTTTGGCCGGGCTGCCTGCGTGTGTGTGGGTGTGGGCGGGTGCAGGCGGGGCCGGGAAGGCGCGGGGGCGACGTATCATAATGGCTATACGCTATTCGTTTCGAGGTACAATTCAAACCGTTTTTGACAAGGCCAGTAGGCTTTGAGGTACTTGCGTTCAGGTATGCTTACCTGTGTTGGAATAGCTTGGACAGGGTAAGGCCAGTGCCTGAGTACGGTATGCCATTCGGTTAGAGAGGGGAATACATCGGAGCGGGAGATCAAGAGCATGGTTACGTTTCCGGCGACTTTAAGATCAATGCGCAGGTTATTGGTCAACCTGGTCATCACGGGCTGGCCGGGGTTGGCCTCGGCGCGTTGGAGTAGATCGGATAGGATGGTACACAGTCTTTTGGATGGTTTGTGATTGGTAGTCATTGTCCCTCCCTAGTGTTCTATAAACTCGGCAAACTCGCCTTCGACATATCGGTACCGATTCCAATCGTCATAAGAGCGTGGATCTCTTTTGCTGCGTTTTGGTTGGGGTATTGGATCATTGCACTTGACTACCATGAGCAGCAGACCGGGCGAGAAACGGTTTTCTTGGAGGAGTCGCTTTGCTTGAGAATTGATTAAGTCTGGTGTTACATGATCCATCAAACAGACCTCTTGAACATAATTATTCCAGCCTACTCCGTTATCCCTAAAAGCTTGTATTCGTTCCTCGATACCAACCCGCGGATTTTCCGCGGGTTGCCCCTCTTCTTCTTCTTCTGCTTTTAAGCTTCTAATAGAAGAGAGTGAGGCAGCAGCAGGAAGCTGACTCGCGGAATCCGCGAGTGGTCGCGGATTTTCCGCGGGTGGCCCTATAAGGTCACTCTGGCCCAGGATCATTTGTTTTCCGTGCCCGGTCAGGATGTAGCCATGATGATAGAACGCGCGTGCGATCAAGCCGATGCCGGCCAGGCTACGGAGGTAGTGTCGGGCGGTTTCCTGGTCGATCTCCAGAATGCGGGCGATCTCGGTCTCGCCGGTGGGTGCGTCCAGACGGAGCAAAAGTAAGAGTACGATGGCGGTCCGTTTGAGCAGGCGGAAAACACTGGTTTCTTCGGGGGTGATGTGAGTCATGTTGGTATGGTCTCCAAGGTGAAGCCGGATCGGGCGATGGCCTGGGCGCGCTGGTTGAGTTGGAAGTACCAGCGGTCATCGCGCACGGTTGAGCAGTGGATACAGTGCTGTGGCAGGTGGCCGGTGTCTTGGTACACCTGGCGACAATGCAGGCAGCGTTCGATTTCGATGTCTAATAGCTGGCGCATGATGGCAAACTCGAATTCGGGTTCATTGCGGTGGATTAGCTGAATGACTAACATGGTGTTTCCCTCCCTTTCTGTAAGGTGAACAAATAAAACATTTACGCCGGCGCGGGTGGTTGGGGATGAACCAATCTCCGCAGATGCAGCGTAAGGCGCCGATGGTTTGGGTTCCATTGGGGACAATGCCGGCAATGGCGATCACCCTGGCCTCGGGTAGAGGGAGATCCAACAGTAGGCGGATCTCCAAAGTTTTAGGTTCAATGTTGTGGGCGATTCGGTAGGTTGTGCCTTTGGATAGCCTCCATTTCTGCGCAACCAGGCGCCATGATTTAAGCGTTTTATAGTCAATTTTGACCTCACGATGCAGAGTATCAAAGTCTCTCATTCCGTTGCTCTGTGTCCCGTCCACGGCCTGGACGGGGCACTGTGTATGATGTCCGAGAACTCAATCAATTTCCTTTTACACCGACAAGCACATAGTTTTTAGGGACCTTTTTTGTAACCTTGATCTCGATCCCATCGATAGAACAACAACCATCTTCGAGTGCTGGATGAATCCATGCGATAATGGGCTTTACGCCAAATCTACGCTGATAGCAATTGGCGGCTGCTCGGACATGGGTTACCAGATCGGCGTTTGGGTCGGTGATAGACCAGAGCAAACACATGGTGCCTCCGTAATTAAACGGTAATCTGAACGTTATTGTTTATTGATTATGGCTTTTGGTTCCCACCCTGGCCGAGGAGTCTTGCAAATCTTCTTGGTATCTGCTAAACTCTATTCGGTCTTGTCTCTTGGCGGGGACCTGACCTGACGACTCGAGCAATCTTTGCTCGGGTCGTTTGTCTAAGACTGGCGGGGAGTGAATTTGGGTGATAAGCCTCCTTTCGTAGAACACATCACGGACAACCTGGTAGGCGCGCGCAGTAAACACAACTGAAACAGACAGCGCGCCGGCTGAAACAACAAGCGCAAGCGCAACCCAAAACACGATCCAAAAAACAACCTTATAACCCTGTGTGGCCTCGGAGACCTGGCGGGCCTCCTGGATGGCAAGGGCGGCGCGCTGGTCTAACTGTAACCAATCAGCAAAGATTAGAACACCCGCAACCAAAACAACCAGCAGCACACAAGCAAACACCAACACAGCAACAGCCCGCCACTTAGGGCCGTCGTCCTGGATCGTTGTGATGTTAGTACGCGGTTGCATGGTTTAGGTTTCAAACCTTATCGGTCAATGCGACTCCAGGAGGTCGCGTTGGGAGTGGGGCGGGTCCAGATCGCACGATCGTCAACTCTGACACAGGCGCGGTACAGGGCAAGCGCCTCCTCGAAAGTTCCGAAAGCCCAGCTGCGCGTATGCTTGATCCCAATCGCATGGAACACCTGGTTGACTTTGTTCCAGTCTCTTTGCTGGATGCCGGCTAATTCACACTCCGGGCGTGTGGCTTCTCTCCCGTCGAGGTAGTGGAATTCCAGAACTTGGCGGGCAACCTGGTCGACGTTGGTGAATTGGATTGACTCGGAGGTTTGGGGCTGCTCTGGAAGCGGACGGCGGCGGTCGATCTCTGTGTTGGTGGCGGTGATTGCCCAGCGAACACCAAACACGGTTGAGGCGATGGCGGCAAGGGCAATTGAGATCTGCGCGCTGAGCGCTGGCCGAATACCCAGGGAGACCAGGAGTAAAAGCAGCATAAAAAACAC
>Ga0299915_10002466_pt1 | contig 13548 bp, 9 predicted proteins | sample RVTome_13_FD_200263 | JGI IMG/M metagenome (GOLD analysis project Ga0299915, IMG submission 200263) | Soil microbial communities from uranium-contaminated site in the Upper Colorado River Basin, Wyoming, United States - RVT92D227 (version 2) ...
AGTCCATCAAGCAGGTCCGCCTCATCAACATCAAGCTCGAACAGCGGCCGAGCTGGTTCACCAATTTCGCCGGGACGTTCCTCCTCTTCACCATCCTCTTCATCACGCTTTGGTATTACCTGAAGTCCATCCTCAGTTCGGAATACGCGCTCAAGAAGTTCGTCATGATGGGCGCGACACTCGTCCTGAGCCTCGTCGTCTACCGGCTGTCCCTCTTCCTGGCGGGCGGCTTCAGCTCTCACGCCGACGTTTCCTATTTCGCCGTCATCGAAACCTACCAGTTCGCCTTCCCCTTCCAGCTCGGGGTGCTCCTCTTCGCCTTCCTGACCTCCGACCACCTGGCCCTCATCTACGCCATCCTGAACAGCTTGATGGCCGGCTACGTCCTCGGGCCGAACTACTACCCTCTGATCTTCAGCCTGATCGGCGGGATCGCCGCCATCTACGGCGTCAAGGTCTACCAGAGGCACCGGCGGACGTCGACCCTTCGGGCCGGGCTGTTCTTCGTCGCGCCGATCAACGTCATCGTCATCGTCACCATCCACCTGATCAAGGAGAAGCTCGGCGGGCTGGGGCAGCTCTCGATCGAGGTCCTGATGGGCCTCCTCGGGGGCGCCCTCAGCGCGGCCCTGGCTTTCATCCTCCTCCCCATCTTCGAGACCGTCTTCCGCTTCGTCACCTCGACCAAACTCCTGGAGCTGGCGAACTCGGACCTTCCGGTCTTCCGGCAGATGGCTATCGAAGCCCCCGGTTCCTACCACCACTCGCTCATCGTAGCCACGCTGGCGGAGAAGGCGGCCGAGGAGATCAAGGCGGATGCCATGCTGGTCAAGGCCGGCGCCCTTTACCACGACGTCGGCAAGGTCAAGATGCCCGAGTATTTCATCGAGAACAGGAGCGGGAACTTCGACCTCCACAAGGACCTCACGCCTTCCCTCAGCACGCTGGTCATCACCAACCACGTCAAGGAGGGGCTTGAGATCGCCAGGAAGCTCAAGCTCCCCGCCCAGCTGCGGGACATCATCGAACAACACCACGGGAACTCCCTGGTCCGGTATTTCTACCAGAAGGCCAAGGAGAAGTGCGACCCCGAGATGAACAAGATCGGCGAGGAGGCCTATCGCTACCCCGGGCCCCGGCCCAGGAGCAGGGAGGCGGGGCTGGTCATGCTGGCCGACTCGGTCGAGGCGGCCTCGCGAAGCCTCAAGTCCCCCGCCAAAGACAGCCTGAAGAGACTCATCACGGAAATCTTCAACAGCTACCTTCAGGACGGCCAGCTCGACGACTGCGATTTTTCCCTGCGGGACCTGCGATCGGCAGCCGCCTCCTTCTTCTCCATCCTTTACGCCGTCTATCATCCCAGGGTCGAATACCCGGGATTCGATTTCGAAATGAAACGGGAAAAAAAAGCGGCCAACGCCAGGAAAAACAATGATCGAAATCATCAACAGGCAGCGCACGCACCCGCTCAACCGGAAAAGGATCCAAAGCCTGATTGAGCGGCTGTCGGCACGCTACCGCCTCGGCAATCCCGAGGTCGTCTTGATCTTCGTCGGGACGGAGGCCATCCGGACCCTGAACCGGAAGTACCGAAGGAAGGACCGGCCGACGGACGTCTTGAGCTTCCGAATCGGAAAGAAGGGCGCCGACGGCAAGTTCTACCTCGGCGACATCGTCATTTCGGTTCCGGTCGCGGCAAAGCAGGCCCGGACGCGCGGTCACGGCCTAGAGCGCGAACTGGAGGTCCTGGCCCTCCATGGCTTCCTTCACCTGGCCGGATATGACCACGGCGCCGACCTCGGTCCGGAAGAAAAGGCCGCCCGGAGGCTCTTCTTCGGGGACACCGCATGAGCGCCGATCTCGCGATCTGGGTTGGGCTTTTCCTGAGCTTTCTGGCCGCTTTCGTGCTCTCCATATTCCACGTCACTCTGGACTCCTTCTCCAAGATCCAGGTCAGCCGGTTCCTCGAGGACCGGGAAAAGGCCGCCCGGCACAGAATCCTTAAGGATTTCGACGACACCCGGACCGCGGCGGCGTACCTGAGGATCGTCGTGCTCGTCGCCTTCATGACCTACCTCTTCATCGCCTTCCCCCGGCTGAGGTTCTGGCCCCTCTGGCTTTTTCTTATCGCCGTCGGAATCCAGACGCTCTTCTTCGAAGCCCTGCCGAGACTCATCAACTTCCGGGGCAAGAACTCCGTCCTCAAGACCTTCCTCCCCACGGCCGGGCTCTTCCGGGCCCTCGGCTCCCCCATCCTCCTCCTCACCCGGAACCTCGTCGAGCGCGAGGGGCGGGAAGAAAAGGACGGGGAGCACGAGGCGACGGACGAGGAGATCGAGACGTTCCTTGATGAGGCGCGCGAGGAGGGGATCATCGAGAAGGGCGAGGACGCGCTTCTGCGGAGCGTCGTCGAATTCGGGGACATCATCGTCCGGGAGATCATGACGCCCCGCGTCACGATGGTCTGCATCCGGAAGGACTCGACCATCGACAATCTCAAGGACCTCATCATCCGGGAAAAATACTCGCGGATCCCCGTCTACAAGGACCGGATCGACAACATCGACGGCGTCGTCATGGCCAAGGACATCATCGAGTATGCCGATGAGAAGCATAAGGGCCAGCCCATCGAGGCCCTCATCCGGCCTGTCGTTTTCGTCCCCGAGTCCATGGAGGTGGCCGACCTGCTCAAAGAGTTCCAGAAGGCCAAGCAGAAGATGGCCGTCGTCGTCGACGAGCACGGCGGCGTCTCCGGGCTCGTGACCATGGAGGACGTGGTCGAGGAGATCGTCGGCGAGATCCAGGACGAATACGACACCGAGGAAGCCCAGATCGTCGAGAACGCGCCAGGCGATTTCACGGTTTCCGGCCGCGTCGAGGTCGAGGAAATGGAGGAGCTCCTCGACCTTGAGCTCGCCGAGGACGATTTCATCACGGTCGGCGGGCTCGTCACCCACAACCTTGGCCGGCTGCCGGCCAAAGGGGAGACGCTCGACATCAAGGGATTGTCTTTCGAGATCCTGGACGTCGAGCAGAAGCGCGTCAAGAAAGTCCGGATAAAAAGGAAACCCCTGGATGGAAATAAAGAATAAAAAAAACGCGGCGGTTAGGAAGCCTGCCTCGAGGAAGCCGAAGGCGCCGAAGAAGGAAAAGAAGCCGGCGGTCAAGGTCGGATACGTGGCCCTGCTCGGCCGGCCCAACGCCGGGAAATCCACCCTCCTCAACACGCTCCTCGGCCAGAAGGTCGCCATCGTCTCGGACAAGCCGCAGACGACGCGCATCAGCATCCTGGGCATCAAGACAACGCAGAAAGGCCAGATCATTTTCATCGACAATCCCGGCATCCACAAGCCGCTCCACACCCTGAACCGCCGGATGATGAACTTTGTCTATTCGTCGCTCGAGACCTCGGACCTGCTCTGCCTCCTCATCGACGCCACCCAGCCCTTCGGGCACGGGGACGAGTTCGTCATCGAGACTCTCCGGACGGTCAAGGCCCCCCTCTTCCTGCTCATCAACAAGGTGGATGTCGTCCGCAAGGACAAGATCCTCCCCATCATCGAAAAGTACAAGGACCTCCTGCCCTTCAAGGAGATCATCCCCGTCTCCGCCCTCACGGGGATCAACCTGGACGTTCTTGAGGGCCTGATCTATGAATCCCTGCCCGAGGCCGAGAAGATCTACTCGGACGGCGAAATATCGGACCAGTCCGAACGCTTCCTACTGGCCGAGATCATCCGGGAAAAAGTGCTCAAACACGTCAAAGAGGAGTTGCCGTTCTCAACGGCCGTCTACATCGAGGGCATTGATAAGAAAGAACTCAAGGACAAAGACGGGAATCCGCGGCCCATGACATTCATCAGGGCGTCCATCTTCGTCGAGCGGGACAACCACCGCAAGATCATCATCGGCCGCCACGGCAGCCTCGTCAAGCAGATCGGCATCGAAGCCCGCAAGGAGATCGAGGAGATCCTCGAGACGGAGATCTACCTGGGCCTCCAGGTCCGGGTCCGGCCGCAGTGGCGCGACTCCGAGGATGTCCTGGACCTCATCGAGGGGCAGAAAGGTTGATCTCCGCGAGAGCGCCTCACCCTTTCCCGGGTCTTCCCGGCATGGCATTTTTTCATGGGCCCGGGCACCAGGCATACGAACAAGGACCATAAGGTCCGAGGCCGGCCGAACCGGGGCCAACGCGCCGGCGGAACGGAGCGAATCGGCAGGTTGTTGACAATTCCGCTTCAAGATGCGAAAATTGTCTGCCTTCCAACGGACGGTGAGTGTAGCTCAACCTGGTTAGAGCATCGGACTGTGGATCCGATGGTTGGGGGTTCAAATCCCCTCACTCACCCCATCTTATTTTCATATAATTTCAATTATTTGCCCTGTTTTGTCCATTACGCTCCAATACCTTAATTTACGCGCTTTTCAATCGAATCTGTGACATATTTGTGACATGGGTAGTAATTTGTTTATTTGACTGAGCAGAACAACTATTGTAAATATTATAAGGTACTGGGGGATAGAATGGAAAACACGCTTTACTATGGCGACAACCTGGAAATCATGCGCCGGTATATCAAGGACGAAACTATTGACTTGGTCTATCTCGATCCGCCATTCAAAAGCAATCAGAATTATAATGTCCTTTTCAAAGAGAAAAACGGAAGCCAGGCGGCCTCACAAATTCGCGCTTTCGAGGACACCTGGACCTGGGGCCAGGACGATGAATCCGTCTATGCCGACTTGGTAACGAAGGGCGGGAAGGTCGCCGATTGCCTTCAGGCTTTCCGAACATTTCTGGGACCTTGCGATATGCTGGCCTACTTAGTCATGATGGCCCCGCGGCTGATCGAACTTCGGCGGACGATGAAGCCGACGGCCAGCATATACTTGCATTGTGATCCAACGGCCAGTCATTACTTGAAGATGTTGATGGACGCGGTGTTTGGTCCGGCCAATTTTAGAACAGAAATAATCTGGAAGCGCAGCAGCGCGCATAGCGATGCCAAGCAAGGAAGAAAACAACACGGAAGAATCCACGATGTAATATTGTTTTATACAAAAACGGAAGAATGGACTTGGAATCATTTTTTTACGCCATATGAAGCGGAATATGTAAAAACAAATTATCAGTATATCGAAGAAGGGACTGGCCGACAATTCAAATCAACGGACCTGTCAGCCGCAAAGCCGGGGGGGGACACGGAGTACGAATGGAAAGGCAAAAAACCCCCACACGGTCGATATTGGGCTTATTCGAAGGCGAACATGGAAACTTTCGTAAAAGAAGATCGTCTCTATTATACAAAATCAGGTTTACCACGCTTGAAGCAATACCTTGATGAAATGCCAGGCGTGATGCTTCAGGACATATGGATAGACATTAGTCCTATCAGTTCCCAGGCGGCAGAACGCCTGGGTTTTCCGACGCAAAAACCTGAAACGCTTCTTGAACGAATCATCAAAACCAGCAGTAACGAAGGCGACCTGGTCCTTGATCCATTCTGCGGTTGCGGGACGACGGTCGCGGCCGCTCAGAAGCTGAAGCGACGCTGGATCGGAATCGATATCACGCACTTGGCCATAACGCTAATGAAGAAACGTCTCCTGGACGCCTTCGGAACAGAAGCAAAATTCAACGTCATGGGCGAACCGACAAGCCTTCCAGACGCCGCAGCCCTTGCTGAATCGGACCCCTATCAATTTCAATGGTGGGCGCTGGGGCTTGTCGGGGCGCGGCCTGTCGAGCAGAAAAAGGGGGCGGACAAGGGCATTGACGGTAAAATCGTTTTTCAAGGTGACGCGCCGGGAATATTTGAGCAGGTAATCTTATCCGTAAAGGCTGGTCATACTGGGCGGGATCACGTTCATTCTCTGCGGGGGGTGATGGATGGGCAAAAGGCAGCAATCGGAGTCTTAATTTCAATGCAGAATCCTACCGGACCGATGAAAGAGGAAGCTGTGACCGCTGGCTTTTTCGAGTCAAAGATCTGGGGGAAGAAATACCCAAAGATCCAGCTGCTGACGATTGCCGAACTGCTGGCCGGGAAGAAGATCGAAATGCCGCCGATTAAACAGGTTGAAGCGACGTTCAAGAAAGCCGAGAAATTCAAGGGGGAAAAGGGCGAACAGCTTAAATTGTCGGAGGGGACCGATAAATGAGGCGCCGGGGCCGGCTGGAGTTTTCTGACCGCTCTAAAAAAGGGCCGCCGGCTGGATCGAGAGGACGCGTCGATTGACGGAACGCGGAAAAGATGCCTCATGATGAAGGACGATGGAAGGCGGGAATAATTCTCATGGGCCGGATTAAATATCAGGAAGCCGCCAGGCTGGAAGTGAAAAGGGGATGCCCACCCGCTAGCGGCCACCTATATAGCGAACGAATAAAAAAGAAGTGAACAAATGAATTTATCGGGGGTATTAACGATTGGGATACCTCTAATAATCGGAGCGATTATTACGGTCATTATACTTAATGTGCAGGCAAGAAGTGCAAAAGAATACCAAATAAGGATCGAAAAAAAGTTCGAAGAAATTAAAACGATGCTTACGACAGAAGTAATCCAAGATGGAATTCCCTTTCATAGAGACAGAGAAAAACAAGCTATCTATGAAAAGACCTTAAAAGCAATAAATAAATCAGAATATGATTTAGCCATTTCATTGTTAATAAATTATCTTAGGAAATTCATTATTCCCGATAGTGAAAGATATGCTGTTTTAAACCTTATAGGGATTTCGTTTGGAGAGAAAGGAGATCTGGATCAATCTCTTCGATATTTCGATGAGGTGTCCTTTATTGCAGAAAGGAATCGAGATACAAATATATTAAGCTTAATGAAATTTAATAGAGGAGTTGTTTATAATAAAAGCAACCGAAACGAGGAAGCCCTCACCGCCTTTGAGAAAGCCATCGAACTGAAGCCGGATTTCCAAGAGGCTTGGTTTAACAAAGGCGTTGTACTTGAGAAGCTCAGTCGCGATGCGGAAGCCCTCAACGCTTACGAGGAAGCCATCGAACTGAAGCCGGATTACCATGAGGCTTGGCTTAACAAGGGCTTCATGCTTGGAAAGCTCAGCCGTGAGGGGGAAGCCCTCAGCGCTTACGAGAAAGCCATCGAACTGAAGCCGGATTACCATGAGGCTTGGCTTAACAAGGGCTTCATGCTTGGAAAGCTCAGCCGCGATGTGGAAGCCCTCAACGCTTTCGAGAAAGCCATCGAGCTGAAGCCGGATTTCCAAGAGGCTTGGTTTAACAAAGGTGTTGTACTTGAGAAGCTCAGCCGTGATGGGGAAGCCCTCAACGCTTTCGAGAAAGCCATCGAACTGAAGCCGGATTACCATGAGGCTTGGAATGAAAAAGGCATTGTACTTGAGAAGCTCAGCCGCAATGGGGAAGCCATCGCCGCTTACGAGAAAGCAATCGAACTGAAGCCGGATGATCCTAAAGCATGGTATAACAAGGGCCTTGTACTTGGGAAGCTCAGCCGTGATGGGGAAGCCCTCAACGCTTTCAAGAAAGCCATCGAGCTGAAGCCGGATCTCCAAGAGGCTTGGAATAACAAAGCCGTCATGCTTGGAAAGCTCAGCCGTGATGGGGAAGCCCTCACAGCCTTCGAAAAAGCCATCGAACTGAAGCCGGATGACCCTAAAGCATGGTTTAACAAAGGCGTTTTACTTGAGAAGCTCAGTCGCAATGGGGAAGCCATTGCCGTTTACGAGAAAGCAATCGAACTGAAGCCGGATGACCCTAATGCATGGTTTAATAAAGGCGTTGTACTTGGGAAGCTCAACCGTGATGGGGAAGCCATCGCCGCTTACGAGAAAGCAATCGAGCTGAAGCCGGATTACCATGAGGCTTGGACTAACAAAGGTGCGATACTTGGAAGCCTCAGCCGTGACGGGGAAGCCCTCACAGCCTTCGAGAAAGCAATCGAACTGAAGCCGGATTCCCCTAAAGCATGGCTTAACAAAGGCGTTTTACTTGAGAAGCTCAGCCGCAATGGGGAAGCCATCGCCGCTTACGAGAAAGCAATCGAACTGAAGCCGGATGACCCAAAAGCTTGGTTTAATAAAGGCGTTGTACTTGGGAAGCTCAGCCGTGATGGGGAAGCCCTCACAGCCTTCGAGAAAGCCATCGAGCTGAAGCCGGATGACCCAAAAGCTTGGTTTAACAAAGGCTTTGTACTTGAGAAGTTCAGTCGTGACGGGGAAGCCCTCACAGCAGTCGAGAAAGCCATCGAGCTGAAGCCGGATGACCCGACGACGTGGTATAGCAAAGGCGTCATACTTGGGAAGCTCAACCGCGATGGGGAAGCCCTCACCGCTTACGAGAAAGCCATTGAGCTGAAGCCGGATTTCCAAGAGGCTTGGACTAACAAAGGCGTCATGCTTGGAAAGCTCAGCCGCGATGGGGAAGCCATCGCCGCCCTAGAGAAAGCCATCGAACTGAAGCTAGATAACCCGCCGGCGTGGTATAGCAAAGGCGTCATGCTTGAAAAGCTCAGCCGCGATGGGGAAGCCCTCACCGCTTATGAGAAAGCCATCGAGCTGAAGCCGGATTTCCAAGAGGCTTGGAAAAACAAAGGCATCATACTTGGGAAGCTCAGCCGCGATGGGGAAGCCATCGCTGCCCTAGAGAAAGCCATCGAACTGAAGCCCGATCATCCAATCGCTTGGTATAATATCTCTTGTCTTTTTTCTAAGCAAGGAAGGAAAGATATTGCGCTAAAGAATTTAAGAAAGGCTATCGAATTGGATGGAACCCTTAAAATCATCGCCAAAACAGACGAGGACTTCAGTTCACTCTGGGATGATCCGGAGTTTAGGGAGATGGTCGGCGAGAAGCAGGAGGGGAAGGCCGATTCATCGCCAGCCCTCCCGATGAAAGGACGCCGTGACGGCAATATATAGCCTCATATGTAACGAAGGAAGGCGGGAATATTTCTCATAGCCGGAATGAGAAAAGGCTTAATCAAAATGAGCACCCCAGAAGAAGCCGAACTCGTGGGAAAAAAGGCTGAATTAGAAAGGCTGTCCGATGCCCTTGCCGAAAAAGAACTCGATCTTGAGGACCTTAAACTTACTATTATGAAGTTTCAGCATCGTTATTATTCTGAGGTCGGGAAAAAATATGTTGAACTTGACGAACTTCGAGCACAGATCGCTGAGTTCAAGTCCAGGCAGAGACCTCAAGACCATAAAATGAGTCGAGAAGCCATGAGAGCTCGAACACAAGCGAGAAGGGCTGCTGAGGAATACGAGGACAGCGACGTCGAATCCCCAACAGATTCGAAGACGGAAGAGGAATCGACGGAAGCAAAGAAGCTTTATCGCAAAATTGCTTCAATCATTCATCCCGATAAGGCAACAGACGATAATTCTCGTCATCTCTGTACAAAGCTTATGGCCGAATTGAACGAAGCCTACGCACGAAAAGACATCGCCAAAATGCAGGACATCCTTGATAAGTGGCATGAAAGCCCCGAGACTGTATCAGGAGAAGGCACCGGTGCTGAATTAGTAAGGGCTATCCGGGCGATAGCACAAATTAAAAGACGGATATCGGAAATCGAGACGGCAATCTCCGAGATAATGACTTCTGATATCCATGAGTTGATGGTTAAAGTGCATGGTGCGGATATGGTTGGCAGAAATATCCTTACGGAAATGTCGGTTTCCATTGACGCTGAGATTCAAGATGCCCGAAATGAACTGGCAGGGCTTAACATTGTCTAGTAACAACAAAACCGATCCTATTAGTGCGATTGAAAAAGCCCGAACAGTTGCGCTCCAAAAATCGTCGAATAGTTTGGTCCGAAGAGCTATTCAGGATATCGAGCGGCTAACGAATAACCGGTACGTATCTGAGCTAATCTCCAAAGGCGCCGATGTGAACGCCAAGGACGAAGATGGCATGACCCCGCTGCACTGGGCCGCAAGTCAGGGCCACAAGGACATAGCCGAGCTGCTAATTGCCAAGGGTGCAGACGTGAACGCCAAGACCAGCCATAGCGCTCGGACCCAAAACGTCAAAAGGTATGATCCCTACGCACGGTACGAGATCGGCGATGTCATCTACAAGGAATACAACGAGACCCTGAACGTCGGCAGCAAGAACGTCGAGCATTTCCGAGGGGCCGTCATCCTCAAGGTCGTCGGCAAGGCCTTTTACAGGGCCTTCAACTGCGATATGCTCGAGGTGGATTACACGGGGGGCGGGGTCTTCCGGAAATACGTCGACTACAAGAAGAAGACTCGGACGCAGATCCTGCTCCCCTCCAATACCGAGGCCAGGGGCCTCGTACCCGATATCATTGGTGCGGACGTGAACACCAAAACCCCGGAGGGCTCGACGCCGCTGCACTTGGCCGCTGATGAAGGCCATAAGGACGTGGGCAAGGTGCTGATCGCCAAGGGTGCAGACTTGAACGCAAAAAACGCAATAGGCTCGACGCCACTGAACAATGCCACTCAGAATGGACACAAGGACATGGCCGAGCTGCTGATTGCTAAGGGTGCGGATGTGAACGCCAAGGACGCAGTAGACTCGACGCCGCTGAAGTCTGCCGTTCAGAATGGGCACAAGGACATAGCCGAGCTACTGATTGCCAATGGTGCGGATGTGAACGCCAAGGACGTATCAGACTCGACGCCGCTGCACTTTGCTGCTGATGAAGGCCACAAGGACATAGCCGAACTGCTGATTGCCAAGGGTGCGGATGTGAACGTTAGGGACGTAACAGGCTTGACGCCGCTGAACTCTGCCGCTCAGAATGGACACAAGGACATAGCTGAGCTGCTGATTGCCAAGGGTGCGGATGTGAACGCCAAGGATTCATATGGCATCATGCCGTTGCATGAGGCCGTAGGTTGGGGCGATGAGGATGTAATTAAATTGTTGATCGCCAAAGGCGCCGATGTGAACGCAAAGGAAGAAGATGGCGTGACGCCGCTGCATTGGGCCGCCCTAGAGGACCATATGGACGTGGCCGAGTTGTTGATCGCCAAGGGTGCGGATGTGAACGCCAAGGACGAAGATGGCATGACGCCGCTGCATTGGGCCGCGCAAGAGGGCTATATGGACGTGGCCGAGTTGTTGATTGCTAAGGGTGCGGATGTAAACGCCAAGGACAATGGTGCGATGCATCTCTCTCCCGAAGAGAGGCTCCTCAAGGCGATTTTTAGGGAGAAGGCTGCACTGGATACCAAGAATAAAAATGGTGCGACGCCGCTGCACTGGGCCGTGAAAAAAAAACATATGGACATGGCCAAGTTGCTCAGGAAATACGGGGCGAGGGAATGAGGCGGGGAAGGCCAGGTAATCGCCGACCTTCCCGTTGGAAACGACGCCATAACAGCGAAATATAGCCTTATGATGATGGACGCTTGTCAGAGGGAATAATTCTCATGGGCTGCATAAAATACCAGGAAGCCGCCGGGCTAGAAGTGAAGCGGGGACGTCCGCTAGCTGGTCCCGCGCCATCGAAGGAGGACCTGATAAAGCTATACGTCCTGGAAGAACGGTCCGTCAGGGCTGTCGCCGCTGTCCTGGGCTGTTCAAAGGACGCTGTCTATCGGGGGCTGAAACAATACGGGATCCCCACTAGGCCAAACGCCAGCCGGTCAAGGCTTCGGACAATTCCGCTTGCGGACCTGAAAGCAGCCATCCGGGCCAAGGGAATCAGCGGGACGGCCAGGGACCTGGGGATCGACAGAAGCACGCTTCGTCATCACCTAAAGACCAGAGAGGGGACGCATTAAGGATGGGGATATGTGTCGCATAATAGTGATTATGTTAACTATGAATTCATGTAACTTGTTTATATATAGCATGATACAAAAACGGGATATTGAGACTTGCGTTATTGACGTTATTTGTTAAAAAAGATCAGCCGACGTCCCATTTAGAGCCAAAAAATGGGTGGGTTATCCCGTTTGAGGCCAAAAATAGGGCTATTTTGCCATTCAATTTAGAGGGGCCCCTCCTGGAAGGGCTTGCCCTTCACAGCGGGCGCAGTATTGCTGCCAGCCTGCCCAGCCCGCTTTATAGGGCGGGCATAATTCCCGGTTTTTCCGTTTCTTTTCCGTTTATTTAACGGAAAATGACCAGCTCAAAAGGCAAAACAGGACCCCCCCCGTATCTCATGGCGTCCATCGGCGCTCCGAAGGCCCCAGGACGTTATTGCCTGCTCCTGCCTGTAACTTACCTGCATTGCTGGTAACGCGTTTTCACTGTTTTTCCTTGTATTATCAATGAACGGTAGCCAGCAAAGTCAGGCTTTTTGATTGAAGTTTCATGAAGGAGCGGTGCACGATTTGAAAAGGGGCGCGGCCCTTACGCCATAACCCTGGGCGACCGTTTTAAATGTTAATATTTGTTAACATTTGTTCACGTCGTCCGGCCTAAGTGTCCTGTTATTTCCTGTATTTAACAGCAGGCTCGGCTTTGCTGATATTCTCTTGATATTTCAACACACCTTTTCGTGACTTGACCGAAAATCCGTTTAAAAAGCCGAGCGCTCCCGTATCCCAAAAATCCCCCCCGAGAGAATTTTCTGAATTTCGCCGTGGCTGCATTTTCTCGACTCGGTCCATGTCTGGCCTGTCTCGGGTCCTCTCCCCCCCTGGACGGCCCCGCCGAGATCGACGCTCTACGGGCTTCCTACAGCATCTCTCCCCGTCTTAAAGCGTCCAGCCCCTTTTTAGGGTGGCCATAATTCCCGTTTTTTCTCGTTATTAAACGCCAAATCCCGGCCGACCCGTTTTTGCTGTTATTTACTGTATTAACAGGACGGAGAAAGCGTGCAATTTTGTATATTAAATGCTCAATTTTTCGCCTATAATGACAGCATCTGAACGCATTTTGATAGCCTTTCAAATCCATAGCCTTGAGGTTTTCCCCCATGAGAAAGATCAAAACGCAATCTTCATTATCAGGAGCATTGGCCTATCGTGTCCGCGTCTATCTATTGCGCCCTTTTTAGGGCGGTCATAATGCCTGGAAATGGTAAGCTGAATTCCCATGGTCATGGTAAACAGTTTTCCCATGGTCGCGGTAAGCAGAAATCCCATGCCCCTGGTAAATGGAATTCCCATTCTCTTGGAACTCCTGTAAGGTTGATGAAAACCTTACAGGAGCGGGAATGATCAACAAAGCGATGTTCAGACAGGTTCAAGCGTTCAGGCGGCTGGGATATTCCAAGGCTTCGATCGTCAAGGCCCTGGACCTTGACCCGAAGACGGTCGCCAAATACTTCGTCATGGGGGAAGAGGACTGGCGGGCCTACCGCCAGGATCAACTTTACAGGGACAAGGCGTTCGACACTTACCGGAAGGAGATCCTCGAGGTCTATGAGGCCAACGGCTTCCGGAGGCTGGAGGTCGCGTCGGTCTACGATTATCTGGAGGAAAAATACGGGGAGCTTCCGGCCAACGAACAGAGCCTTCGCAACTACATCGGCTACCTCATCGGGACGGACGGCCTGCGGCTGGACGGGACGGCTCGTCTCTACACGAAGGTTCCGGAACTGCCGTTCGGCAAGCAGA
>Ga0299915_10002467_pt1 | contig 13546 bp, 18 predicted proteins | sample RVTome_13_FD_200263 | JGI IMG/M metagenome (GOLD analysis project Ga0299915, IMG submission 200263) | Soil microbial communities from uranium-contaminated site in the Upper Colorado River Basin, Wyoming, United States - RVT92D227 (version 2) ...
AAAAGAAGTGTAATAAATCTTTTCCATTTCTACCTCCTAACTCTTAGCTCCATCAGATTTCGCATACATTCTTTCCAAATGGGGCATTTTTTACACCTCAGCCTGTTGCAGGGATTACTGGGATTGGCCGCTTTTACCTTTTGGTTTTTCGTGAGTAAATACTTTAGCTTTCTAAGTTTACTCTTGATTGGAAGGTTATTCTTATTTAAGCCTTTCTCCTTTTTTCCCTCGTATGGAGTTCGGTGTTGTCCCGATGGTCGTTTAGGTCTTTTCTTATCCCGGAGACATCGGTCTTTAGGATTGCCACATCAGTCTTTAGTACAGACACATCAGCCTGAACTCCTAAGATCGTCTTTTTAAATTCCTCATGCTCCCTTTGGTTCTCCTCTTTGTGACGTTCCAAGGTCTCCCTAACCATACTAATACCCTCTATCACGGTATCGAACTTTTCCTTCACATCTTCCAAGACAATCTTCAATTCGTCCGAAGCCATTTTTCACCCCTTTTTTTAGTCCCTCCAAACTAACATTACCCTGCGTCAGAAGTCAACCAAAATCTCCAGTTGTCACTTTGTCTTATTGGCCCCTTTGGAGCCTTGGATTCTATCATTGGGAAGATGATCTGATTTTCATCAATTCTTTGGCCAGGTCTTTGAAGTGATGTATTTATAAGCGGCAGGTTGGCGGTTCAAATGCGGCCGTGTGCTCCAGTATCCTCAAGGGCAAAACTCAGAGATTGGTCACCTGGAAAAGAAAAGTGTCAATTTTCAACTACGTCCCATCCATCCTAACTCCAGGCACGCTCTGCACGAACGTCCCATGATGTCAACTTCAGATTTCATTCCTCCAATTGAGTTAATTTGCTTCCAAAACGAGACACATAAATGTGCGAGAACTCCGAGTCTTTGGTCGCGCCGTGCCAGTGTTTCTCGCCGGCAGGGATAAAAACAACATCTCCTGTGGTGATCACTTTCTCCTCAGTTTCTGTGGCGATAATCCCTTTCCCGAAAGTGACCACCAGGATTTGTTCGCTGTCGTGGGCGTGAAATTTGTTGCGAACCCCCTTCCCGAAATTCACAACATTGACGTTGTACTCTTCACTGTCCGGCAAAAGGACCTGCCTCGTCACATCCGAGCCGGTAAAAAGGGGGCTGCTGAATGATTCCTTTTTTACTTCACCGATTTTAATGACTCTCATTTTAACCTCCTCAAACCCTATCAAAAAATGATAAGAACTCGCTTTTGGTTAGGTTGAATATACGAGAAACGGAGTTGTATGTCAAAAAAATACCGACTGTGGAGCACAGGAAGTAACTCACATTGTTGATTTCGACTCAAGGCAATCATTTGAAATAATGGGAAAATTAGAGATTAGGAGATTAAGCAAGCAGAGTGGATAAGGTTGGGCGAGGGAAGAGGAGGAACAAGGTAACGAAAGTGATTTATATTCTTTACACTATGCGCCTTGCGCTATGTTCTATGTGTTTTGATTTGTGAATATGGCCAATTTTGTTATGAACAATCCCAATATTTTTGGAAAAGTCAAGAATAAAGATTTGACCCCCAATCTTTCAAGTCTAAAGAGGATTTGAAGGCGATTCTTGGGTTAAGTTCCCACTGTCGATGTGACTTCAAGTTTCTCATTGTTATATTTTATCGATCCAATCCTTTCAATCAATCTCTCCATGGCCGTATCGGAATAAAAGGGTATCAAAACGAATCCCACGGCTGAAAATATCAAGCAACTATATAAGAGCATTTGGTTACCTCCCTTATTTAGAAATTGGATTTCAGAGTTTATAACTGCAATTTTGATGCCAGCCCCCTATCTTGGTGAAAGTGCTTATCATTAAAAGGTTTTCTAAAAAAGTCATGCCTGAAGGGGAATAACAAAACTGGAGATTCTTGATCACCGTTTCCAATTTTGTCCTTTTTGGCTGGTCAAAAAGTTATCGGGGAGAGAAATGGAGTCAGGCATGATTAATTTCCTTATTTGAATCCTTGTTTTCCCGCCATGACAATCTGATATTATATTAGACTCCCGCTTTCAATATTATGGCAATTTTCTGGGGAACCAGTGATCATTAATCAGAAGGCAGTAGGCAGAAAGCAGTATGCAATAATCAGTATGCAGTAGTCCGGAAGGAGAAGACAAATGGAAAAGTTCTTTGCTATGCTATGGATTTCCAAATCTAAATTGTGCTGCCTTAACCAGACCCATTGGCCCTGTCATCATTGTATTGCCACCCGGGGCGGCGTAGACGAATTTAAATGAGGTCCCTTTGAAAAGGTCACGATTGGGACCAGTGACGAAGACCGATACGTCTCCATAAAAAGGCTTCAAGGTGATAGCTCCGTGGCCATTCTCCTCAAAGACCTTTCTGCTGCTCAACTCACCTCGAACGAAGAGGTTCAAATCATGCTCCAGTTTCTTTGGAGTCAATTCATGGGTATGGTGTTCATAGAGACCCTCTATTTTTCTCTCAATCAGTAAGGCGGCAATGGTGTGTCCATTGCCCACATTGACAACCAGAGAGGGACCGGTGACTTCATCGATGCAACCCAAGATAGCAGAGAAGGAGGTATCCATCACCAAAACCGGGATTGAGAAAGTTCTTCTTACGGTTTTTACAGCCGATCTCATCCGAAGGAAATGGGCTGGGATGGAGTCTTCTGAAAACTGGAATGTCTCAGGTCTATTATCCTTTCGGAGTATCCTTTCCATATTCTCAAAACGGAAGGCCCGGTCTGAAACTCCTTTGGGTGAAACCCCATGGTCCTGAACCGCAATGGCGATGACATCGATCTTAAAATCTTCTCCAAAGTGTGAAAGGAAGTTTTGAAGCAATGGAAGATCGATCTCTTGGATCTTTAATTCCTGAAAATGGTTGGACTCTGGCTTGCTTCCTACGTCAATTCCCATTGACCTTACCTCATCCAAGTCATTTCGAACGGAGTAGGCCGAAGACTCCTCCATCACAACATGATGCCCTTTTTTTAGGTGATAAAGGATGGCTTGAGTTAAAGACCCTCCTCCGATGGTATCGCCATAGATATAGACATCTCCTTCGATCGCCTTCAGTTTTTCCGCAATGATTTTGGATGGGGTGGGAAGAACAAGGCTCGTGCAATTCTCGATCTTCCTTTTCGAATCGAAAAGGAGAATATCCTGGGTCCCCGCTCCAATATCAATCGCAAGAATTTTCATCTTTTTTCCCGTGTCCGCATTATGGGGACAGTCCCGAATCTACGACTCCGCTCGGTACGAGTCGATTCCGACTTCGCTCCGTCCGTAATTCTGGGACAGTCCCCCACTGCCTTCTGCTTACTGCCGACTGCTTTCAGCTTTGAGCTTTCTGCCCACTGCCTTCTGCTTACTGCTCACTGCCGACTGCTTTCAGCCTTGAGTTTTCAGCTTTGAGCTTTCAGCTTTGAGCTTTCAGCTTTCTGCCTACTGCCTTCTGCCGTCTGCCTTCAGGGTTCTGCCTACTGCCTTCTGCCTACTGATCACTGATCACTGTTTACTGATCACTATCCTTTGATCACTCCCATGGGGACAAGTTTCGCCACCTTGAGGCTGATGCCTGCATGGTGGACGACGTTTACTACATCCGTCACATCTTTATAAGCCTCCGGAATCTCCTCCGCAATCGTTCCCTGGCTTGCTCCCTTGACGATAATTCCTTTATCCTCTAACTCTCTTGCGATTGCCCTTCCCTTTGCCACCTTAATCGCTTGATGGCGGCTCATTACACGACCTGCCCCGTGGCAGGTGCTTCCAAAGGTCTCCTTCATTGCCCTTTCCGCCCCCACCAGCACATAAGAACATCTGCCCATATCGCCAGGGATGAGAACGGGTTGACCGATGGATCGGTAATCCTTCGGAATATCTGGGTGGTTTGGAGGGAAAGCCCTTGTCGCGCCTTTCCTATGAACACAGAGTTTCTTTTTCTCTCCATTCACTATGTGGTTCTCAATCTTTGCGATGTTGTGGCAGACATCGTAGATCAAATCCAACTTTAAATCCCTTGGGCCCTTTCGAAAAACCTTTTCGAAGGTCTCCCTTACCCAATGGGTGATCATCTGCCGATTGGTAAAGGCAAAGTTGGCCGCACAGGCCATTGCTTCCAAATAATGACTTCCTTCTGTCGAAAGGACAGGGGCACAGCAGAGTTGGGGATCTGGAAGTTCAATCTGATATTTCTTGGCGGCGTCCAACATCACACGAATGTAATCGTCGCACACCTGGTGCCCTAAACCCCTTGAACCTGTATGGACGATAACCGTGACTTGATCTCTCCACAATCCCAACGCTTGAGCGATCGCCTCATCGAATACCTCAGCAACATATCCGACTTCAACGAAATGATTTCCGGAACCGAGCGTTCCTAATTGGGCCTTGCCCCTTTCCATGGCCTTCTCAGAGATACGGTCTGGGTCAGCTCCCTCGATGCATCCCTGTTCCTCAATGTGATCGAGATCTTCTGCTGTACCAAAACCTCTTTCTACTGCCCATTTGGCCCCCTTTTTAAGAACCCGTCGCTCTTCTTCTCGATTCAATTTGAGGTCTTTTCGGTGGGATCCCACACCTGAAGGGATGTTGGCAAAAAGGACCTCTACCAGCTCCCTCACTCTTCCCTGAATGTCCGTGCGGCTCAAACCTGAGCGCATTAATCGAACGCCTCAGTTGATGTCGTATCCCACCCCTCCTGGTGAAACAATACCATCATTCAGGTCGAAGGCTGCCACACCCCCGATGGGAAAACCATAACCCCAGTGGATATCCGGCATGGCCAAGGAATGGCCCACAATGCCGGGTAGCCATGCCACATTGGCGACTTGGACGAGACTCTGATCTTTTCGAATATCGTTTAACATCCGTTCATCGGCATAGATGATTCCATCGGTTCTCATCTTTCCTTCCCGAGGGATTCTCCACCGATAATCATCTACTTTCTGAACTTTGATTTTTTCCTCTGTCATTGTTGGTTACTCCTATCTTAGTAATCCCCCCAACCCCCCTTTAGTAAAGGGGGGCAAGGGGGGATTTTATTCAGAGATCAAAGATGATTTGGGCCCTCCAATTTCCATCTTCTTTTCGCACTTGAATCTGGTGGTAAGTCACAGCCTTCACCCCTGTCTTGATCACATGAACGCCCTCCTGGAATGGCTCTCCCTTTACCTTCGCCTTTAACCCTCCTTCTCCCACAGACTCTACTTTAAATCCTTTGAATAGGAGATTCTCTACATCATGAAGATAAAGAAGTTCACTCAACCAGTCTACCATGAGGCGCTCCAAATCCTCCCCCCTAATTTCAATCCGCCTTTCTACCCTTCGCCTCACCTTCTTCAAATCGGTGATGAGGTGGAAGAAGGCTTCCCCTGCATTCTCGAAAAGGGTCTTGAGGTCCTCACCATAAACGATGAGGCCAATATCCGCCGTATGATCCAAGATCTCAAAACGCTTCATCTCTGGCCTTCTGATCGCTCACCCTTTTTTTGAGATTTCTGATAAAGTCCATAAATCTCTGATTACACAGATTAAATATCGATTACATAGTTAAAATTACAACGAAAAAATCTGTGTAATCAAATCAAAATCGGTGTAATCAGGGAGCTGTAATGATTTTTCAGAGTTCTTTTTTCTTACCTCTGACGATATTGACCGCCTTCTCCATCAGGTCCGGAATTTTCCCAAAGAAGGATTCTATCATCGCTGGCATTCTCCGGAGATTTATGATCGATATTTCTCCCTCCTTCACAACAAGAAAAGCGATTGGTTCGACACAGATCCCTCCTCCCCCTGCACCTCCGCTTCCACCAGAGGTCTTGATCTGTTCTGTTCCAGCACCTGCACCAATCCCCAAAGAAATCTTGGAGACAGGGAGAACAGTAAATTCTCCTGCCTTGATTCCTTCTCCGACAATGGTCTCCGTCTTGGCCACTGCCTTAAAACCCTCCAAAAGTGTCTTGATTAAGTCTGTTGCTTCCATTGTGATTCACCTCCTCATTACGGTCTTTCTCCCTTCCTTTTTTGGAGAAGAAGAAAGACCCATCTTCTTAAATGGTGAAAAAAAGCCTTCAGAGAGAGCCCGGCTTCCCCTGAAAACTGATTCTCACCCAAAAAATTGATAGTGACACTGATCTTTCGACTTGGTATCACTGTTTCAAGGGCACTGATCCAACCATAGAGTAACCCATTCATCATGGGATCTGGAAGAGAAAACGTTCCCTCCACTTTTTTAAGCCTCCATTTAGTCAGAAAAGAGAAGGCCTCCTTCAAATAAACCCATCGTATGGGAAAATGGATCTTTTTTTGTCTGAGACGGAAGGGAATCGGAAATCCGAGAATTTTCGTCAAAACCTTTCCTTTTTCCCAAACCAAAGAGAGAAACCCATTCCATTTGAGCGAGATCAATCTTTTCTGGGTATCCCAGGACAATGAAAACGGAATCATCCAGTCCTCTTCTTGTTCACCTTCTGAAGAAAGTGTTCTTTAGAGACGAGGATACGTTCGTGTTCCCCTTCTGCCACCTTCTCCATCTCATCATAAGCGTCGACCAAGAAGATAAGCCGATTCTCATTCACCTCCTTGAGAATGGCATGGGCAACAACTTTCATGCCGAGAGGTGTTGGGGACAGATGCTTGATCTTCACATGGGTTCCAAGGCTCAATTGATCAGGGGGAATAAATTCCTGGATGGCCTTGATCGCTGCAGCCTCCATCAGTTGAACCAGCCTTGGGGTGGAAAGGACATCCATATCGATGCTCCCCAATTGGCTGACCAGATCTTCATCCCTCACCACCATTTCAAATTTTCCATTCAGTCCAGGTAACATTTCTCCTCCTAAAATGCCAAGGCTCAAATGCTAAGCAGAAACCCCTCACTTTTATCCTCTCTCCTCAGGGGAGAGGGTTAGGGTGAGGGAAATTTTAGAATTTGACATTTGGATTCTAAAATTCCTTCAATATTTCTTTGTCGTAAATCTTCTCCAATCTCTCTTTGTGGACCGATTCTTCCTGGGCGAGGATCAAGAGCAACTTTTTTAACATGGGCTCAGTGACCATTTGTGACGTGGATGTATAGAGTTTCTGGGACTTCTCTTCATTCTTGATCGCCATTCTAAGGAGATCGGCATAACTCATATCCGGACTATAGGGAACATCCTCCATCATTTCGCTCAGGCCCAACCCTTTGATCTCTTTCAATTCCATCTGTTCAATCTTCTTCAAATCAAACCCTTCAAGTTTTTTCTTGTGCCCTTTCTCTTCCTTGGCCAATTCTTCAAAGGTTTTTCTGACTCCAGGATCTGACCGATCTGCTGCCATTCGGTAAAAGGCTGCGGCATCGGCCTCCTTCCTGATGGCAGACCTCAAAATCTCATCCAAGCTGTTCAGTCTCATCCTCCTCCTCCTTTGTAAAACTCCCTTTCACCTCAAAAATGACTTTCCCCGCCTCTTCCTTAAAATTCTCAGGAACCATGACCGCCCCCCATCCCTTCTGTGGGATGTAGAGTCCGTCGTATGCTGTATCGAGAAAGGATTTCATCAGAAAAGGAATCCCTGCCTCATTCAGTGCTTGAGACACCCTGTCCCCTTCAAATCGGTTTTCAACAATCCCTGCTTTCACCCACCGAGCCATTTTTCCTCCTTTATTTTATTATATAATGAAAAGAGAAGAACCTAAAGAATAAAATTTTAAGTTGAAAAATATTAAATTGAGAATATAATGTAATAATTGAATGCCAATTCGATGTTAGGGAGGAAACATGACGACGAAGAAGTTGGATGAAAAATCCTTTGGAGCCAAAATGAAACAACTCCGCCTGGCAAGAAAGATTTCATTTGAACAGCTTACCAATAAAACAGGATTCTCACAGCGGTATTTGAAGGAAATTGAGGAAGGAATCGCCATTCCTCCTGTCTCTGCGGTCATCCAGATCGCAAAAGCCCTCTCCGTTGACTCAGGCTCCTTCCTTTCTGCTGAAGAGCTGGAGGCCTCACAAAGAAGAAGGAGAGAAAGCTTTTTCAAGAGGACTCAGGCCTACTCTTATAAAACGCTCACTCCGGATGCAGAGGAAAAACACATGAAGGCCTTCCTCGTCACCATCGATCCCAAACAGGACCATAAGATGGTGGAGTACCGTCATGAAGGAGAGGAATTTCTTTATGTCATAAAGGGGCATGTAGAGGTAAGGGTGGGCGAAGATCAAAATCTTCTTAAAAAGGGTGGAACCCTTCACTTCAATTCAGGCATTACCCACAAACTTCGTAATCTCAGTAATGAAGAGGCCGAACTCCTTGTCGTGATCTATACCCCCTAACTAAGAAATTAAAATGTCAAATGCCAAAGTTCAAATGCCAAATCAAATCCAAAGCTCAAATTTTAAAAATTTTGGATTTTGGACTTTGACATTCATTTGACATTTGGATTTTGACATTTGAGGCTTGAATTTACTCTATTCTCTCCAGTTTCTTGGCACGCCAGCAAAGGAGGCCCTCCGTTCTAAGTCGCTCAATTGATTTTCGAAATATCGGATTGCATTGTTAACCCGATTCGCTTCGGAGCGTGTCCCCTGGTTCTCATATTTTGTCTTCAACTTTTTCAAATCCGCTAAATTTCGGTTATAGAAACGGAACTGGCCGACCCAGTAATCCCTACTATAACCGCCTGGTCGCCCAGGTGAGGCGATTCCCTTCATCGAATAGAGGATCATCTTCGAATTGATAGCATCAAGAACCACCTTGAACTTGTTAAGAAAAGAGTTCCCTAAAAGTCCATCCTGACCTGAGGGCATGCTATAGATGACTGCCTCTACATTCTCTACCGCAGCATTTCCCACCTTCACAGATTTCAATGTCACCAGGGGGGTGAGGATCACCCCACTAACGGTGTTGCCCGGTATGAATGGGGTGCTCTCATCGATGGTCACTCCCAAATCTTTTGCTGTCTGTTGACTGATCAAGATAAAACTCGCACCGGAGTCTACGACCAAATATCTCTTCACCCTTTCATTCAGGACGACCTCTGCCAACCACAATTCATGTCTTCTAAAAAGATCCACCTCAAACCCCTTCGATTCAGAGGTCGTGGGAGTAGAAAGAGAAGTCTGTGATTCCTTCACTTTTTCCTTAACTTCTGGAGAAGAGGTCTCTTTAGGGGCTTTTAACATTTCGGCATCCGGACGATATTTCTCTGGAACCTTGGAAAGATCATCAGCGAAATGAAGCGTCCCCTTCTCATCCACCCACTTATACATCTCTCCGTAACCAGGGGATACAAAAACGATCAAGATAACGATGAAAAGAATAACGATCTTCATTCTCTCACTCTCGGTCCTCAAAACCTAAGTTATCTTTCATGACGGTATCGTTACCCACGAAAGATGAAAATTGATAATCCCCCCCACCCCCCTTTAGCAAAGGGGGGGTGGGGGGATTTGAAAGCTATTTTCTAAGTAATTCTACTCATTATAAGTTGATATGTCAATTGCTCTCCTCAACTTCTTTTGTTATAATTTTTAAAATATTAATTAGAAAGGAGATATTTAGGGAGATGAAAACAGAAGAAAATTTAAAGGAGGCATTTGCAGGTGAATCTCAAGCCAATCGAAAATACCTTGCCTTTGCCAAGAAGGCAGAGGAAGAAGGATACCAACAGGTGGCCAAACTCTTCAGGGCCGCAGCCGAAGCCGAAACAGTCCATGCCCATAACCATCTGCGGGTATTAAAAGGAATCAAGACGACAAAGGAGAATATCCAGGAGGCCATCAAAGGCGAAACCCATGAATTCAAGAAGATGTATCCCGAGATGATGGAAGGAGCAAAGGCTGAAAAGAACGACGAAGGCTATCAGACATTCCATTTCGCCAATGAGGTAGAAAAGATCCACGCTGCTCTTTACTCAAAAGCCCTTGAGAATTTGGGTAAGAACGAGGCACTGGATTATTACGTCTGTCCTGTGTGCGGTAATACGGTGGAAAAGGCTCCCCCTGAGAAGTGCCCGATCTGCGGTGCTCCAGGAAAGAGATTTATCAAAATCGTTTAAGCCCAATCAACCCAATCGATGAAAATAGTCTCTAGGGTAGGGTTAGGAAGCCCGTTTGCTTTAGGGTCAAGGGGTTAGGGCTAAGGATTTAAGACCAATGACTTAACCCATTAACAAAACTGGCATCCTTACCCTAACCGTTGAACAAAAGACTTTTATTCCCTAAGTTTGATTGAATATGGGGACCTATTTTCTCCATCCGGATTCAATTCGAAAACTCTTTGACACCATTGCACCCACATACGATTTCCTCAATCATCTTCTCAGTCTGAGAAGGGATTTCTACTGGAGGAAGATGGCCGTTCGAGAGCTCAAAGGTTTCGAAGGCTGGATATTGGATATTGCCACAGGGACAGGAGATGTGGCCATAGAGATTGTTTACCAGATTGGCCATAAGAGAAAAGTCTTCGGATTGGACTTCTCTGAGCCCATGATCAGGAGGGCCTACCGGAAGCTTTTGAAGAAAGGCTTTTCGCAAAGGATTGCCTTAAGTCTTGGGGACGCCCTCTCCCTCCCTTTTCGAGAGAATACCTTCACCGCCTCAATGATAGCCTTTGGTCTGAGGAACATCGTAAAGAAGGAGCAGGCTCTCGCCGAAATGGTCCGAGTCATCAAAGAGGATGGGAAGGTGATTATTTTAGAATTCACTTTTCCAAAAAAAGGGTGGATGCGAAGACTCTATCCCATTTATTTTGAAAAAATTCTCCCTTGGATCGGAGGTCTCATCTCTGGTGACAGAGAAGCCTATGCCTATCTCCCGGAATCGGTCTACCATTTTCAATATGCTGAGAATTATGAGGAGATCATGAGGAAAGTCGGACTGAAAAATGTGAGCTCCTGTCCATTGACCGGTGGCATTGCCTCCATCATCACAGGAATGAAAAAGTGCCAATGATTCGGTCCTTCACTTTCTCCGATCTCGATCGCATTCTCCAAATTGAACTTCAATCTTTTCCCAAATCTCCGTACGATTGGGCCACCTTCATCAACCTCCACTATCTTTACCCGGAAACTTTTTTGGTTTATGTCCGTCCAACGCTTGACCGAAAGGAAGGCCAGATCTTAGGTTACATCGTCTTCACTAAAGAGGGACACATTATTTCCATCGCCGTCCATCCTCAGCATCGAAGAAGAGGCGTTGGGAAAGAACTCCTTCAAAGAGTGATGATCACTCCCCATCTCAAAAAGGTGTGGGCAGAGGTAAGGAGGAGTAATCAGGGGGCACAGGCCTTCTATTTCCATATGGGATTTCAGGTCACAGGTGTGGTTCCAAACTACTATGGGAACGAAGATGCCTTGATCGTTCAGTGGACTTCTCCTTCCGGATCCTATTGACCCTGTTGCTAAATCAACATCCGATTAGATTGATTCAGAATATTATTCTGAGCGTATCGCAAAATAATTAAGGTCTGAAGATTTCGAGCTCAGAATTTAATGCAAACAGGGTTGACAAGAGCAATCCCCTTTGCTATTGATTAAGTGAATACCGTAATAAGGAAAAACGAATGAGCGGGGTTTTTGGGATCGTATCGAAAAAGAACTGCGCGGACAGCTTGCTTTACGGGACCGATTACCATTCCCACATGGGAACACAATATGGAGGCATGGCTGTTTTAGGAAAGCAATTTTATCGTTCCATTCATGATATCAGTAAATCCCAATTCAAATCGAAATTCTTTGAAGACCATAAAGAAATGAAAGGAAATCTGGGCATCGGAGTGATCAGCGATAGAGATCCCCAACCTCTGATCATCGGATCCAAGTTCGGTACCTTCGCTATTGCTGCAGCAGGCCTGGTCGAAAATGTTGACGGATTGGCCTCAGAACTTTTTAAAGATGGAGAGACCTTTGGGGAGATGTCGAGCGGTGGAATTAATTCTGTGGAATTGATTGCTAAACTCATCACTCGGGGTCGAACGCTCACCGAAGGGATCGAAGAGGTCTACGACCGTATCAAGGGCTCTGCTTCTATTCTTCTCTTAATGAAAGATGGGATTTATGCGGCCCGCGACCGACTGGGACGAACCCCTCTCGTCATCGGAGAAAGGGATGAAGAATATGTCATTGCCACTGAGACCTGTTCCTTCTTAAATTTGGGTTTTCGAATTAAAAAATACCTCACCCCTGGTGAGATCGTTTTGATTGGAAGATCAGGATTCAAGGAGAAGTCATCCGGTAAAAAAACAAACCAAATATGCGCTTTCCTCTGGATCTACACCGGATATCCTGCCTCCAGTTACGAGGGCATCAGTGTCGAGTTGGTCAGGGAGCGGTGTGGAAGATTTCTGGCTAAGAATGATGATGCGAAGGCAGATCTTGTGGCAGGTGTCCCTGACTCTGGAGTGGGTCATGCCATTGGGTATGCCATGGAATCGGGTCTTCCTTATCGGAGACCTCTTGTCAAATATACACCAGGATATGGACGGAGTTACACGCCTCCGTCCCAGGAGATCCGAGACCTTGTTGCGACGATGAAGCTCATCCCCATCAAGGAGGTGGTCTGTGGAAATCGGGTCATCCTCTGCGAGGACTCCATCGTCAGGGGAACTCAATTGAAAAACTATACCATTAAAAAACTTTGGGAGTGTGGAGCCAAAGAAGTGCATATCCGACCGGCATGTCCACCCTTAATGTTTCCATGTCGATTCGCTCTCTCCACCCGTTCCATCGAAGAACTGGCAGCCCGAAAGGCCATCCATGCCCTTGAGGGAAAATATATCGAAGATGTCAGGGAGTACATCGATTACCGTTCGAAAAAGTACCAACAGATGGTGGAGTGGATCCGTAAGGAATTGGGAGCCACAACACTGAGGTATCAAAAGATCGAAGATATGGTGGAGGCCATCGGTCTTCCCAGAGAAAAACTTTGTCTCTATTGCTGGACCGGAGATTATTGATAATTAAATTCGGATTTCGGATTGCGGATTTCGGAGTTTAATTCCGCATTCCGCAATCTGCATTCCGCATTCAAATCGTTCTATGAGTCCTCATTTGGAGAATCGCAGGGTGTCCCCTACTTTGAGACCATTAGCAGAAAACCAACCCTTCTTCATCTCCAGAGCATAGAGGATAGGTTGAGGTGGGTTGTGGGTTTCTAAGGTCAGAGGTTTCATATCTGTGATTCTTACAATCCGACCCTCTTTGTCGATGAAGGCGATACTCAGTGGAATTTGAGTATCTTTCATCCAGAACCCGTGATAGTCTTCTTTTTCGAAGATGAAGAGCATTCCCTCATCCTTACCCAAATGCTTTCTGCCCATCAATCCACGAGTCCTCTCTTCTGGGGTCTTCGCCACCTCCACCCAGATCTCTTTATTCTTGAGGTAAATAGGGACCTTGAGGGAACTTTGGGAATGCGCTGCCGAAGTCAACCCTTCGACTCCCCAGCCTAATCCTTCGACTGCGCTCAGGACAAGCGGCTGAGGCTTGCTCAGGGTTGACCCTGAGCGGCACTTTTCTACCCCGGCTTCTAAGATGGAGCTTGGCGCCGTCGAATGG
>Ga0299915_10002468_pt1 | contig 13539 bp, 14 predicted proteins | sample RVTome_13_FD_200263 | JGI IMG/M metagenome (GOLD analysis project Ga0299915, IMG submission 200263) | Soil microbial communities from uranium-contaminated site in the Upper Colorado River Basin, Wyoming, United States - RVT92D227 (version 2) ...
GGACGTGGACGGGTTCGAGATTTTTCAGCAGGAAGCGCGTCAACAACGACAGGGTGCCGGCAAAAGCGAGGGTTGTTATCGCTGCCACGCCGACCCAGCCCCCGGCCTGGTGCGCCAGGGCCAGAATGACTTCGGCAAGCCATTCATGCGCCGTCCAGGGCGCCCCGTGCATCGATTGGGAAAAGGGATCCTGAGAAGGCACCGTTCCGTGTTCGAGGATCCAGCGCCCGGCTGCCACGTGCCAGTAGGTGTCGGGGTCTCCCAGCAGCATCTGGCCGTGGGCGAGAAACCCCAGATAGGTCAGGCAGCCAGCGATGACTGGCCAGGATAGGCCCGCATATCGGCTTCCGGATGCCGCGTTGCTTTCCACTGACATAGAGAGCGACCGATTGTGGTTTCACGGAAATCTACCACAAGTTCGGACGGCCCATTTGTCGCTGACGGGAATCGCCCCCAACCTGTTTATTCGATATGGGCTTGTCCTTGACAGGCATTGAACCCTTATCTACGTTGAAGGTGAACATGCGCGAGCAACGTGCGGTAAGTCGTTGGCGCGTCGTGTTTTTGGCAGCAATGGTATGGGCCGATCCTGGCTGGTGCCTTCTGCCGGGTGAAGTGTCAGCCGGCAATTCTTGCCGGTTGAGTTCGGAAATTCAACCAGCGAAGGGGAAGGTCATGAAGAAATGGGTATCGGGCATCGGCCGGTTTTTCCGGGAAGAGGACGGTGCAGCCGCCGTCGAGTACGGTATTTTGGTTGCGCTCATCGCAGTGGCAATCATCATCATCGTTCAGCTGGTCGGCGTGAAGCTGGAGAACGTATTCAACCGGGTCTGCTACAGGATTAACAACAACACCGCTTGCTAGCGTCCTGGTGGAAATCCCGGATGGCTTATGATCCGGGAGCCCTCGCTGATAGGAAACGCTGATTTAGTCGTCATTGGAGCAAAGCGATGCGGCAATCCAGCGCCAGCTTTATCAAAGCGCTGGATTGCTTCGCTTCGCTTCGCTCGCAATGACGGGGCTCGGGATTTATTCAGGGCCTTCATAAAATGCTGGTGGTTCAGAAGGGGGATTTCGGTCATTCATGTGGTATGCCATTGGCATTCATGTTTGGGCGGGATGGCGTGTCGGGTTTTTGGCAGTAACCTTCCGTGCGGCAGAAGTGGCGGGCCGGCAATGTTTTTGCAGGTCTGTAACCAAGGAGTTCAAACCAATGAAGGAAATGTCATGAGAAACTTGGTATCGGGCATCAGCCGTTTTTTCCGGGAAGAAGAAGGCGCAGCAGCAGTTGAGTACGGTATTTTGGTTGCACTCATCGCAGTGGCAATCATCATTATTGTTCAGCTGGTTGGCGCGAAGCTGGAGAACGTGTTCAACAAGGTCTGCTACAGGCTTAACAACAACACAGCTTGCACTTAACGCGAGTTGCCTGAGATTCAGGCATGAGGACTCCCGGGTTGGCGTAATGCAGGCTCGGGAGTCCCCCTACTGATGGATGTTGATGATTCACCTGGTGGAAGCAGTCAGGTGTCCCTCTGCTGGAAGTCTTTTGGAAGATAAAACGTTGCTTGACCTGGGTGTTGAGTTCATGTGCTTGCGGCTGGCCCCGGGTGGGGCTGGCGCATGACGCCGCGGATCGTTGGTCTGCTGGCCTTGCTACCCATGGTGCTGCTGCTGCTCGCAGTGGTTTGGGAGGACGTGAAGCGCCAGCGTATCCCCAACCGTTTGGTGTTCCTGGGCGCTGGCCTGGGGTTGATGCTGAATACCTTCCTGCCGGAAGGCTTCGGTTTCGTCAGCCATGCTCCGGGCGGGGTCGGATTCCTGAATGCGACCGCCGGATTGGCAAGCGGGCTGGTAACGCTGTTGCCGATGTATCTGGTTCGCGTAATGGGAGCGGGTGACGTCAAGCTGATGGCCATGGTCGGCGCGTTCCTGGGCCTGAACGACATACTGGGCGCAATACTCGCCACGTTTCTGGCGGGCGGGGTGTTGTCACTCGGGTTTGCCTGGAAAACCGGTGTGCTGCGGCGCACGCTGCAAAATATCCGGTTTATCGTTTGTTCCGGCGCGGTAAAGATTGCCGGTGGCAGTGTGCCCACGATCGAAGACACGCCGGAAAGTGCAGGAAGATTTCCTTACGCCGTGGCGATTGCCGTGGGCACCGTGGGTTATCTCGCCTGGAAAAGCATTTGGAGAATCGGCTGGTTCTGATGCAGTAGGGGCGGTTGCCCCTGACCTGCCGGCCTCTCCGGGCGTTGAATGTTGCGGCGCCTGGCGTGCCTTTATTGTCATACCACGACGCCGCGCCGGGTCCGCCGCCGGTATGACGCCACAGGGTTGCCCATAAAGATCCAAACCGAACGACACCTAGGCTGGACAAATGGCGAGCGTTTGCTTTACTGGAACGTTGGGTCTCTACGGTCGCTGACCGTAAGGCGATAAATGTGAATGACATTATTGGAGTGACAAGCCATGGCACCCCAGTCGACCTTCCAGAAACTGGCGGTGCCTGCGCAGGCGGATTCGCAAAAGGCATGTTTCCCCCGCCAACCCCATACCGTCGGGGAGGCGGGTCTCAACTTCCTGTTTCTGATTGAGCTCCTCGCCAAGATCCTGTTCTTGCGCGGGCAGTTGCGCCTGGCGGACCTGACCGCGCATACCAGGCTTTCGGTCGGGGTGCTGGAACCCCTGCTGGCCTTCATGCGCACGGAGCGCCTGTGCGAAGTTTCCCGCAGCAGCGGAGCCGAAACCGCCACCACCTTCACGCTCACCGAACTGGGGCGCCTGCGTGCCCACGATTTTCTTCAAAATAGCCAGTATGCCGGGCCTGCTCCGGTCAGCCTTCAATCGTACGTGGAGCAGGTACGCAAGCAGTCCGTCGTGGACATGCAAGTGACCCGCGAGAATCTGCAGCAGGCCTTTGGTGGCGTGGTGGTCAAGGCGCGCATCCTCAAGCAGTTTGGCGCAGCGATGAATTCGGGGCGGGCGATCTTTGTTTACGGCCCCGCGGGGACAGGCAAGACGTTTATCTCCGAAAAGCTGGCGGGCCTGCTTTCGGGCAACGTGGCCATTCCGCACGCCATCGTGGTGGATAGCGAGGTGATCCAGGTTTTCGATCCCCTGGTGCACGACGTAGTTGTGGTTGAGGGGGAAGACAATAGTAGTCTGGACCGCAGGCAAACCCTTGATGCACGCTGGGTGCTGTGCCGCCGTCCGGTGGTGAAAGCCGGGGGCGAACTATCCCTGGACATGCTGGATCTGGATTTCGATCAGACCGCCAAGTTTTACCAGGCCCCACCCCAGGTCAGGGCCAACAACGGTCTGCTGCTGATCGATGACCTGGGCCGGCAACTTACGCCCGCACTGGACATCATGAATCGCTGGATCATCCCTCTGGACCGGCATCTGGACTATCTGGCGCTCCACACAGGCAAGAAGTTCATGATCCCTTTCGACGTGATCGTGGTGTTCTCCACCAACTTGCCGCCCAAGCAGCTCGCCGACGAAGCATTTTTGCGCCGCCTGGGCTACAAGATATACATCGGCGTACTGGATGAAGAAGAGTACCGCGCGATCTCCCGGCAGGTATGCGATGAGTTGAACATCCCGTATTCCGAGCAAGGGCTGGAATATCTCCTGCGCGAGCACCATTACAAGGAGGACAAGCCGCTGCTCGCCTGCATGCCCAAGGATATTCTGGGGCAGGTGAGGGATATCGCCCGTTATGAGGGCGTGCAACCCGAGCTTTCGGAGGAGTTGCTGGATTGGGCATGGAACAACTATTTCACCAATGATTAGTTTTTTATTACCTATATTGATTTCAAAGGGATGGTCGGCCACTTAAGTGAAGGGGAAGCCTGATGAAGAATCAAAGAGCCATAACAATGATTGTGATCTCCATAATCGTCGGGTTGGCTGCTGTTTATCTGGCATCGCGCTGGGTTGCACAGCAGGCAGATGTAACGACCAGCCAGATTGTGGTCGCGAAGGGGGATATCGAGTTGGGTGCCCGACTGACCCCCGAGATGGTGGCTGTGCAGGATTGGCCGGCGGGTAGCATCCCGCAAGGGGCGATCCGGGCCACAACGAAAGATACGCTGCTGGGTCGCGTCGCCAAGGTAAGCATCCTCAAGGGCGAGCCGATTTCGGAGTCCAAGCTTGCCCCAGCCGGTGCGCAGCCGGGGCTATCCTTCGCCATCAAGGAAGGCAAACGCGCCATCACGGTACGCGTCAACGACGTGGTTGGCGTGGCGGGATTCGCGTTGCCCGGCAATTATGTGGACATTCTGGTCAACACCGTGGATGAGACCGCCAAATCGGTGGGCGAGAACAAGACCATTTCCAAGATCGTGCTCGAACGCATTCTCCTGCTGGCGGTGGCTCAGGAAACGAGCCAGGGTGAGGGGAAGCCCAAAGTGGTGAACGCCGTCACCCTCGAGGTCACTCCGGAGCAGGCAGAGCAAATCGATCTGGCGCGTAGCGTGGGCAGCCTTTCCCTGGTGCTGAGAAACCAGATCGATATCCAGCCGGTGGAAACAACGGGCGTCTACAAGAAGGACTTGCTGAAACGCATTGTCGAACCCGAGGCGGCCGCTGCGAAGCCGGAGGTGAGGACGGTGGTGAAAAGGGTCCCGGTCTATCGCACGCCGGCCGTAAAAGCGGGGCCCCCAAAAACTCAGGTTGAAGTCATCCGCGGCACGGCAATATCCAACGAGGAATTCTAGCTCTCGTGAAAGAGAAGTGATGGTGGCGGCGACGCATTCCGGAAATGGTCCGTTGTGACAGGTTGAATGCGCCGAATGTGCGGAATGGGACGATGATGACCCGCAACAAAGTCAAGGGAGAATCGATGATGAACGAGCACAAGATCTCAAGCAGCCGGCAGTGGCAATACGGCGGCATGTTCCTTGCCGCCGCATTGGGGGTGACGTTGATCGCGGTGCCGCTGCAGGCCGCGGAGCCCACCGAGGCGGAAGCCGCTTGGACTGTGCTGGCGCAGAAGAAGCCGACCAAAGCCACGACCAGGAAAAAGCCGACGGCAACGCCCGTGACAACGGCCCGGCCTCGCGAGGTTCCGCCTGAGACGACCATCGAGTTCGCGCCCCAGGTCAATGTGACATTGGGGAAATCCACCCTGCTCAAGCTGCCTGCGGCAGCGACCAGAATCTCGGTGGGCAACCCGGCAGTAGCCGACGTGATCCTGCTCAACCCGAAGGAGGTCTACCTGCTCGGCAAGAGCATCGGATCCACCAACCTCATTTTGTGGAGCAAGGCTGGACACAGCACCGTGGTGGACGTGGTCGTGGGTATGGATGTCTCCGCCTTGCAGGGCAAGCTCCAGGCCCTGTTCCCCAATGAGAAAGACATCAAGGTGACTTCGGCGGCGGATTCCCTGGTGCTGACCGGCACCGTGGCCGACGCCGTCAAGGTGGACAAGGCCGTTGCCCTGGCCGAGATCTACAGTGGCAAGAAAGTGGTCAATTTCCTGAGTGCCGGCGCGCCCCAGCAGGTGATGCTGGAAGTGAAGGTCGCGGAAGTGTCAAAAAATCTGCTCGACAAGCTCGGCGCCCAGTTCTCGGTGGACGACAGTGGCGGCAGCTGGACCGCCAGCGTTGTGTCCAGTTTCCTGTCGTCGCCGGCTCTCGCTGGTCTGGTGACCGCACAAAAGGGTGCCACGAGTCTCAGGGTGGATGCCCAGAAGGACGACGACATCGTCAAGATCCTCGCCGAGCCTAACATCATGGCGATCAGCGGCCAGGAAGGCAGCTTCCTGGCGGGGGGCAAGATATTGATCCCTGTGGCGCAAGGCGGCTTGGGCGGTGTCACACTTGAGGAGCGGGAATTCGGTGTCGGCCTGCGCTTCACGCCCACCGTGCTGGAAGGCGGCCGCATCAACCTCAAGGTGGCGCCCGAGGTGTCCGAACTGGCAGACAGCAGGGCATTCCAGAATGGTGGCACGAGCGCGTTGCTGCCGGTGATTACGACCCGCCGTGCCGGCACCACGGTACAGCTGCATGACGGGCAGAGCTTTGCCATCGCCGGCCTGATCAGGAACAACGTCACCGAACAGGTGAGCCGCTTCCCCATCCTGGGAGAAATCCCGATTCTGGGCGCGCTGTTCCGCAGCAGCAGCTTCGCGCACGACAAGACCGAACTGCTGTTTGTGATTACGCCGCGCCTGGTGAAACCGCTGCCGCCGAATTACGCACTGCCGACGGATGGTTTCATCGAACCCAACCGTTCCGAGTTCTTCCTTGAGGGAAAAATGGAGGGTACGACCAAAGAAACGCGGGATGCGGAAGGCGCGCCCAAGGCTGCGGCCGAGCCCAAAGCCGGAGCCGGCGGCTTCCAGATGAAATGATTAGGAGATGACCATGCAAAGCACACTCATCACAGGGATCCTCGGTGGACTCATGGCAGGGGCTGTTCTGGTCGGCTGCGCCCCCACCGCCCCGAATCTGGACGCAAAATTAGGCGATTCCGTGAACAAGGCCAAGGCCCAGCAAGTCATCAACCCCGATGCACCCAAAAACACCGATCCGGTGGCAGGCATCGACGGCCAGGCCGCAAACGCCATCGTCGACCGCTACCACAAGGCCTACGAAACACCCTCCGAGGCGCCAAGCGGCTCTATTGGCAGCATCGGTACAGGCGGCAGTACCTTGAAGTAAGCGCAGGCTGCGCCAGGGGAGAGGCACAAGCCATGAGAACCGGAGCGAACCTGAAAAACCGGCAAGGCGGCGCAGTCGCCATCATGGTCGGGATCAGCCTTGTTCTACTGGTCGGCTTCCTCGCCCTGGTGATGGATCTTGCCCGCGTCTATCTCGCGCGGACCGGGCTGCAGAACGCTGCAGACGCGGCGGCACTGAGCGGTGCCAAGCAGCTTGTCGGAACGGCTGCGGGGATATGCTGCGGAGTGGATAGTGCGGTGGCCTGGGCCAGGCGCACCGGGGAAAGCAACACCTTTTTCGGCAGCGATCTTTCCCAGATTCAGGTTGGCGTCACAAATGACGAGATCTCGTTCAGCGATTCCCCGGACGGACCGTGGGTTGATATTGCTACGGCGCAGGCAGACCCAGGTGACAAGTACTTCATCAAGGTGGATACGGCGAGCGGAGCTATAAAACCGCTGATGGCCGTCGTCTGGGATATTTCCAGGATGGGCACCTTCGGCATGGCGGTGGCGGGGCCCATCGTGAAGGACTCCGCGCCGCTGGGCGTGTGTGCCCTGAGCGTCGGCGGTAGCCCCCGTCAATGTACAGGACCCGGCAATGAATGCGGCTTTCTGCGCGGGGTCGCCTACAACATTCCCGAGCTGAACCCGATCGGCATGCAGGCACATCCACTCCTCATCAATCCGGTGGACGTCCCGCCGGGGAGCTGCGAGCCGAGTCACTCCTCCGCGGACTTCATGCGCCCTTTCATCTGCCAGGGAAAAGCGGCCGGGCCCAACCAGATTCCCGGGGAGGTCTACGCGAATACCGGCGGGAGCTGGGGGCCGGTGGAAGCCGGGCTCAACTCCCGTTTCGACGACTATGGAGGACCTGGCCATTGCGATCCGGACACTGCGCCGCCGGACATCAATGTCAAGCAGTACGCCATCGGCGGCAGCGCAAACCAAGGCAGACCGAGAGACTGGATGAACCCCGATCCCACCACCCGGCAGACCGTCGAGACAGTGAACAGAGTACCGCAAACCTACGATCCCGATACGGTGCCCAGGGCCAGTGGAACAGGCACACCCGACCAGTGGGGAGTGTTGTGGTCTTATGCCAGGGAAAGGAATTTCGGCACTGGCACAACAGGTTCCGATTACGGCCTTAGCGATTGGGCTACCCTCTATTCCGGGGTTCAGGCTGATCCGACCCAGACCCCGCCGACGCAGATGGGGTACCCGCTGCCGGGTGGGACGCCAACCCCCCCTTATCAATATGGGTTGGCGAATCCGAGCAGCAAGTACTTTGACGACCCGAGTTCTGCACATCCGGGCAGGGCGAACAGGCGGGTGCTCAATATGCTGATCATCGACTGCGACGATGCGGCGTATCCGGTACCAGGTCCCGGCGCCGCCTGTGCAAGAGTCAAGGCGCTTGGGGTCGGGAGGTTCTTCATGCAGGTACCCGCCGATGCCAGCGGAAGCCCGAAGAAGCTCTATACCGAGTTTGCGGGGTTGGTCCCCGCGTTCCTGTTCAAGAAACAATACATTTTGTACCACTGATGAAGGAGGGCCGAGTGGGCGTGCGGAGTGCCAAGTCAAGGGAAAGCGGTGCGGCGGCGGTGGAATTCGCTCTCGTCATCGGCGTGCTTTTGCTGATCATCGGGGGGATCGTCGAGTACGGCCGCTTGTTCTGGCACTACGACGCACTCTCCAAGGCCACCCGCGACGGGGCGCGCCTGATGTCGAATGCCGTGGGCACGACCCTTCAAAGCGCCACTGAGGGCGAAGCCAACCAGGTGGTGCTCGCCGAGGCGGTTGAGGCACGGCTCAACCCCGCGCTCGCAGGTTCCCAGGTGGTCATCCAGTGCACCTATCCCCTTTCAGGCGGTACCGAGGGGGCATGGGGGAACTGTCACGATGCCGTGAGCAATACGGATGTGCCGGTGCATGTGAGGATATCCATCACCGGCGATCCTCAGTACACAGTTCCCCTGGCGCAGTGGTTTCCCGTGCCCGGGGCCGACATCGCGCTGCGGCCTCAGACCACCATGCGCTACACCTACAACAATTGAGAAGTGAAGGCCCGAACATGCAGAACCAGGTGAAGGGATCGAGCAGGGCAGGGCAGCGGGGCGCAGCGGCGGTGGAGTTTGCCCTGATCGCCTCGTTTTTTCTGCTTCTGCTGCTCGGCATCATCGAGTTCGGCCGCTTCCTTTTCCTTTTCAACACGATGCAGGAAGTCACCCGCTGCGCCGCGCGCGAGGCGGTGGTGCACTGGACGGACCAGGCGGAGGTGGCGGGAATACAACGGGCGTGCGTGTTTCGCGAGGGATCGACGGGTGAAGTGAGATTGCCGGGAGCGCCTGAGATCACCAACCTCAAGGTCAGAATCCGCTTCGTCTACAACGCCAACGGGGATGCCACCAGTCCGATGCCCAGTTCGCCGGAAGACAACATCAGAGCGTGTTCGGAGGCCCCCGCCGCCGGTTGCATCCGGTTTGTGGAAGCGAGCATTCAGGATTGCTCTGGTCAAGTCTGCCAACCTGTCAGTTACGAGCCGATGATCGGGCTGTTTCCATTTCTGGGCATCGATATCCCTGCTTCCACCGTACGCATGCCAGTGGAGAGCCTGGGTTACCGAGGCTAGCCACATGGCTGCAGCGACGATAAAAGAGAAAGCGACCTTAACGTGAAAAACCCCGCCGTCATATCTGCGAACAGACAACGGAAAGCAAGAGAGAAGGGCGCCGTTGCGGTGGAGTTTGCGCTTTCCGTCGTGGTGTTTTTTGTCGTGCTGTTCACAATCATCGAGTTCGGCTACCTGTTCTGGGTGAATCTGACCATGCAGCATGCCATCAGGGAAGGGGCGCGCTTCGCCATAACGGGGCGGGTCCTTGACGACCCAAATAACCCGGACCCGAATATCTTTCTGGACAGATGCAATTCGGCAAAGCTGCACATCAAGGAAGAATCCATGGGGCTTTTCGACCTGGTGACGTCAGATGCTCAGGTAACTTTCTACAAGGTGGACCCTGACGGTAACCCCGTGCCGATTGTGTCTGGCTGCGGAGCGGCCAACGACATCATCATGATCAACATTGAATGCGCCGTCCCTCTGTTGACGCCGTTCGACCACATCCTCCCCCTATTAACCGGAACGCCCGCTGCCTGGGCGCCTATCTTCCAGAATGGTAAATACAATTTCCGCGTGCGGGCCACAATGAAGAACGAGGGATTCTAGCTATGGGCAACGTCGGATTGCGAAACCCGAAGGCATCGAAGGGGCAGAGCCTGATCGAACTGACCCTCATCCTGCCTGTGCTGCTGCTGCTGGCATTGGGGGTGATTGACTTCGCGCGCGCTATCCAGTTCAACAACATCCTGGTGAGCATGAGCCGGGAGGGCGCCAATCTGGCTTCAAGGACATCCTATACGCCGCAATCCATCATCGCAGTGTTGAACAACACCGCCGGGCCTATGGTCATGGGAACCAATGGCATGATGTATATCACCAGGATCATGGGTCGCAAAACCATTCCGGCTTGCGTCGACAATCCGCCAACGTATTGCCAGGTGGATGCGAAAGTGCAGGCGCAAAGCCGGGCGAGCCCCGGCGACACGTCTCTCCAGAGCAGGGTGTGGGCGGGTTGTACCCATTGGTCAGGCGGCAACTGCGTTCTTCCACATACTCCCCCCACTGCCAATCTGCCCATGACCCTCATGGATGGGGAGGAGGTCTACGCGGTGGAAGCGCTCTATAACTACAATGTCATCGTGCGCTATGTGATGAGAACGGACCCGAAACTTTACTCACTAACGGTGCTGTAGCGCGAACGGTCCGAGGAGGCAACATGAAACCCTTCTATCACACTCACTGCAGAGGTTCGATCGCTCTCGTCACCGCGCTTTCGTTGATTGTTCTTGTTGGCATGGTCGGCCTGGCCATCGATCTCGGCCGGGCATACGGCGTGAAAGCCAAACTGAACGCCGCGGTCGATGCGGCAGCCATTGCCGGCGCCCGCGCCCTGGTAGTGGGCGAGTCAGATGCCGAACGCGTTACCAATGCGCAAGCCGCAGCGCAGAAGTTTTTCGCTGGCAATTTCCCGCTGGATTACCTTGGCGCGACTCCAACGGGGCCCAACACGACGGCAGTTCACGACGCTGCCGGATTCTGGACAGTCACGGTTTCGGCTACGGCGGACGTTCCAACGACCTTCCTGCGCGTTCTCGGCAAGGACAATGTCCCGGTAGCCACGATGGCGGAGACCATCCGGCGCGACCTGGACCTGATACTGGTGCTCGACACTTCCGGATCCCTTGCCCCTCCATACAGCCCTGCCGACACTCCCACCAAACTGAGGGCAGCGGCGGTCAGTTTCATCAACAAGTTTAGCGAGGGCAGTGACCGGGTCGGACTTGTGTCATTTGCGTCGGGGGCGGTGCTTGATGTGCCGATCAACAAGACCGCCGCCCGGGGATTCAACAGGACGCAGGTCAACAATGCCATCAACGCTCTACCCGTAAGTGGCAGCACTGCATCGGCGGAGGGAATGCGGAGAGCACTGAACGAAATCAATGCGGTTCCGCAAGCAGTGCGCTCCAGCCTGCGGGTCATCGTGTTTTTCAGCGACGGCGCGCCCAATGATGTGCCTGCGACATTTACATGGAGCAGCGGTACACAAATAGGGGACCTCTACTCCGAAACCGACTCTGGCGCCGCCCCCCGAAGGATATGGGATTACAGCCAGCGCAACAGCCCTTATCCTAATGGTTGGGACCGTCCTGGAATCGCCACTCTTCCGAACAATGGTTTCAACATAACGGGTGTTGGAGCTATTCCATTGCGGGATCAGACGCTAGCGGGCCAACGCTCTCTTTCCGGCACACCCTATGCCAACACCCGGTGCAATGTGAACAAGGCCGCGCGCAACATGGTCGAGTATGTCGCCAACACGGCGCGCAACCAGAATATAGCCGTGTTCAGCATCGGACTAGGCGCCAGGCTGAACTCCCTGGAAATCACCTTTTGCGGCTATAACCCGACTGAATACGGGGCAAACATTCTGAAAAGGCTCGCCAATACGTCCGATTCGGATACTTTTCATCCTTCGCCCCAGCCAACCGGACTTTACGCGTACGCCGAGGACGCAGATGAGCTGGACGCCGCTTTCAACGCCATCGCAAGTGCCATTCTGCGTCTTGCCATGTAGCGCGCAGATGGCTCTTTTGCCAGGAGATGGTGACAAGAGTGCCGCCGGAAGTGAACGGAATTGAATGCTGAAAAGAACAACATCAAGGAGCTATCCCAGTGAAGATCGCCGTCATCGCTGCAAACAAACGACGCATGGAGGAAATCCTCCATATTCTGCAGGAAGGGGGGAATCCTCGTTCGATTTTAACGTTTGAGGGGGGTATCGAGCGGCTCGGACCTGTCGCCGACCAGGAGATGCCAGACCTGATCGTCATGGAAGGCTTGTGCCAGGAGAAAGAGGAACTCACGGCCATGGAAAGCCTGGGCCAGCGTCACCCCAACATGAGCCTCATCATACTGTGCGAGAACCTGTCCCAGGCGTTTCTGATCCAGGCGATGCGGGTCGGGGTGCGCGAAGTGCTGCCGGCCCCGGTGTCTCCGCAGGCGCTGCTGGAGGCGGTAGCGCGCGTCGAACAGAAACTGGTGCAGGTGGAGACGCAGCGACACAAGGGCAAGGTGCTGGCTTTTATCGCCTGCAAGGGCGGCAGCGGCGCCACTTTTCTGGCCAGCAATCTGGGTTATGTCCTGGCGGCCGAGCACGGCAAACGGGTTGCGCTGTTCGACTTGAACCTGCAATTTGGCGACGCCGCGCTGTTTGTTTCAGACCGGCCCGCGGTGACCACCTTGTCGGATGTGGCCAACAACATTTTGCGCCTGGACGCCAGTCTGCTTGCCTCCAGCATGGTGATGGTGCTGCCGAACTATGGCGTGCTGGCGGCCCCGGAGAATCCCGCTCATGCAGCGGATGTCCGCCCGGAGCATGTCCACGTGCTGTTGGCCCTGGCTGCGGTTGAGTACGATTACGTGATCCTGGACGTGGGACGCAATCTCGATGCGGTGAGCCTCAAGGCGCTGGATCGAGCAGACCTGATTTTCCCGGTGTTGCAGGAAACCCTCCCCTTTATTCGGGATGCCAAGCGGATCATTTCGACACTGGAATCCCTGGGCTACGGCAAGGACAAGCTTCGTGTGATCGTCAACCGTTACGAAAAGGGGGGCGATATCCAGCTGGAGGATGTGGAGCGCACCTTGGACATGAAGGTATTTGCAGTTTTTCCAAACAGTTACGAAGCGGTCTCGGCATCGGTCAATCAGGGCGTGCCGATCGTGAAAATGTCCAAAAGAGATCCGGTTTCAAAAACTTTGCTCAAGATCGGGAAAGACCTTGAACAGGAAGAAACGCGGGAAAGCAGTTGGTTGGGCCATTTGTTCGGCCATTCCTGATCATTTGCCGGTGGCTGCGCGAGATTGAGCGTTTTGGCCACCGAACGGGGAAAGCGGTGCTAGGCTGAATTGGTGCTTGTTTATGAACAAATGCTGGGTAAGGGATAGTGCCCAGGACGAAATCTGGAGTTCATCATGACATTACGGGACCGGCTGGAAAATATCGAAAAGGATGAGGCGCAGGTGCCGGTGACGGCGCAGCAGGCGAGTGCTGCAGACATTCGCTCCTATCAGGAACTGAAGTCGCGCATCCACCAAAAACTGCTCGACCGCGTCGATCTGGCGGTCATGGAAAGCATGGCGCCAAACCGGCTGCAGGAAGAGCTTAAAACTCTGGTGGAGCGCCTGCTTTCGGAAGAAACGCTGGCCATCAACGAGGCCGAGCGCAGGAGGCTGGTGCGGGATA
>Ga0299915_10002471_pt1 | contig 13526 bp, 9 predicted proteins | sample RVTome_13_FD_200263 | JGI IMG/M metagenome (GOLD analysis project Ga0299915, IMG submission 200263) | Soil microbial communities from uranium-contaminated site in the Upper Colorado River Basin, Wyoming, United States - RVT92D227 (version 2) ...
TTTGACTCGTTCAGCTTCGTTGAAAACATCCGTTCTGACACATTGCTCGTCGAGCACTACTACGTCTGCGAAGCCCCCTCGGATGAAGCGCAGTTGCCATGAGATCGGACCGACGATTTTTGCTCGGTCATAATACCTAGTGTTATCGAAGGCGGTACAGCATAATCCTACGACTTCCATCTTGTCATCGAGTTTGTTTTCTTTCATGTAATCGATAATCCCAACTGATGGCACTACGTTATGGCCAATGCACATGACGACTGGCTTTGATGTGTCGACTGTTCCGATGCCCATTTGAATGAGTGGGGCTTCAGGGTCTGCCTTCGGAAAATTCAGTGCTGAGATCTGAGCTATGTCCGCGACTTCCATGCCTACTTGATCTACCATGCCAGCATGAAATGCCTTTGATTCAAAATCTAGATTGTTTCCTTCTTGGCCTGTGTGCACAGCAGAGAGACAATGTGTAATCTGCGTTTCGCAATATTCCAGAACCTCTTCCAAGTCGCCAAGCGTTTCAGGTTTTGTTCCGGTGACGAGTCTAGTAACTGGAGCTTCAACTTTGACGTTTAATCCGCCCACATCAATAGGATGTCGTCGACCATATTTTTCGATCAAGTGATCGACCATATGGCGGGCGTGCCCTGTGTGGGTTGCGGCACCGATGCTGCAGGCCAAAAGTACTATACGGGATGATTGGGCAGCTATGTCTAGTCCGCAGGCTCCGCGCTTTCCAGCGGTCAAATCGCACTTTCCAAAAGTGCAGAGACAGCAAAGGTCACAGTCAGGCAAGTAAAAGGGTTTGTACTTGTTGAGGAGTTTCATGTCCCACTCCCTCAAGGCTGTCAGAGAGGGGAACGGTGTGGGGCCCATGGGTTCAGTCCATGTTTCTTCAAGCATTCTCCCGATAGAGAACTCGAGGTTCTTCACAAGTCCAACGTCAGTCTTAAGTTCACCTATCTTTAAGTGGACAGCTTTCTTACTCAACGATGAACACACCCGTGAGGATTTAGAAGGTATATCGTTCTCTTTGAAGCTTTTTAAGTTTTGCCAGTTGTGTCAAGCTTAACACAAAACCCCCTAAAGAGCTGCTTCAGTACATTCGAAGGTGATGCCTTCATAGGCACCAGCTACTATTGCTCCAAGTATCCTGCCTCTTTGAGTATCTTCTTCACGGACACATAAGCCGCAGAATCCTTTGGTAAGTCCAGCAGAGAGTCACCAGAAAGAACAGACTCCTCCACTTTTTCATCGCGCGCAACCTTGCCCAAATACCTGAATTTCAATGACGCTTGTGCTTTACTTCCGAGGTCCTCAGAAAACCTGTAGCCACCGGCCAAATAGAAATTGTTGAATTCGATTTTGACTTCTTTGGCTATGCGATGGGCTCGCATGGCATGGTCAAAGGATTTCTTGGAAGGATCAAGGATTTCGAAGATGTCGGCTACTTTTGAAGCGATTCTTCGGTTCAGATGCTCCAAGCCTGCAGGCGAATCGATGAGCACGAACCGGTAGTTCTTGGTAAGCGATTCCAATGCTCCTTTCAAGGCTGCATTGGGCATGCAGTAGCATCCTTCAACCCATTTTGTTCCCAATGAAACAAAGTCGAACGATTTGCCTTCATACATGCCTGAACTCCAAATGCGACTTTCAATTCTCTCGGTAGGAGGCACTCCGACCGTGGTTCCGCCCCGTTCCAAAAAAGTTTCAACTAGGAGTTCTGAAATGGTTTTTTTCCCGACTTCTTTGAGGTCGACGCCTACCATTTCGCCGAGGTTCTGGTCGGGATCAGCATCCACCAGCAACAAGGGGGTTTCTCGGGCTTCAATCAGGCATTTTGCTGCTAGGGCAGTGAAACTGGTTTTTCCGGTTCCTCCGCGACCGATTGTGACAAAGGTTTTCATTCAGTTCGTCGTCTCCTTTAGAGTGGGAATTTGTCTTATAACTCGTTTGGCACGCCTTTGTAGAGTTTTCTGCAGATTCTGATTATAGCGTGAACGGCGTCAGAATTCTCATGTGAGAGTGGGGTCTCGCCATGCATTTCTGCTTCAATGACTTTCTGGTCATATGGCACACAACCTAGGAGATTGAGACCGTTGTGCTGAGCGAATTTTCTGATTGCATCTTCTTGACTTTCATCTGCAACTTTGTTGCCGATCAGTAGAACTTGTTTCATACCGGCTGTGCTTGCCAACTCGTAGATGTGCTTGGCAACCTCAAGCGATTTCATGTTGGCATCGGCCACTGTCAACATGGCGTCAACTTGTTTCACTGTTCCTCTGCCCAAGTGCTCGACTCCTGCTTCCATGTCAAGAACCACGGCTTCAGTTCGTTCAACGACCAAGTGGCGAAGCAAAGCCCGAACTACAGCGTTTGCTGCACACATGCATCCAGAGCCCATTGACCTGACCGTTCCCATCACGACCAGACTCACGTCAAATGGAGTCTTGACTGAATATTCTCGAACGATATCATCTACAGTGAACGTGAGGCGGTAGACTCCCGAATAGCCTGTGCTTGTTTTGCTCTCAACTAATTCCTTGTTCTCGGATATGGGCACTATTTTACGAGCTTGTTCGAGCGATAGGCCTAAAGTGAAAGCAAGATTGGGAGAAGAGTCTGCGTCAATGGCCATCGTTTTCAGCCCTTTCTTGGCAAGGCACAGAGCCAAACCTCCTGCAATCAGTGTCTTGCCTACGCCGCCCTTACCTGAGACTGCAATTTTCATGTTTTCACTTTTTCAAATTTATTGCACGCGCTTAGGAGAGTTTCAACACCACTTTTGATATTCCTTCTTCTGCCGGTTCAGCAACGAAACCTTTCTTGGCGCAAGTGTTCATCATTTTGACATTCTCTGAAATCACGAAGCCATAGATCTCGTCCAGCTTGGCTTCTCTGCCGATCTCGATGATGTAGTCAAGCAGTTTGGACCCAAGCCCACGACCCTGCCATTCGTCGCCTACCACCACTGCGAATTCTCCGTAGCTACGTCCAGGCTCCGTAATAAGTCTAACCGCCCCGATGATTCGTCTCTTGTCTTGCTGCGTCTCAGCGACGATTGCCATTTCTCGGTCGTAGTCGATGTTGCAGTACTTTGTCAGAGTCTCGTGTGTTACGTCTTTGATAATCTGGAAAAATCTGAGTCGCATGGTTTCTTCTGAGAAGGATTTGAACAGTTCTTCGAAAATTGTTTCGTCCTCGGCTTTTATGGGGCGCAATGTAACAGGGGTTCCATCTTTCAGTTGCCATTGCCTAACATACTTCGCAGGGTAGGGAGCGATAACAAGATGTTCATGCGGGTGAACTTCTGCAAGGATTTTATCAGGATCGATCACTATTCGCGCGTCGACAGCCAAAGCTTCGTTTTCATCAACGATCAGAGGGTTAATGTCAATCTCCTTTATTTCTGGGAAGTCAATTACGATTTGTGAAAACTTCACCAGTGCCTCTTCCAGAACCTTCAGGTTGAGCGAGCCTTCACTCGCGATTGCTTGTTTGTAGATTGCGGTTTTCTCTATGAGTCTTCTTGCAAGAACTCGGTTCAGAGGCGGAAAGCCCACGCTTATGTCCTTGAACATCTCTGTTGCAGTGCCTCCTGCCCCGAAAACGATTACTGACCCGAACTGAGGGTCTTTCTTAGATCCAATGAGCAACTCATATCCCTTTTTCCGAATCATAGGTTGAACGGCAACACTTGGGAATTCCATTTGCGGGTCGAATTTCTTGATTTTCGCTGCCAGCTCATCGAAAAAGATTCTGGCTTCGGACGGCGACCAGACGTTAAGGATTACCCCGCCAGCTTTGGATTTGTGGGTCATCTGTGGCGACAGTGCTTTCATGACGACCGGGCAGCCCAGTCTAGAAGCTACGGCCTCTGCTTCTTCTGGAGTTCTTACCACGAGGGTGTTCACTGTCGGAATACCATAGGCAAACAAGAACTGCAGAGACTCATGAAGGTTCAGGATCGTTTGTCCATGACTGTGTGCACTTCTCAGAACCTGCTTGAGGAATTTCGGAATTGAGAACTCAACTGGAAGCTCTTCCGGCGTCTGATAAAGCAGTTCAAGGTTTTGAGTGTAGCTGTACATGTACATGAACGTCATGACAGCTTGTTCAGGCATTGTGAACGACGGGATGCCGCTCTTTTGAAGTATCTGTCTTGCTTTCCAGCAGTCGCCTTCTCCTATCAAGGAAGCAAGTACGGGTTTGGCTGTTTTTCCGGAAAACTCTAGGAGCGTCTTTGCGAAGCTGACCGGATCTGTTGCACCTATTGGAGTGTAGATGAACAGAAAGCCGTCGCTGTTTGGATCGTTGAAACAGATTTCTATGACTGCCCGAAGCCTATTGGGATCAGCTTCCTCCAAAATATCTATTGGGTTCGCCGTGCTACAGTAAGGAGGCAGAACATTCTTCAACGCTTGGATTGTTTCTTTGCTCAGAGATGAGAGTCTTCCGCCTTTTGAAACTAGGCAATCCGTCGCCAGAATCCCAGGTCCACCGGCGTTCGTGATTATTGTGAGATTCGGACCAAGGGGGTTCGGCTGCATCGCCAAGGCTGAGGCGCAATTGAAAAGATCGCCAATGGCTTCAACACGTACGACTCCGACGCGACTGAAAGCGGCATCGTGAACGGCGTCTTCTCCGCATAAGGCACCTGTGTGAGAGATTGTTGCTTTCAGCGTCTCCGGGAATCTCCCTGCTTTTACAACCACTATCGGTTTAGCTCTGGCGATCCCTCTGGCAGCACTCATGAATTTGCGTGCGTTGCTGATGGATTCCATAAAGACGACGATGCTTCTTGTTTGTCCATCGGCTCCGAAGTAGTCTATCAGATCTCCTAAATCTACATCAAGCATTGAGCCTGTGGACACCACTGTACTGAACCCGACGTGAGCTTCTGATGCCCAATCCAACACAGAGGCGCAGAGTGCTGCGCTTTGTGAGATGAAAGCTATTTTTCCAGGCAAGGCCGATCTGTTGGCGAAAGTAGCGTTGAGGTTTATTTTCGGTCGCATCACTCCTAAGCTGTTGGGCCCGATTATCCGCATGTTGAATTTTTCTCTCAGCTCCTCAATCTTTTTCTCAAGAGCTGCACCTCTTTCTCCAGCTTCTTTGAAGCCAGCGGAGACTATGATGATTCCTGCGACTCCGGCGTTTCCGCATTCTTCCACGATTTGCGGAACAGTATGAGCTGGTGTGGTTATAATTGCGAGGTCTACTTTCCAGGGTATCTTCACGATGCTCGGGTAAGCTGTTATGCCTTGAACGGTTGATCGGAATGGGTTTACAGGGTAAACCACTCTCTTGCATCCTATTCCAATAAGATTGCGGAGAAGTTTTGCGCCTGGGGAGCCTTCTCTCTCGCTTGCGCCTATGACGGCGATTCTTTGTGGGTTGAAAATTTTATCTAGGTTCTTTGTACCCACTTGTTTCCGATTCTCCTCTTGACTCCGAAGCGGCTTGAGCTATGTATAATATATGTTGGATTTAATTCTTAAAAGTTCCTAGAAAACACGATCCAAAAACGTTGTCCAATGCTTAAGAGAGCGCGCGCATGCCCGTCGAATGATTGAGAGAATATGATGAAAACGCAGAAAATCGCGTTGGCAACAGTGTTTGCATCGCTGCACACTGTGCTGTTTCTGTCAGAAGGTCCTTGACGCAGTCTTGTGATTTATTTGATTCCGCGAGCGCGAGGCCATTGCGGGCGGGAATTTCCCGATTAAGACCAAAGATAAGAAATCAGGGCTAGTGGCCGCGAAAAGGGCTACAGAAACGATTTGAACCGATACGCAGACTGTCGCTATGCCGTTTCCAGGGGGCGTCTGTCGGTCTGGTTCAAAGTCTAGCGCGCGCACTGCAGTTACGTGAGAATGTGCCGTTGTGTTTATCAAAATTGTGATCAACCAGTTGAGTGCTGAAGCAATGAAGAAAGCGACGAGCGTGGGGTTTGCGCCGCGCGCGGGGATGGGATCTGAACCCCTGCGAACCCAGAGGGGCCACAGGCTAACTTGCATTTCCTTGGCTCAAGCGCGCTCTATAGCCCCCCTAATGTGTTGTTCCTGCAGCAAAGTTAATTATGTTCGATCACAGTTCCTCCGTGTGCCGCTTAATGCCAGTGTCAAAAGAGTGCTTACTTCTTTCATAAGAGAGCATGACAGAATCGCTATAGTGGGGCTTGGTAATGAATACAGGACAGATGACGGTGTTGGCATAGCTTCGATACGCCTTCTTGAGAATGAAGTCGTAGGAAGGATTGATGGAGTGGCGTTGTTTGATGGCGACAGAAACCTTGTCTGCTGTCTTTCGGATATAGAGAAGTTCAAACCGTCAGGACTGCTCCTCTTGGACGCTGCAAATCTAGAAATGAAATCAGGCACTGTCTTAGCTTTGGCCGGGAACCAGATAACTGAACAGCGAATTTCAACACATGAGAACAATCTCGGTTTGGCAATCGCGTACATCAAGATGACGTTGCCAGAATGCAAGATCTTGTTTGTTGGAATTCAATTCGAGTCGCTTGAGATGAGCGAGGAGCTCATGCTCACACAAAGGACGAGAAGAGCCGTCGATAGTCTCGTGAGACTAGTTGCAAATGCAGTATCAAGAAAACGTGGCGCGCATCATGTTCGCTGCCCCTAGACGAAATGCACATTCAGGTAGTGTGTAGAGCATGATATGCACGGGTCGTAGGCTCTCACCAACATTTCCAAAGTCAGTTCAATCTGTTTCCTGGGCTTTTCCAGCACCTGGAGCAACAAAGCCTTCATGTCCTGTTCAATGTTGCCATGGTTCTGGTTTGTTGGTATAACGCAGTTGGCATTTGTGCAAACGCCTTTTTCACTGTATGTATAGTCATGGAAGAGAATGCCTCGAGGAACTTCTACGGCGCCAATACCACGTCCTGCCCTCACTTTGATTTCTGGTCTGTTGTAGTCAGGCAGCGGCTTCAGCCCGATCTCTTCAAGCTCACTTATCAGTCTGATCGAGTCCTCCACGCAATGAACTATCTCAACAAGCTGGGCAATGTTGTTCATGAATGGGTTGTGACACACTGGCTCTAGATCGAACATTTTTGCCACTTCTTTAGCCATTGGCGAGAGCTTGTCGTAGTTATTGTTCAGCCTAGCCAGTGCCCCGACCATGTATGATTCCCGTGCGTGTTTTGCGCGTTTCGCCGTTGAAGTAGGTATGATGTATTCATTTGTGTAGGAGAGATACTCGCTTACGGGTGCACTTTTGCTGTCAGTCGAGCCTATGACACCGTCATATAGCGCATATTCATCCGGAGTTGTAAGCGAAATGAACTCGGTTTCCCTTTCAAACTTTGGAAGCTTGTGTACCAATTGCTTTAGCAGGCTGGCAATACTCTGGAGGTCAGGTATAGAATCTTTGAGCCTTTTCTTGAGATTTGCCAATTCCTCTTTTCGAGGAATCTTTGAGAAACCTCCTGGAATGAGTCTTTGAGGATGCGTTGTTCTTCCGCAGATCAAGTCTGACATCTCGTTTGACAACTTGTGCACACGAACAACGGTTTTGACTTCATTCGGGTTGGAAGATGCAAGCGGAATTACTGAACCGACTCCCATCAGATCCGGTAGAACCAGATATCCGACATGAAGCATGTGGCTCTGCATGTTTTCTGCATGAAGTGCTATCTTCCGCAACATTAGATCTTGCCTGCTGATAGTTATGCCCATTGCAGCTTCAGTGGCTTTCAGTGATGCTAACGCGTGACCTATTGAACATATTCCGCAAATGCGAGAAGTTATGTGATGCAACTCGTTCCATCCTCGTCCTACTACCATGGATTCAAAGAATCTTGGTGCTTCTGAAATGTTCCACTCACATCTGTCTATTGTTCCGTCTTTCACATTAACGTATATGTTGCCGTGTCCTTCTACTCTTGTAACGTGGTGGACTTCGACGTTCACGTTTGTTTTCTTCATTTTCTTCTCCTCTGCCATGCAAAGTAAAGTCTGAACTTGTTTATTGTCTCGTCAACGGTAAGGCCGTATTTCAAGAGTACTTCTTTGTGAGCGTTCTCGTTTGGGTTGTCAACAAGTCCTCGGCAACCCCAGCAAATTGTTCCTTCGTTTATGCAGCATGAGTTGCAGCCAGCTCTTGTTACTGGTCCAACACAAAACTCGTGTCTGTCAAACGCGCATACGTTTTCATTCTTCTTGCACTCAACACAGACAGGATAGCTAGGTATGTCAGGTTTCTTACCTTGCAACAGTGATTTGAAAACGCTCAGGAACTCGTCTTTGTTTATTGGACAACCGTGAACGTATACGTCTACGGGTATCACAGCATCGATCGGTCTGGCGGCGTATGTGTCAAACCATTTTGCCTTGTCTCCGTAAACAGTCTTGCCTACTTCATCAGGATCTTTGTCGTTTTTCAAGGAATTGATGCCACCAATGGTGGCGCATGAGCCTATTGCAACCACGGTCTTGGCGTTCTTTCTTATTTCTTTGAGTCTGTCTTCGTCTCCCAATCTGGTGCATGAGCCTTCAACGAATGCAATATCGTAGTCGCTACCGTGTTCTTTCATTATTTCTCGGAAACTCACTACTTCGACGTGGCCGAGAAGGCTGAGGAGTTCTTCTTCCAGATTGGCAATCTGCAGTTGATCTCCTTCGCAGCCTGCGAAGTCAAAAAACGCAACTTTCGGTTTCATTACAACGCCTCCGGAACCCCTCTGATTTTTGCATAGTTAAACACTGGTCCTTCCTTGCACACGTAGATTTCGTTTATCTGGCAGTGGCCGCACTTCCCCACTCCGCATTTCATCCTGCGTTCTAAGGACATGATGATGTGGTCGTCTGGAATCTTCCTGTTCTTCAGCTCCTTCACGACAAACTTGTACATGATGGGTGGTCCGCAGACAATTGCATAAGTCTTTTCTGGGTCAAAATCCACCCCAGAAATCAAAGTTGTTATTACGCCTATGTTGTCTTTCCACTGGTCCTCTTCCCTGCATCTGTCCACGGTGAGTCTATGTGTGATGTCCTTTCGGTTGGTCCACGACATGACTTCGTCCTCAAAGAGCAGTTCACAAGGTTCTTTGCATCCGTACAGGATTGTCACTTGGCCAAATTCTGATCGCTTGCCCAACACATAGTTGAACAGGGAGCGGAGGGGAGCGATTCCAAGTCCGCCTGCAATGAACAAAAGGTCTTTTCCTTTCAGGAGATCAACGTCAAATCCGTGTCCAAATGGGCCTCGTATGCCCACGATGTCTCCAATGTTCAGTGCACTCAAGCTGGTAGTTACGCTTCCAGTTTTGCGAACACATAGTTCAAATGTTCCTTCTCTAGTCGGTGATGACGTCACTGAAATAGGTGCTTCGCCAATGCCGAAAACTGACACTTCCACGAACTGGCCCGGCTGATGTCCCAGACTTGTGCCGTCGTTTAGTCGAATTTCAAATAGCGTTTCACTAGCGGTCATAGGCAGCTTTCTAACAATTGTCGCCAGTTTTGGCAAGAAATCTATTTTGTCCTGTGTCTGGATACATATTTCAGCCTGGGCTGGACTAGCAATTTCAATTCCGGCCTTCAAAGTCTCTTGGTACATTTCGTTGAATAAGGCAACGGGGTTGGCGATGTCTGGAAGGCAATTTGAAGAGCAACGTCCGCAACCAACACAAGACACGAATCCAAATCGGTCAAAAAGATACTTGCCTTTCTTGAAGTATCTGTGTCTATATCTGGCTGGTTTAGTTGGTCGGAAATTCTCTCCCGACGCAACCTTTGCAAAATCCTCTAGCAGGCAACCATCCCACGTTCTAACTCGTTCGCCACGTTCCAATGTCAGGTCAGGATTATCTCTAATATCGAAACAATAACACGTAGGACAAACAAGAACACAGGAGCCACACGCCAAGCATTTCTCAGAGTGTTTCTCCCAAAAAAGCGCTGTTTGCGTAGTTGTGTTTCAGCAATTCTGGAATAGAGTCAGGCGCAAAGTCAAGCTTCTGTTGACTCATGTTCAACATTTCCATTTTCTTCCGTCCGACCATCTGAACTTCGTTAGCATAGGCATCACGGAGATTCGTTGCGTATCTAGCCAGTAATTCTTCACCTTTCTTTGAACCCGTTTCAACAGTATATTTGGTTCCTAGGTCAGTAAGCATCAGGTCGTAGCCGTAATCCACTGTGGCACAACCCATGAAAGTCGAGAAGTTCCATTTTGACATTTTTTGAATGTTGATTCCAATGATTAACGAGTTTTGTCTCTTTTCCGAGTAGTACGGATCAGATTTTGTCTCCCTGAACACTTCATCCATGTGTAGCAAAGCCACTATGTCATAGGGATGAACTCCAATAATTATCGTAGACTTTGTCGCTACAGCAGTTTCAGTGAAGACACCTTTGGATACGTCGAAACTGAATAGTGTTTCTCGTTGAGGGAAGAAGTATTTCTTTGGAGGAAGAATCGTTGTGTCATAATCAAGTCTTAGTTCCTCAGCAGTCTTGATTGGTCCGTATGCGAATTTTCCGCCTTTTGATTTGACACCGACGACATTCCATGACTCATCTTGGATCAAAGCATTGATGAACACTGAAAAATCCTGCTTCGTTATGACCTTCATCTTGTTTCATATCGCCTCTCGGTTCTCACTATGAAACCTGTATGAGTCTCCATTTCATGACCTTTATGTCTTATTATTCTTTGCCTTTGAGAGCAAGAAGAGCGCGCGTGTTTAAACTCATCTTATGAGAATTAGCCACTTGTTACTCTGCTCTTTTCAATTATCTTTGGAAGGATCCACTCAAAGCCCACGGCCATAAGATGAAGTCCTGCAGGGTTTGTTGATTTATGAATGTCGCGCATTAGTTCAGCGAAGATTTCAGTGTTTTCCTCCAAGAATGCTTCTTTGCTCTTTTCTCTTGCCTTGCGGAGGCGTTGCTCCAGCTCGGGTGGAACCTTTATTCCTGGAACAAACTTGATCATCCAGTCCATCATTGCCTGCGATTTGAAGGGCGCGATGCCGAGGAGCACGGGTGTCTTGAGGTAGGAGACGGCTTCCATGAAGTTTTTGGCTTGATCCACGCTGTAGACGCATTGGGTCTGTATGAAGTCGGCTCCAAGTTTCACTTTTCTCTCGATTTTCAGGATTTCCGCCTCTAAGGGATCAGCGTTAGGTGATGCCCCGATGCCAATGTTAAACTTAGGCGGGTCTTCAATCTTGTTCCCGTTTAGATCTAAACCTTCATCTAACACTTTTCTCAGCATGTAGACAAAAGTAGCTGAATCCAAGTCGAAAACCGGTTTGGCCTGCGGCATGTCGCCCACGGTAGTGTAGTCGCCTGTGATTGCCAGAATGTTCTTCATTCCTAACGCGCCTGCAGCTATAACATCAGAAAGCAGCGCTATACGGTTCTTGTCTCTCGTGACCATCTGGTAAACAGCTTCGACACCCGACTCTTTTTGCATAAGATAAGACGCGACAAGTCCATTGAAGAATCCGAAGGCCGTCGGGTTGTCAGTTACGTTGATCGCGACAACGTGACCCTTCAGGATTTTTGCGCTTTCGATAACTTCGTGCAAGCTTGTAGTCTTCATAGGTTCAAGTTCGCCGGTGAACACGAATTTGCCTTCCTTGATCTTCTTCATTAATTCGCCGTATGCTTCCCTTTTCAGCTCTTTCGGAGATTCCTTTTTCATTTCAGTTTCTAACTGCTCTCTTGAGGCTATTTCCATGTTTAGAGTTCGCGGGTGCTCAGAAAGTCTGTAGTCTCTGGGGATTCTGAATTTTCTGAATAAGTCAAGTTTATTCCTTTCCTTCAGTCGATTGTAGATCAAAATCCAAGCACAGTCGTTTTTCCAGCTTCCAGCTTCACATTTGCCTTTCACTTGTCCACCACACGGTCCGTTGAGAATACTCTTGGCGCACCTAGTTATTGGGCATATGCCTCCAGTTTCAAAAAGAATGCAGTCCCCGCACGCGCGACACATTTCACAAAACTTATTCTCTTTCGGGTCGTGCATTCCGAGAAATTCTGTGTCATTTGCCGGGACAATGGGTTTGTTTGGGTATAATTCTGCCAGTGTTTGAACTCCAACTCCACATGCCAAGCTGAGCACAGCACTGTAATCGCTAACTAACGCGTGAAGCGAAGTTGAGGCTATTTGTCTGTCACACTGACGTAGAACTGACATGGCTTTGATCTTTGAGTTGTTCAACCCTTTGAGTTTCCTGCGCATTTCCAGTAGTGTCTTCAGCATTTCAGCCTGTTTCTCACCTCCGACCTGCATTATACCAGCGCATCCATCGCATCCGGCTATCAACAGGTCTTGGAAATTCTCAGTCATTCTAAAGATTTCTTCAAGAGCTTTTTGCTGGACTATAATCATTTCAAGGACTCCTCAAAGAAGCTGTTATTGGCCTGAGCGGGCGATATAAAAATTCCCTTAACATTTACAATTCATCTCGTTTCCTCAGGGGGCTGGGCCCAAGTTTTTCAAGCTGGTATGTGAAATCTTGCATGATTTCGGCGATTCTCTTTCCCTCACCTGCTGAAGCCCATTCAAGCCTAAGTCTTTCCGGCTCAATCCCCGCCTCCTTAAGCCATTTCTTGAGATGGTTTATTCGACGTTCAGCTCTGAGATTACCCGAAATATAATGGCAATCGCCCGGGTGACACCCGCCCACGATGACCCCATCCGCGCCCAGTAGAAAGGCCTCAAGTATGTGTCTCTGGTCTATACGGCCGGTGCACATAACACGTATGATTCTCGCGGTTGGAGGATATTGGAATCGGCTTACTCCAGCCATGTCTGCCGCAGCATAGGAGCACCAGTTGCAGAAGAAGGCTAGGGCTCTGGGCTTGTCCTTTGGAGCCCACGTTTCCATGGCAGCCTTTACCATGGCTGAAAGCTGGTCATTTGTGAAGTGGTGCATGGTCACGGCTAAGGCCGGGCATTCCACGGCGCAGACTCCGCAACCCTTACACAGGAATGGATTAACCTTCGCGGACGATTTCTCCACCTTTATGGCTCCAAATTCACATGCCGCCTCGCAGTTCCCGCACACGATGCACCTGTCAGAGTCTACCTGAGCCGTTATCGGCTCACTGGAAACCACTCCTTTCATCAGCGAAACCAGTACTCGTGACGCCGCACCTAAGGCCTGATTGATGGATTCAGAGAAGCACTGGGGGCTGTGGCATGTTCCGCAGACGTGTATTCCATCGGTGGCGAAGTCTAAGGGTCTGAGCTTTGGATGCGCCTCCAAGAAGAAACCCTGCGTTGTTAGGGGCACCTTCAGGATTGAGGATAGCTCTTGATAGTCTTCCGTCGGAATCAGAGGCGTTGCCAATACCACTTTGTCCGCTTGTAAATTAAGTTCAACCCCAGCTATAACATCTTTAACTTTAATGGCCATGCGCTTATCAGCAGGGCGAACCTCCGGGGGGAGCTCTTCATCGTATCGTATGAAAGTTATTCCTTTTTCCCTTGCTTCGCGGTAGTAGCTTTCATCGCTCCACGAAAGCACTATGTCCCTGTAGAGAATGTAA
>Ga0299915_10002472_pt1 | contig 13516 bp, 18 predicted proteins | sample RVTome_13_FD_200263 | JGI IMG/M metagenome (GOLD analysis project Ga0299915, IMG submission 200263) | Soil microbial communities from uranium-contaminated site in the Upper Colorado River Basin, Wyoming, United States - RVT92D227 (version 2) ...
TTCAGGGGGAAACTTTACTGACTTCTTCATGGCTCCATCTTCTCAAGAGTTGGAGCCTCCTCAAAATCCGGGGCGGTTCAGGCATCCATACGCGCGATGCGCTTAGTCGCTCCCACATTACGCTGCAAACCGGTCGCCGACGACCCCTACGCCCCACCGATGAACCCCGCCTACGCCCAGACACTACGCGAGCTGCTGCGAACACAAGAAGTGGCTGCCCTTGGAACGCTTCACAATGGCCAGCCGTATGTATCCATGGTGCCCTTCGCCATGCTTCCCGGCGGCTCGGATTTCGTCATCCATGTCAGCCAGCTCGCGGCGCACACCAAGGACATGCTGTTGAGCCCGCACGTGAGTCTACTGGTCGTCGCGCCGCCGGCGCCCGACGTGCCTGCCCAGGCATTGGCCCGGGTCACGATACAAGGCCGGGCGGTGCAAGTCGCCGACGCGACCGAAGGCCATGCCGAGGCCAAGGCCGCCTACCTGTCCCGGTTTCCCCAGAGCGCGGACTTGTTCAGCTTTGCCGACTTCTCGCTGTTCGCGATATGGCCGGACTCGATCCGCTTCGTCGGCGGGTTTGCCCAGGCCACGACGATTTCGCCGGAAACGCTGGCTGAAGTGCTGAGCGCCGCGTAAGGCGCGCGGCCACCGGCTCAATCATCACCACGATCCAGGCCGTCTTCTTCGGCCAGTTCCACACCGGTGACGCAGACATCGCCGTCGTCGATCACCAGGGTGACGGGGGTCAGGTGCTGCCCCCTGCACGGCCCGATGAAGCAGTTGCCGGTATCCAGATCGAACTGCGCGCGATGCTTGCCGCAGGTGAGGAAGTTGCCGTCCTCATCGAGGAAACGCCCGGGCGCCGTATCCAGCCGGCTGCCGGTGTGGGGACAGGCGTTTTCGTATCCGAAAAAACGGTTTCCCTTGCGCCCGATCACGATGGGCCAGGGCTTCGATTCACCGGTCTCGGTGCGCACGGCCAGCCAGAACCCGCTCGGCCGGTCTTCGTCGATTTCGTTGGTGCGGCAGATTGCAAAGAGCTCATTCATGGTGGGGGTCCTGTTTAGGGAAGAACACGTCCAGGTTTGTCATTCCGGCGGAGCGTGGCTGTTGCCGCTTCAGCGGCTTTACAGCAACGGCCTACTCCTTGCGGGTGAAGGCCGGAATCCAGTTGAATCAAGCATCTGGACCCCGGCTTTCGCCGGGGTGACGACTTGTGGGATGGGAAGATGGATTGGGATCATCGCTGACGCCGCGTGTGGCTATTCGGGCTGGTTGCGCATGAAGTCTGCGGTCTTGAACAGGGCGTGCTCCAGTTCCGTCCGCAGGTCCGCCGCCAGCCCGACCTCCTGCATGGCGCGCACCATGCACCCCATCCATTGATCCCGCTCGCTCACGCCGATGGCAAAGGGCGCGTGGCGGCGGCGCAGGAAGGGCTGGCCGATGTGCTCGGCGAACAAGGCCGGGCCGCCCGTCCACTCGCTCAGAAACCAGAAGAGCTTGTTGCGCGATTCGCCCAGGTCCGGCGGATGCAGTTTGCGGATGCCGTAGTAATCCGGATCGGCGTCCATCAGGTCGTAGAAGTGGTCGACCAGCCCGCGCACGGCTTCCGCCCCGCCCAGCCGGTGATAGTGGGGATTTGCCTTGACGATTTCAGCGTTCATGATTTGCCGCCCCCCGGCCTTTGGATGGATGCGCGCGCAGGGTTTGTAGCAAACCCTACGTTCGATGCGCCGCTTTGGGGATCAAGCAGAATACGTTCCAGGTCCCGGGCCGCCGATCTCGCGCGCATGCCTGAAGGCGCTGCTCACCTTGTCGATCTGGGCGGCGGGAACGCCGTATTCCTCGAAACGGTTTTTCCATTCGCGCACGACGCGCCACAGCCTGTCGATGGTCGCCCGCGCCTTGTCGTGGGTCAGCCCGAAGCGGGCGGCCCAGGCCATGGCGTTGGTCAGGGTGGCCAGGCGCCCCTGGGGGCCGATGCCCAGATGCAGGAAGCGTTCCGAAGCCTGCGTGGGCCGCGGCACCACGTCATACAGGGGGCTGAGCGTCCAGGCCCGCGCGTCGGGTTCCCACAGCAGCCCATGGTTGCGCAGGTGGTCGTCGTCGTTGCTTACCAGGATGTTGAATACCATGCGGGCGAACAGTTCTTCCAGGTCCGCCGCAAGGCGCCGGGCCGCGCCGAATTTGCGCAGGGCATCGGCGATGTCGGCATAGTTCCTGTTCGGCGAATCCTGTTCCGGGCAGCCGACGAGGGTGAGCGCGCTGATGAAGTGCCGCCGGCTCAATGCGCCGACGACGCCCGCGCGGTCGAAGCGTTCGATCAGCATGACGTGCCGGCCCTCGCCGACATCGACCATTTCGATTCGCGGAACGGTCAGGCCGGCTGCGCCGGCGAGCTTCAAGGTGGCCGCTTCCACGACGGGGACGTCGTAGCCGTCCCCGCGCGACGGAAATTTCGCGAGCCAGAGCTTTCCGTCCGCATCCGCCACCGTTGCCTTGGGCCGTGCGCCGCCCAGCGCGCTGCCCGCATCGAAGAAGGCTTCGAGCCGTGCGGGGAGCGGCAGGCCTTCTTCGATGCGATGGGCGGCTTCGAGAAAGTAGTCGAGTTTGCGGACATCGCCGAGTTCGCCTGCGGTCTCGCCCGCATCGAGGCCGGCGCGCACGTCCAGCGCCCCGACGCGGTTGGAACCGGCCGCCAGCAGGTATTCCGATTCCGGCAAACTGTTGAGCGGCACCTTGCGCCGCGCTTCGATGACGCGCCGGCCCCAGGCGTCGGGCGCCGCGTCGCGGATGGCGCCGAACAGGGCAAGCCCTGCAACGGGATGGAGTCTTACGCCGCGCACCGCCTCGCGGTCCTGCAGGCTGAGGCTGACGGGGTCGATCTCGATGGCGTTGGGGCGATCGAGATAGCGCAGGCCGTAAACGAAGTCCGCCCCCTGCGGTACCGCCCCCTCTTCTTCCAGGGTGAGCAGGCCGGCCGGCACGGCCGTGGCTTCGCTGGGCAGGTGGGCGAAAACGGCCAGTTCCCTAGAACTCATAGTGTTTCAGCGCCTGCGGGGAGAGCGTGCGGGCACGCTGCCGCTTCTCCGACTTTTCGAGCATGGCCAGCGCGGCATCCTGCGTCTCGTACAACCGGCCCAGGGTCGCGCCGGGGGCGATGACGTCGAGATAGCGCACGACCTGGCCGATGGCGACGGCCGCATCGCCGTTTTCGATGCGCGAGGCCGTCTCGCGGCTGATGTTGGCGCGCAGCGCGGCTTCTGCCTGCAGCACATGGCGGGCCTTGCGCATGCGCGCGATGCGTTCGCCCATGTCCCTGAGCGCCTCGGCAAGAGGCGGGGGCATGGATGGGTTTTGCGCTTTTTTCATAAGGCTTATTTCCTGCACTATCAGGATAATGACGGATTTAAGCCATACTAGGTCAGGAAACACGCGCGGTCAAGGAACATGGCTCATCGCCGTCACTATTGGCGTAGTGACGGTTATATGCCACATGTCTGCTCGATTTCTACCCCACCAGCGCCACGGCCTTGATCTGCGCCCACACGGCCAGTCCCGGACGCAGCGCCAGCCTGGCCGCCGAACGCCGCGTGATGCGCGCGACCAGCGGGGCGCCGTCGGCATTCAGTTTCACCAGCGCCAGCGCGGGGTGGGTGTCGTCGGCCATTTCCTCGACGGTGGCGGGCAGGACGTTGAGGATGCTGCTGTCGGCGTGGGGTTCGAGGGCGATGCTGATGTCGCGCGCGAGGATGCGCACGCGCACGTGCTGGCCCACGGGCAATCCGCTGTCGCGCACCCACAGGCTGCCGCCGGCGAAGGCGACGCGCGCGAGGTGCCACGCGGCGTCGAGTTCGGCGATCTCGCCTTCGAGCACCACGCCGGCGTCCTCGCCCAGGCGGATCGGCAGGTCGAGCCGCGCCAGGGTTTCGCCGAGTGGGCCCTGCGCGGCGACGCGGCCGTCTTCCATCGCCACAATGTAATCGGCCAGGCGCGCGACTTCGTCGGGGGCGTGGCTGACGTAGAGGATGGGGATTTCCAGTTCGTCGTGCAGGCGTTCCAGATAGGGGAGGATTTCCTGTTTGCGGGCGAGATCCAGCGCTGCCAGAGGTTCGTCCATGAGCAGGATGCGGGGGCTCAGCGCCAGGGCGCGGGCGATGGCCACGCGCTGGCGTTCGCCGCCGGACAGGCGGTCGGGCTTGCGTCCCAGCAGGTGGCCGATGCCCAGCAGGCCGATCGCCTGGTCCAGGGAGACCTTGCGGCCATTGGCTGCGTCCACCCGCTTGCGGCCATATTCCAGGTTGTTTTTCACCGTCAGGTGGGGAAACAGGCTGGCCTCCTGGAAGACGTAGCCCAAAGGCCGCTTGTGGGTCGGCACGAAGGTATCGCCGTCCTGCCAGACTTCGCCAGCCACCGAGATATGGCCGCCGGGCGCCCGTTCCAACCCGGCGATGCAGCGCAGCAGCGTAGTCTTGCCGGAACCGGAATGGCCGAACAGGGCGGTGACGCCGCGGCCCGGGATGGTCAGATCGACGTCCAGCGAAAATTCCTTGAATTTCAGATCAAAGCGAGCCTTGATGCCTGGGCTGGTCATGGTCATAGCGCGTTAATTTTTCTTGGGGTTGGGCCGCCAGGCGTACAGCGTCAGCAGGACCAGGAAAGAGAACACCAGCATGACTGCCGACAGCCGGTGGGCGTGGTCGTATTCCAGCGCCTCGACATGGTCGTAGATCTGCACCGAGGCAACCCGGGTTTCGTCGGGGATGTTGCCGCCGATCATCAGCACCACGCCGAACTCGCCCACGGTATGGGCGAAGGTGAGAATGGAGGCGGTGAGAAACCCCGGCAGCGCAAGCGGTAGAACCACGGTGAAAAAGGTGTCGAGGGGCGATGCCCGCAACGTGGCGGCGACTTCGAGCGGCCGCTCGCCGATGGCCTCGAAGGCGTTCTGCACCGGTTGCACCATGAAGGGCAATGAATAGAACACCGAGGCCACCACCAGGCCCCAGAAGGTGAACGGCAAGGTGCCGATGCCCAGCCATTGGGTGAAGTGCCCCACCGGCCCGTGCGGCCCCATGGTCAGCAGCAGGTAGAAGCCCAGCACCGATGGCGGCAGCACCAGCGGCAGGGCCACCACCGCGCCGGCCGGTCCTTTCCACCAGGATTTCGTCCGCGCCAGCCACCAGGCGATGGGCGTGCCCACCACCAGCAGGATGGCGGTGACGATGCTCGCCAACTCCAGCGTCAACACGATGGCTTGCAGATCGCCTTCGGAAAGAAACATGGCTTGCTCCGGTTACTTGCCCGCCGACTCACCCGGCAACACGAACCCGTATTTCACCATCACCGCCCGCGCCGGTTTGCCGCCCATGTAGTCGGCGAAGCGCTTGGCCAACGGGTTGGCCGCCGCGCGCTGGGTGATGATGAAGCCCTGTTCCAGCGGCTCATGCAGGTTGTCGGGGATCAGCCAGTAGCCGCCCTTGCTGGCCAGTTCCGGATTCACCGCCAGGGCCAGGGCGATGATGCCGGCCTGGGCGTTGCCGGTCTGCACGAACTGGGCGGTGTGGGCGATGTTTTCGCCATAGACCAGCTTGGGTTCCACCTTGTCCCACACCCCCGCCGACCGCAGGGCTTCCTCGGCGCGCTTGCCGTAGGGTGCGTGTTTGGGATTGGCGATGGCGATGCGGGCGATCTTGGGATCGGTCAGGCTGGCCAGCGTCATCTTGCTGGCGTCCTGTGTGGTGCTCCACAGCACGATGCGGCCGAAGGCATAGGGTTTGACCTCCGAAGCGGCCAGCCCCGCCTTGGCCAACTCCTGGGGAAACTTGATGTCGGCGGAGAAGTAGAGGTCGTAGGGCGCGTTCTGCTGAATCTGCGTGTGGAACTTGCCGGAGGAACCGTAGATCACGTCCACCTCCTCGCCCGAATTGGCCTGCTTGAAGGCGGTAACGATCTCGTCCATGGCGAACTTGAGATCGGCGGCGGCGGCGATGGCGATCTTGCCGGCCTGTGCGGCGCCCGAGGCGGCCAGGGCCAGAGTCAATAACAGCGTTTGCAACAGTTTCATGATGGCTTCCCTTTAAATAAACAAATACCAAAAGTTCCTATCGATATATATGCATAAATACATCGACAGACCAAAAAAATCGTGGACGGATCATGCCTCGCCGGGCTCCGCCAGCAGCCGGATGAATTCGCGCATCTCGCCCGCCACGCTGGCGGCGGCCTTGAGTTCCATGGCGCGGTAGCGATTCAGCACCTCCAGGCCCAACTCGGTCACCCGCGCGCCGCCACCGCCCGACCCGCCTTTCGCCTTCTCCACCAGCGGTGACTTGAAGCTGCGGTTCATGGTGTCCACCAGCAGCCAGGCACGGCGGTAGGACATGCCCATCTCCCGCGCCGCCGCCGAAATGGAACCGGTACGCGCCACGGCCTCCAGCAATGCGGCCTTGCCGGGGCCGATGGCGATGTCGGCGCCCAATAGCACGCGCAACCTCGGCTTGACGTTTTCCATGCCCATGACCCCGCGCTTCGATATATATAGTCGTATACATCGAAACAATATTCGAGCGGCTTGTCAAGGCGGCAGTGGGGCGAGTCTTCATTGCCCGGTAGCCAGCTCGTAGCCGTGGGCGAGAATGACCTTGCGCGCCGCGTCGGACTTCAGGTAGGCCATCAGCGCCTCGGCGGCGGGGTTGCCCTTGCCCTTGGCGAGAATCACCGCGTCCTGGCGGATCTGGGGATAGAGCTCGGTCGGCACAGCCCAGTAAGAGCCGGTGGAATACTTGCCGTCCTTGTAGATTTGCGACAGCGCAACGAAGCCCAGTTCCGCATTGCCGGTGGCGGCGAACTGATAGGCCTGGGTGATGCTCTCCCCGAGCACGAAGCGGGGTTCCAGCGTCTCCAGTACGCCCAGGTTCTTCATGACATCAACCGCCGCCGAGCCATACACCGCCGTCTTGGGATTGGCGATGGCCAGGCGCTTGAAACTGCCGCGCTTGAGCACTTCGCCCCGGTCATCCACCAAGCCGGGCGTGGCCGACCACAGCATCAGCTTGCCGATGGCGTAGGTGAAGCGCGTCCCGGGCAGGGCCAGGGCGTCCTTTTCCAGCCGGATGGGCGTTTCGTCGTCGGCCGACACCAGCACCTCGAAGAGTGCGCCATTCTTTATCTGGGCGTAGAACTTGCCCACGGTGCCATAGGCGATGACTACCTTGTGGCCGGTCGCCTTCTTGAACTCGGGGACGATTTTTTCCATGGGGCCGGTGAAGTTGGCGGCGACGGCGACCTGGACTTCGGCGGCGCGTGCCGACGATATCCCGAATAACAGGGCAATTGCGAATAGCGACGGGGCGATACGGTTCATGATGAGTCCCTTCAATTTGAAATGGCGAGGATGATGTGGGAAGCCTTGATCAGCGCACAGGCGCGCATGCCAACCTTCAGCTTCATGGTCTGGATGCTGTCGCTGGTGACGATGGCGGCGACCAGTTTGCCGCCGGGCAGCTCGATCACCACCTCGCTGTTCACGGGGCCTGTCTGGCAACGCACGACCGTGCCGCATAGCTGATTGCGGGCGGTGGTCTTCAAGCCCTCGTCGGAAGTCAGGATCACCCAGGACGCCTTCACCAGCGCATAAGCCTCGACGCCCGGCTTGAGGTCGAGATGTTCAACGCTGTCGTGGGTAATGATGGCGGCAAGGGTGTCGCCGCCACCGATATCGAGGATCACTTCGGCGTTGATCGGGCCGCTCTTCACGGATCTCACCTTGCCGAGAAACTGGTTACGGGCGCTGGTCTGCATATCGAATCTCCTTATCACGCGGTAGTACAGGTCAAAATCGTTCTTCACTTTATTCAACTGGGCGAGGACACGTTTCCGTTCCCGTTCCAGACCGTGGTAGGCCGCCACTACATGGCGGCCATACTCGGTGAGGATGGTGCCGCCGCCATGCCTGCCACCGCTCTGGCGTGCCACGACGGGTTGTTCGGACAGGTTGTTCATCGCCTCCACAGCCTGCCATGCGGCCTTGTAGCTCATTCCCATGGCGCTGGCGGCAGCCGAGATGGAGCCAGAGGCATCGATGCGCTCCAGCAGTTCAAGGTGATCCCAGCGACGTCCGCGCGAAGCGAGGGATTGCGTCAGTTTCAAGGGTTCGACGGATACGTTCATCGTGGTCTCCGGCCAGTCTGTGAAAGCAATTTCGAGTCGCTATTACTTGTTACGACATAACGGTTGTCAAAAAAAAGCGGCATGGCCATAACTCATTTTTCTTTAGCCAAAGCCACTGCTACATCGATAGCGTCTTCCGGCCCGAAACACTGCCGGTAGTCGCTGCACACCTGGCAGCTCGGCGCCTTGCACAGGTTCACCTCGGCGCGGTCGCACAGTTGCTTGTAGAAGAATTTCTTCCACTTCATGTTGCCGCTGTTTTTGTCGTACAGCGCGGTGAAATTCTGCCTCAGCAGATCGGACAACGCCTCGCGGCCGGTCAACCCCAGGTCCTGCCACAGGTGGTTGCCCCCCATGCAGCCGGCGGCAATGACGTAGGCCAGCCAGGTCGTTTCCTCGCGCTCGCTGCTGCGGTGTTCCAGAAACAGGGCGATCAGGTCCTGCATCTCTTCCTGGTGGAAGGCTGGACACGGCGCATCGGCGTCGGCCAGGACCGCCATCGCGAACAGATCCAGCCATGCCCCGGGGAAGTAGCGGTCGAGCAGGCAGCGGAACTGCTGTTCGCTCAAACCGAAGAGCAGCGCCGGGAAGGTGCCGCTGGCAAAGGCGGTGCGAACGGCGCCGGCGAAGGCCTGGGTCAGCACGTTGTCGGGATCGCTGGCATAGGCCATCAACTGCTCACGGCTCATCGTGTTTTGAACCTGCATCGCGGCATCCCCCTGTTTTACTCAATCTGCGGCGATTTATTCCGCGCTCATCCCGGCGTGCGTGTAGCAATCCTTCGGACAGATCTTGGAACAGGCCTCGCAGCCAACGCAGTTCATCTGGTTGGCGATGGTCATGACCTTGCGCTCATATTCCTCGTCGTCGTCATCGTCGCTGCCGAGCACCACGGGGATGAACTCGCCGTCCTCGGTGACGCCCACCAGTTGCAGCACGTCGCGCCCGCACACCCGGAAGCAGCGGCCGCAGCCGATGCACTTCTGCTGATTGATCTCGCCGACGAATTTCGGCGTCCAGCTGCGCCCATCGGGCATGGTGACCGTGACGAAGGCCATGACTGTCTCCCTAGCTGCCGGCGGCTGCCAGCTTCTTGCGCGCCGCGTCCAGATTCTCGAAGGCGGCGATCGTCGCCTGCGCCACGTCCATGACCTTCTCCAGACCGGCCGGCAGTTCCTCCGACAGGTCGTGCAGGGCCATGCGCGCCTCCATGGCACGGGCGTTGAGTTTCTTCACTTCCGCTTTCAGCGTTTCCTTGTCTTCCACGTTCGTCTTCCCTTTCACCGTTTCCTCGAGGTAGCGCTCGAATTCCTCGTTTTCGATCATGTCGATCCAATGGGGGACGTCGACGTCCATTCCGCGTTCAAGTACCAAGGCCATGATGGGCTCCTTTTTCAACAGGCGTCTTGAACCCGGATGCAGGTCACGTACGCCACACTGCCGCACTCGCGCGCGGCTCAACCATATTTGGCGGCACCGGGGAATTGCTCGACCATCCCGATCCCCGCTGCCACCTGCTTCTCGCCTTCCTCCGCGAGTTTTTCCATGCTCTCGAATCCGAAGCGGTGCACGTCGCGCAACTGTTTGTTGACCGCCACCAGGCGCCCGGCCAGCAGCACGATGCGGCCAAAGCCTTCGTGGGACATCTTCATCATGGGCGTCACCATGACGCCCGTCTGGCGCTCGATGGCGAGGCCGATGGCGTTGTAGAACAGCTCCACCCGCCACAGGGTTTCCGGATCGGGGTCGTCGATGATCGGCATTTGCCGGCGTTGCTCCCGGGTGACGATGTAGGGCGCGAGCAGCGTGGCGTCGGTCTTGCCCTCCCACGTGCCGTGCGTGTCCTGGGCGCGCCACTGCTTGATCAGCTCTTTCACGAACAGCGACTGCATCGGATCGGCAGCGGCAACGGCTACAGCGGTTTCGGTATCAGGCATCGTGAACCTCTTCATCAAAATCGAATGTTTTTTCCTGGCCCTTCAGGACCGCCTTGCGCAGCCACGGCGGCGGCGTGCCCTTCAGCACCCCTTGCAGCTTGACCAGAATCTCGTCGATGACTTCCGGCTCCTGCACCTTGATCGGGTGGATGTTGCTGGCCACCACGCGCGCCGCGCCGGAACCGCCAATCGCCGCCACGTAGAGAATGGCGCAGTCCTTGATCGCCTCCAGCTTCGGCGCGAGCTTGTCCTCGTTGCCGTCTTCCTGGAGGTCGCCGTCGAACTGGATGGCCTCCACGAAGCGCGAGTCGTCGGACGAGACGTCGTAGATGGCGATGTTCTTCGCCCAGCCGAAGTGGGCGTCGACCCGCTTCATGTCCTGTGTACAAAACGCGACTTTCATAGTGCCTCCATTTGAAAAACGTTTACCCGGGCCGCAGTCAATGCGCCGCAGCCGACGAACAACTTCCACACTGCTCTTCGCCTTGCCGCCAGTCGTCCGGCGCCGGTTCGTGCGCCACCGCCATGAACATGTTGGCTACTTCGAAAATCAGGTCGCGCGTGCCGCGATACCCCACCGTCACCTGATGCGCCGCCCCCAGGCGGTCGAACATGGGGATGCCCATGCGCAGGAACGGCAGGTCGAGGCGCTCCGCCATCTGGCGGCCGTGCGAGTGGGTCACCAGCAGGTCGCAGCCTTGCGAGCGGTCTTCCAGGTCTTCCAGGTCGCCGATCAGCACTTCCCGCGCCGGCAGCTTTTCCAGCAGCGGCGATTGCGTCGTGGTCACCACGGCGGTCAGTTCCGCGCCCATGCCGGCGAACAGGTTTCCGATGCCCCACAGCAGGTCGGGCTCGGCGCCAATGGCGATCTTCTTGCCGCCGATGTAGAAGTGCGCGTCGAGCATGGCGTCCACCAGCTGGCTGCGCTGGCGGCGGTATTTGTTGGGTGCCGGGCGGCCGGATTTCCCGGCCAGCAGGCTCATCAGGCGGTCGTTGCCGTCGAGCCCGGTGAGGGTTTCCAGCACCTCGAACGGCACGCCGCATTTGTCCTGCAGAGTCTGCGCGGCCTCGCGCATGTGCTCGCCGATGGCAAGCGTGAATTCGGAGGAACCCGTCATGCGCAGCTCCGTCAGCGTGGTGCCGCCCAGCGTGGTCGGGCTGAAGTTGTCCGGCACGTGGCCATCCATCGAGCCCGACAGGTCGGGCAGGATGATCGGCTTCAAGCCGAAGGCCTCCACGATCTCGCGGATTTCCTCGATGTCGCCCGGCGTGAGGTGGCTGCCTGCCAGCACGTTCACCTGGCCGGCGATCTTCTGGCCGGGCTCGGCCAGTTCCTTCACGATCTTGGCCACCGCCTTGGCCCAGCCGTCCTGGAAGGCGCCCACGTAATCCGGGGTGGAGACGTACACCAGCGCCAGCTCGTCCAGCTCCGGGTGCTTCTTGCGGATCGTGGCCAGGTAACCGTCGACGTCGTCGCCCTTGGTTTCCGTCAGGCCGGTGGAGGCGATGCCGATGATGGCGGGATTGGCGCGCTTGTGGATGTTGAGGATGGCCTGCTCGACGTTGTCCATGCCGCCCATGATGGTGGTGGCCTCGTTCATCGCCGTGGTCTGCATCGGGACAGCCTCTTTAAAATGGCGCACGAACAGCACCAGGCCGAAGGCGGTGCAGCCCTGCGAGCCGTGCAGCGTCGGCATGCAGTTGTTCAGCCCCATGAAGGCCAGCGCCGCGCCGATCGGCGCGCTCATCTTGAGCGGGTTGACCGCGCAGGACTTCTTGACGTGAGTGACGGTAGCCATGAGTTAGCCGTGAGCCGAGAGTGGAGAGTCGAGAGTCGAGAGTGGCGAGTCGTGAGCAGGCGCCCTGTGGGAGCGCCTTCCAAGGCGCGATGAGACGTCTATCGCGGCGTGGACGCCGCTCCCACATAGTGTTTGCTCACCGCTCTCTCGGTTAGCTTTTTCCCAGGGCGCCGGTTTGCGCACCTGCTCCCAGATCGGGTTGTGGAGCGTCTTGTCGATCTCCTTCACCAGGGTCACCATGCCGCTGTAGCCGGCGTAGGCGTGGTGGCGTTCCTGGTTGATGTCGAGCCAGGGCATCTTGGCCTTGAGCGCGATGAACTGGGAACGGCCGCCGGAGAGCATGATCTCGGCCTGCGCGTCCTTCAGCATCTTGTACATCTCGCGCGGCGTCATGTCATCGATCATGTGGGCGTCCTCGCCCATCAGTTCCTTGATCTTCTGCTTGTCCTCCAGCGTGGACTTCTTCACGCTGGTGCCGACGATCTCCATGCCGACTTCCTGCAGCGCGGACACCACCGACCAGGACTTTACGCCGCCGGTGATGAGCAGCACCTTCACGCCCTTCAGGCGGTCCTTGTAGGGTTCCATGGCCTGCCAGAAGGCGGCTTCCTCGCGCCGGATGATGGCTTCGGTGCGTTCCAGCAGGTCCGCCGGCGCGCCCTTCTCCACCAGCAGTTTGGCGATGTTACGCAGCGAGTCGCTCATGTCTGAAATGCCGTAGAACGAGCCCTCGAAGAAGGGAATCTGGTAGCGCTCGTCCATCTTGCGGGCGATGTTGATCATCGCCTTGGAGCACACCATCATCGCCGCGCGGGCGCGATGGCTGTAGGCGACTTCCTGGTATTTGGCGTCGCCGGAAATGCAGGACAGGATGCGCACGCCCATTTCGTCGAGCAGCGGCTTCACCTGCCATAGTTCGCCGGCGAGGTTGTACTCGCCGATGATGTTGATGTCGTAGTGCGTCGTGGTCTCGGGCTCTGCGGTGCCGATCACATAGTCGAGCAGCGCTTCGCCGGCGAGCTTGTTGCCGAGGTTCTTGTTGCCCACGAAACCGGGGGCATTGACCGGGATCACCGGTTTGCCGAATTTCTGGGTGGCGGCCTTGCACACCGCCTCGATGTCGTCGCCGATCAGGGCTGTGACACAGGTCTGGTAAACGAATATGGCGGGCGGATCGTACTTGTCGATGATTTCCTTGACCGATCTGAACAGCCGCTTCTCGCCGCCGTAGACGACGTCGAGTTCGTTGATGTCGGTGGTGAAACCGGTGCGGTAGAGCCGCGAGCCGGAAGACTTGGCGCCGCGGTTGTCCCACGAGTTGCCTTCGCAGGCGATGGGGCCGTGCACCAGGTGGGCGACGTCGGTAATGGGCTGCAAGGCGATCTTGGCGCCGTCGAAGGCGCAGCCGCCGGCCGCAGCGCCGGGCTGCAGCTGCTTGGTGCAGCCTTTCTTGCGCTCCTTCTCGCCCTTCGCCTGGTTCTTGCCGCAGGCGGGCTCGTCGAAGACTTCCTGAACCTTTTTCGACAGTGCATCCATGATTGGTCTCCGTTAGGCGTGAGGCAGTAGGAGCGGCGTCCACGCCGCGATCGGTGCGTTGCCTACCGGCAA
>Ga0299915_10002473_pt1 | contig 13511 bp, 10 predicted proteins | sample RVTome_13_FD_200263 | JGI IMG/M metagenome (GOLD analysis project Ga0299915, IMG submission 200263) | Soil microbial communities from uranium-contaminated site in the Upper Colorado River Basin, Wyoming, United States - RVT92D227 (version 2) ...
AGGAAAGATGACAGAAATCTCGCGAACAGGCACAAAAGATGGATTTCGAATAGGCGGGATTCTGATTTTTCCCCTTCAATATTTGCCTGCATCAAGGACAGTGAAGATTTATACACATGTTAAACTGGAAATAGAATGGATTGATGATTATGATAATGAGATAACCTTAACTGCAAAACAATATGCAGCTTTCGCAGAAGAAGTAAAAAGTATAGTCATCAATCCTCAAGACGTAGAAAATAATCATCCACCGATCATATCAGAAAGGAATGAATCATATGATTTATTAATTATAACATCGCAGACACTAGCAAACGCGAGCTATATTCAAGAACTCGTGAATTGGAAAACAAAAACAGGTTTAGGTACTATTGTTAAAACACCATCGGATTTTTCCTCACTCTCCGGTAGAGATGATGCAGAAAAGATGCGCAATTTTATAAAATATTATTTTGATAATTATGGAATACAATATGTATTGCTTATCGGAGACATCGATATTTTGCCTTACCGTTTAGTTGAGTGGCGCAGTAGTGATATTTGCAGTGATTTGTATTTTAGTGCACTTGAAGGAAATTGGGATGGTAATAACAATTCCGTTTTTGGAGAAGCTGAGGATGATGTTGACCTTTATGCTGACATTCACATTGGCAGGATTCCTGTGGAAAATATCACAGAGCTTCTTGCATATTATAATAAGTGGAACACGTATGAAAAAAATCCACCTGCTGTTTATTTGACGAAAATTCTATTACCTGCTATTAGGCTTTTTACCGATCCGGCGTATTACGGTGATATAATTAACAATTATATAGCATATTTATTTCCGGATAATTGGCAAAAATCAAAGCTTTATCAAACAAGTGGAAATTTAAATGAGGAAATACTTAAAGACTCTTTAAATGTAGGTTTTGGACTTGTGCATATTGCCTCCCATGGATGTTATTCTGCATTTGTATATCAAAGTGGGTCTAATTTATTCACTACTATAACCGCTGATGCTTTGATAAATTATCCTAAAAACGGAATACTAGTATCCATTGCCTGCAATGTTGGTGAATTCAATTACTTATATGAAAACGAAGATTGTATTGCAGAACATTTAATTAATAACAACAATGGTGGTTTTGTAGCGTGTGTAGTGAATTCCAAAAGTGGATGGTGTACTCCACCAACGATGGGACCATCAGAAAATTTGGACTATTGGTTATTTCATCGGATTAATAACTATAGATTAGGGAATGCACTTTCATTAGCAAAATATCTCTATGTTCCGCTTGCCTATGCTCTGCATGATACTAGAGATACATTATACAGATATTGTATTTATGGACTGACTTTACTCGGAGATCCTACATTATATGCATGGACAGATATTCCCCAAACATTATCTCTTGATTGGCCAGGTAATGCTGAATGGGGTCAAATTTATCCAGTTTATGTACACGACGCACAATATAACCCATTAAGCGATGCATTTGGATGTATTTGGAACGAAAACACTGGGTCTGCAGGTATTCATATTACAGGTTATAGCGGAAACGATGGTAAAATTTACTTGGGACCTATTCCCAGTGGATTGTATGAAGGCTCAGCAGACTTAACTGTTACAAAACATAATTATAAACCAAATCTAAAACAAATAAATATTATTGCAATAAAAAGTCCAAATTTTCTAAATGCAATATCACCTAACATGGTTTCAATCAAATTGACCTGGCAAGATTTTTCAGGTAGAGAAGCAGGTTTTATTATCGCCCGAAAAGTAGATAACGGAGCATGGAATAATAGCTGGAAAGATATACCACAATCAAATTTAACCCAGTATATTGATACTGATGTGCAATTTGGGCATGAATACACATATAAAGTACGCTGTTATGATACTGGATATCAACATTTTTCCAACTGGTCAAATGAGGTAGTTATTGTTTGTGGCACCATTGCTCGATCATCATACTCTAAGATGAGTGCATTTAATAATGGGGCGAAGACAATTAGGTATGGGAATAATGTGTATACGGCTTGTATCATCGGTGATTGGGGAGAACGTGAACTATGTTGCCTGCGTTCGACAGATGGCGGCAATAGTTTCATATCAGAACCTTTGCCAATTCCAGGATATAATGCGAATGGATGTCACTGCAATCCGGCTATTGCCGTTACCAGTACCGGCACGCCTTATGTAGTCTGGGGATCGATCTATTGGTCGGGTGAAAAAGGAACTGCTGGTTGGTTTCGCGGTTATTTTTGTTCTTATTGGCTGAGCAATCAATGGCACACATGCGATATCTATGCTCATAAAATGAATGAAATCTCTGGGTGGTATCCGATCGAAGACAGTCTCAGTCCGCCATCGTTTGCCATAACTGCTGGTTTTCCATCTGACAGTGGTTATATTTTGTTCAAAAATAAAAATGATGCCAGTAATATGCAAATGGTCAGCTTTGTTTTGAGCAACCCGGCTGCGTCAAATTTTTCATCGGTGCCCGGTAGCAATAATTCAGCACAATTTCCAAGCATTGGTATCGACCGGGGAGATATCAATAATCCATCAGATGATCGGCTTTTTGTGATCGGGTATGACTATATACCAGCAAATTATTCTGGGCCATTAAAACTGTATTACCGTACAATTGGCCAATCGAGTTCCTGGCAGTCTCTGTCCATACCAAACTGTACGGCGTTCGGCACGCCTGCGCTTTGGGCAGGCAATGATAAAGCACGGATCACATTTGAAGGCGATGATGGTCAAAATTTTGGACTTGTGTATTTATCTTTTATACGTTCCGGGACAGCTTATATTCCACAAAATCCGGAAATTGTTACCGCAAATATCGACTGTTCGCCAGAGGGTATTGAAGGTTACACTTATCTTGCTTCCAAGGATCTTGTGATGTGGAAATATCTCGACGATATCTATTGTGCACGTCGCCTTAGTGCGAACACATGGCAAGCCCTAGGGAATCTTTCGTCTACTTTAAGTAATGTGTCCTCGTACCCTCAAGGTTTTGTTACGGGTGGTATAACACGACCGAAGCTATTTGCCCTATGGACCGAAAAAGTAGGGACCAGTTATTATCTGGTACGCAAAATCATCAATCTGCCATCAGCCAATCAAAATATCACCCAGATTACTGAATCAGAGATTCCTGAAGCCACGGCCTACAATAATGCGCACCGCATGTTAAAAGACAATAATGGCATTCTGCATTTAGTGTTTACCAATGGAGATAATATTTATTATACGGTCTTACAAGATACGGTTTGGTCAGAACCTGGATTTTTAGGTGAAGGCAAATATCCAGCACTTGCTATGGGCGCTGACGGCAAACTCTACTGCATCTGGTGTTATCATGGCTACCAGGAATTCGAAGGTATGCCGTATTATGTGGAATACTTGAGAATGCGTTCTTACAACGGCGTTTCCTGGTCCAAACCTACGAAATTGCTGTTTCATACCTACGGCACCTATCTCTGGGGCGTGGGCGCGCCCTCATTGGCGGTCAAAGACACTATGGCCTATGTAACCTTCAAATCCTATCATGGACCGACCATCAATCCTACGCCGGGCGAGCCCTATCCCCATATTGTAGTTGTGGAAGGCCCGGCATTGATCTATGGGACATTCGCGTTGACTAATCCCGATGCCTTTGCCTACCAGATCATTGACACGATCATTAAGACGCCCAATCCCGTGGATACCCTGACCTACCGTGATTCCTTGGTGCCGTTATTGATATCACCTTCGATCACGAATGACTTGGCCGGCATTACCCATATTTTATGGGAAGGCGACAGTACGGCCATGAGATATTATACCATTACAGATTCCATGATCAATCGGCAATTGTTCGACATAAATACAAGCAATAATGTTGATTTTCCGTCGCTTGCCGTTAATGGCGATCAGGTGCAACTGTTATGGACCGCCAAAGATTCCATCCGGTACCGCTTTGGCTGGACCAATACCGAAAACTTAAGTCAACCCATAACCATTGCGGCCTGCGAAAATCCGATTGCCAGCGGTTCCTATCTTGCCTGGACCAAGCAAGATGGGTATTTATCGCATCTCTATTACGGCGCGATCCCAGCCAGCGGGTTAATTGACCCGGTTGAAATCAACTATTCTACGGATCTGATCAATTATCCACAGATACTGTTCAACCCAAAAAAACAGAATCAAACGCCATCCCTGGATCTGATCTGGACCGAATACAGCCAACTGGACAGTCTGGGCTACATCTATTATCTCAACCTTCCCTTGACCGAAGAGATTCCTGTATATTCCTTTGATCTGGGGACGGAAACACCGGTGCCGGTACTGGTACAGCGTGATGGTTTCTTAGCTTACGGCAGTGAAGACTTCAAAACCATAGACTACGATTCTACGGAATTAATCTATCATTTGACCTTGCATTCGCCCCACAAGAAATACAAGATCAAGTGGACCTATTATCACCAGGAACCGGACAAGATCAAGCTCGATTTCAGCATTGACGATATTCTGCATCATAACCGCTGGGTCAATCCTTGTGAGCAGGTGATTCAGGAAACCTGGATCCCGGATTCGTGCTTGGCAGATAATGAAATAACCATCAAAGTTAAAAAGCTTAGCGGTTCACTCGCGGTTTTAAGCGGATTTGAAATTTATGAGCAAATAGTCGGTGGCGGTGGACCACAGGGCAGCGAGATCATGATCAGCCGGCCGTTTTCTATGGATAGGATTTATCCCAATCCGGTAAAAGGAATGATCAAGATCAGATTCAATTCGCCGGATGAACGTCAGGTGATCATTAAGTTGTATGATGTTACGGGCCGATTGGTAAACAAGTTATTTGCAAACAAAGCACATACCGGCATGAATGAAGTTCCTTTGAAAACAGGAGAATTAGCAAACGGAATATATTTTATAAAACTCGAAGCTGATGCATACTGTAAGGTCGAAAAAGTAGTGTTTTTAAAATAAATTTCAAGTTATTTGATTCGAAATACACACCGGCGGTCTTGACCCGAATCATTTTCTGGATAGAATCATCAGGCATGCGTAAATCAATAATCTTTTTTATCCTCATCATATCCTGTCCGCGGCCCGAGGTAAAAGCCATACCCGAGCCTGATTATGTCAGAGAAGCTCAGCGGACATACCGCGATAATCCGCTTTATGCATATGTTATTTTGAAAAACATGACCGCCCCCGCGACATCGTATTCGCCGGAGCATGCGCAGGTCCTGCTCCAGATGTACATTGACCAGCGTGAGTACGGAAAAGCCGAGCGCCTGCTTGATAGCACGGCGTGGTCCGCTGTCCTACCCGTGGATTTGATGCTGCGGGTGGCCCTGAACGCCCAGCGGTGGGACAAGGTACTATCCCTGGCCGATGATAACCTGTTGAAGGGGATCGCGCATTACAACCGGGCCGATTATGACAGCGCGATCGAATACTTGAAAAGAAATGTCGAACCGGCGAACTACCGGGTCATGTACCTGGCAAAAACCTATTATGCCTTAAACAAATTCGACAGCGCACTGAGTGTGCTTGGCAGCATAGATTCGGTGGATAATTACCTTTCCGACCGGTACCAGAGCCTGCTCTTTGACATGCTGCTGGCGGCATCGGATATCGCGGCGGTAAAAAAGGATCTCGGTAAGCTGAAGGACGCATCGCTGCGGGACCATGTCATGCTCAAGGTGTATGAAAAGCAGAACCGACGGACCGAGATCAAGGAAACCGCCTGGCGACTGATAAAAAAATATCCGCGGTCCAGCGGCGCTTACTATGCGTTGTCGCTGGTAAAACCATTGACCGCCGCAGAGCACGGGGCGTGTGGCAAGGTCTATTATTATCAGAAAAAATATGATGATGCCATAAAGCAGTTCCAGAAGGCTTCGCGCGACAGCGAGATCTATTACCTGCTGGGCATGATCGCATATAACCGGAACCAGTTCGAGCGCGCGCTCGCCAATTTCAGGAACAGCGGCTGGACCGAAGCGCTCTACTACCGGGGAAGGATCTGTGAAGACCAGATGGATTACGCGCGGGCGATCGGCATATATGATTCGTTATGCAGCCTTCACAAGAACAGCCGGTACGCGACCAGGGCGCTGAAACGCAAGGCATTCCTGCTTGAAGATATCGGCGACACGCTGTCCGCGGTTCAGGTGTTCCTGCAGGTCAAGGAAAAGGGAACGCGTTTCCGGGCCGCCATGCAACTATACCGTCTGGGCAGGCTGGACCAGGTCGTCTCGGTGCTGGATGACAGTACCGAACCCGGTTTTCTCTACTGGCAGATCCGCGCGAAGGATCGTTTAAACCAGCCCACTGACAGCCTGAAAGCGCTGCTGTTCAGACGGTACCCGTTATCTTACTACTCCCTGTTTAAAATCGGAAAGACCGTGGTCTTTGATTCATTGTCGTTGAGCCAATGGGTCCAGCAATGGGGGGATTCGACCGTGACCTTTGATCACGAGGATTCTTTGCATGTCAGCCGGGCGATCAGATATTTCGCCCTCAATGATGTTGAGGCGGTGGCGGCTGAACTGGAAATGATCGAGGACATGTCAGCGCAGGACCTGTGTTATCTCATGGGCTTGTGCCGTCTTTGCGGCGCCGACCGGCTGTCCGTTAACTTTGGTCTGAAAATTAAGGCGCTCGCCGAATTGCGCGGTATCAGGAATTTTCCCAGGGAATTCATGAACATGATCTATCCGGTGCGTTACGCCTTCAGTATCATGGAACAGAAGACCGACCCGATCCTGACCCTGGCACTGATCTGGCAGGAGAGCCTGTTCGACCCCCGCGCCACTTCCACGGCGGATGCCCGCGGGCTCATGCAGATAATCCCCTCCACGGGCCGGCTGATCGCCCGCGATTTCGGTATCGATCAATATTCCCTTTACGATCCGGAAACTTCGATCCGGTTCGGAAGTTATTACTACGGACTGGTGACCAGCGATTTCAATTCCGTGCCGCTGGCACTGGCCGCGTATAATGCGGGGCCGGTCAAGGTCAAGAAATGGCTTGCCCAGGACCCCAATGCCGAACTTGACGAGTTCATAGAGCTGATACCGTACAGTGAAACGCAGAATTACGTGAAGCTTATTATGGCACGACAGATCATATATAGCAGCTTGTACGGGGATTACAGCGGTGTTGGGTCGGACTGATCTTTCTTTTTAAACAGCAGTTCCTGGACGATCAATATAATGGCGCCGATCGTTATGAAGGCGTCAGCTACATTGTATGTGAACCATCGATAATTGCCAAGACCCATATCTATATAGTCGATCACGTGGCCGAGCCGTAAACGATCCAGCAGATTGCCGAGCGCGCCGCCGATGATAAGGCCAAAGATCGCGACTTTCAGCCGCTCGGTCTGGGATAATCCGATATAAGTGAAAAGGATCACGCCGGCGATGGTGAGAATATAGTATAGGATGCCATGCCCGTAGGACAGGCTGAACACGCCGTAGGGATTGTACGCCAGTTTGAACCGTAACAATGAGCCGAAGATCTCCCGGGGCGGCTCGAACGGCGTCAGCGCGTTGGTGACCAGGATCTTGGTGACCTGGTCAAGGACGACCGCCACGGCGATACTACAAACTAGGAGCAGGATGTTTTTCTTAATGACCCCGGTATTCATGCCGGATGATGGTTTATGTTGTGAAAATGAAACTGTCAAATTGACGGCGGGCTATTTTGTACACTTGATGCAGGTCCGGGCGCGGGGCAAGAACTTGAGACGCCGTTTCTCCACGGGCTTGCCGCATTTTTCGCAAAAACCGTATTTGCCTTCAGCGATCTTCCTGAGCGCCAGGTCGATCTCAAAGAGCGTTTCCCGACGCTGGGACAGTATCTGCGACGAGATCTCCCGTTTTTCCGTTTCCGTGCCCTGATCGGCCATGTGGTTGGCGTATGCGGAAAGGTCTCCGGAGGCTTCCACCTGGGTCCGGGCGATCTGCTCGCTATCGTACGCCAGGCCCTTCAGGATGCCTTCCCGTTCTTTGATGAGCAGTTTTTCAAAGATCTTCAGTTCGCTTTTCTTCAGTTTTTTGATCTTCGTCATTTTCTTTTCTCCTTTAGCATGTTTAGATACGATTTTGCCTTGATATTCGTAGGATCGACCCTCACGACCTCTTCCCACTCTTTCTGCGCGTCTAAATATTTTTGCCGCTGGTAGAAACACAAACCCAGCAACGTTCGTGCGTCAAGGTACTTACGATTCCGGTCCAGGATCTCATGCAGGATCGATTCCGCTTTCTTGAAATCATCCAGCTGAGTGTAGGTCTTGGCAAGCTTTAGTTTAATATCGAGAAAAGCAGGACTGATCTTCGCTGCGCGTTCATACTCTTCGCGCGCTTTCTGGAATTCCTGGAGCTCGTAATAAGTGTCCCCGAGCTGGACATAGGTATTGGCTAGCTTCGCTTTGATCTGCGGCGAAAAGCCCTTATCCTTTGTCTCCAGGCTGGCCGCGCGCTCGAATGATTTGATCGCGGCATCGAACTGGCACTGGTCATTATAAACGATGGCGAGGTTAACGTACGCTTCTATGTAGTTCGGATTCAGCTCGATGGCTTTTTGAAAACTCGCAATGGCCGTCTGGTTATTACCCAGGTGCGAATAGGCGAGTCCCAGCGCGTTATGAACGTCCGGGTAACTGGCATATTGACTGGCAACTTTCTTTAAACCTTCGAGGGCTTCCTTTACCTTACCCTTATCATACAGCTCGAGCGCCTCGACATACATCTTCTTGGTCGCTGAATCCATAAGGTATTATATCCATATTTTACGATATGTCAAGGTGTTGAGGTCGTAAAGGGTTGCGTGATCTGTATAAAAAAGCGGTTAAACCGCCGTAATTACGGCGGTTTAACGTTTCTGGCGTCGGAATTGCTTTTCGACCGTCGTGGCGATCCCGCCCCGGGGATTGAATTCGCCGAGGACTCGTGCCCGGCGCGGTTTCACGGCTTTAACAAAATCGTGGAAAATGCGGTTGACCGCGTTTTCATAGAAAATTCCAAGGTTACGGTACGCCAGAATGTACAATTTCAGGGACTTAAGCTCGACAAAATATCGATCGGGCTCATATTCGATCGTGACCTTGCCCGTGTCGGGGAGACCGGTGCGCGGGCAGACCGATGAATATTCAGGAATGGTTATCGTTATCGCATAATCACTGAATTGGCTGGGAAGGACATCGAGCATGGGGAGTTTGGCGTCCAAACCCGCAAGCGCGTGCTTCCTGGAATAGGCTGGTGCCGAAGGTCTTTTCAATTTCATAATGGCTCCTTTAGAAAGAATGTTTTTTGTCCGGATATTTGCCGTTCTTCACATCCTGACGGTACGCGGCAACAGCCCGACGTATCTGCGGTCCCAGATTGGCGTATTTTTTTACGAACTTCGGCGTGAAGTCTTCAAAGAGCCCAAGCATGTCCTGGAGCACGAGGATCTGGCCGTCGCAGTGAACACCAGCCCCGATCCCGATCGTGGGGATGTTTACACTGCCGGTGATCCTGCGCGCCAGGGTGGCCGGGATCTTTTCAAGAACAATTGAAAAACAGCCCAGGTATGCAAGGAGCCTGGCTTCTCGCAAGAGCTTCGATGCTTCGGGCCTGGTCGAGCCCTGCAGTTTATACCCGCCGAATTTATGGATCGATTGCGGGACCAGCCCGATGTGACCCATGACCGGGATACCGATGTCAACGAGCTTTTTTACTGTGCTGGCAATGACCGTGCCCTCGAGTTTGACCCCGCTTGCGCCCACTTTCAGGAACCTCCCGGCGTTGTAGATAGCTTCGCTTTCCGATACCTGGAATGAAAGGAACGGCATGTCCGCGATGACCAGGGCATTGTGCACAGCATGGGACACGACCTTAGTGTGATACAGCATTTCCTCCATCGTGATCGGCAGGGTCGTTTTTTCACCGGCAAAGACGTTCGCCGCCGAATCACCAACAAGGACGATATCGATGCCGGATTCATCGAGGATCCGGGCGGTCGGGTAGTCGTAAGCGGTCAGGCAGACGATCTTTGACCGCTGCTTTTTCATGGCCCTGATAGTTTCAACGGTGATCATGCCCGGGAAATGATGCGGCGGGGTTCTTTCAATTGCGTGATCTCATTGACCAGCACGTCGACATCGCGGGAGTTGCCAATGAAATCAAAACCGCTGATATTGATGATCAAGAGCGGCGATGAATTGTAATGGAAGAAAAAAGTGTTGTACGTATCGGCCAGCCGCTCGACGTATTCATATTCCAGCTCCCGCTCAAATGCCCGGTTGCGCTGCTTGATCCGCTTGTACAGGATATCGGACGACGCCTGGAGGTAAATGACCAGATCCGGCCGCGGGATCTCTTTGACCAGCATCGCGTAGATCTTGTCATACAGAAAAAATTCCTCTTCGGAGAGATTGACCTCGGCGAATATCCGGTCCTTGGCGAACAGGTAGTCGCTGATGACCCGGGAACTGAAAAGGTCCATCTGGGCGATCTTGCGCTGCTGGCGGTACCGGGACATGAGGAAGTAGATCTGGGTGTGAAAAGCGTAGTGCGACGGATCGGAATAGAATTTTACCAGGAAGGGGTTGTTGTCAAATTCCTCGAGCAAAAGCCCGGTATGGAACTTGTCGGCGAGGATCTTTGCCAGGGATGTTTTCCCGGCGCCGATCACGCCTTCAATTGCGATAAACCTTAACTCCCTCATCACCAAGTTCCCGGGCGTATTCCTTTATGGTCTTGATCCGGCGGGGCGGCCTGAAGTCAGCGGCGATCTCAGCCATTGGTATCAGGGCAAAGGACCGGTGGAAAAACTCTTTGTGCGGGATGATCAGGTCCTTTTGGTTTACCACGCGGCGGCCATAGAAAAGGATATCGAGATCGATGACCCGCGGGCCCCAAAATGCGTTTTTGCGCCGGCCCATATCGCGTTCGATCGATTTCAGGCATTGCAGGAGCTTGGCTGGCGAACGTTCCGATGATGCTTCGATCACCATATTGAGAAAATCAGGCTGATCCGTGTTACCCCAAGGCTTGGTCATGTAAATCCGGGACTTTTTCTGGATCGTGATCATCTTTTCCTGCAGATGCTTGAGCGCGGTCTGTAAATTCTTTTTAAGATCTCCCTCGTTCGTGCCTAAAAGGATAAAAATATTATCCATTCCTCGTTATTCTATCTTAAAACTCATGCCTTGTCAAGTCAAGTTGGAAATAAACCGGGTTCTTTCTAACGGTCGTCACACTCTTTTCAGCATATCCAGTGATAATACACCCCCTCCTTTTTCCTCCCCCCTCGAGGGGGAGGGTTAGGGTGGGGGGGCAATGACTGAAGGAACGTGGAAGCGTGATTTTACCGCTTCAGAATTCTTTTGACGGCTTTTATTATTTCTCTTGCGGTTTTCTGGTCTGAGGCTTCGGCGATGATCCGAACGAGCGGCTCAGTATTGGAGGGGCGGATGTGCACCCAAGAGTCTTTTTTAGTGATCTTCAAGCCGTCAGTCTTGTTGACCTTGCCCTTGAAAGCCCTTATGATCGCCGCCTGTTTGGCCAAGAATTTTTCCTCTGTCGTTTCGATTTTTTCCTTGACCATGTAAAGCGGCGGATATCGGCTTATCAGTTCGGAGAGTTTTTGCTTGCGGCTGGTCAGGAGCTTTATGACCAGGGCCGCCGCAACCAGCGCGTCGCGGGTTGCGTTGATCCGCGGGTAAATGACCCCGCCATTACCCTCACCGCCGATCATTGCTTTGGCTTTTTTAATGGCATCTACGACGTGCGCCTCGCCGACCATGGTTCGTATTAACCGCGATCTGTATTGTCGGGCAATATGATCCATGCGGCTGGTCGTGGACAGGTTCGTCACCAGGCATGTTTTGCGCCTGGCCGCGCCGAGGACCTGCTCTGCGGCGAGGACGAGCGTGTTTTCCTCGCCGATCGCGTTGCCCTGGTTATCAACGATCGACAGACGGTCGCAATCCGGGTCAACGGCGAAGCCGAGGTCGCAATGCTCCTGCTTGACAAGTTCGCACAGCCCGGTGATATTTTCCGGGGTGGGTTCGGGAGGCCGTGGAAATGCCGAGCGGAATTCGCAGTTCAATCGGAGCACGGTGCAGCCGAGCCTTTCCAGGAGCGCAGGCATGGCGTACGATCCCGCGCCGCTCACCGCATCAACAGCGATCCGTAGTGGGACCGCAACGGTTTCAGTCTTTATACTAACTTTTTTACCTTTTTTATCCTTTTTACTTTTTTTGTCCTTTTCTTCTTTCTTCCCCATATCCAGCACATCAAGGATCTCGCTTATGTGCCGGTCAACTGCTTCGCGGTACATGACAACCGGGCTCTTGACGGACGAGGAAGCCGGCCTGACCGGCTGGCGGATGAACGCCAGAAAATCGGTTACTGCTTTGTCGTCCAGGAACTCGCCTCTGGAGTTGATGAGCTTTATGCCGTTGTTATCGATCGGGTTGTGGCTGGCCGTGATCATGATGCCGGCATCGGCTTTGACCCGGCGCACGATGAACAGCACGGTCGGAGTCGGGACGATATCCAGGTTAATGACGCGGCAGCCGTTGGTCTTGAGCGCTTCGGTTATGGCTTTGGCGAACATGGAACTGGAAGGCCGCGTGTCCCGGCCCAGGACAATGGTATGCGCTTTCATGAAGGCGGCAAACGCCCGGGTGACGCTGACCGCGATCTCCTGGGTCAGGTCGGTATTGGCGATACCCCGCAGTCCGGAAACACTGAACATCAGCGCCATGTTAGATTATAACCAGCTTATTGTTTTTGTCAATGAAAGCGCCAATAACCATAAAACAACTAAGAGAATAAAGATAAAATAACAGAAAAATGGCAACTGGCAGTATTATATCGGCGGGTTAGTCACGAATTGTGTTGACTTTTTGGTTTTATTCAATTCAAAGAAGTTTCTTAAACTCATCAAAACTTAACCCTGAATCTTTTACGATTCCGGCCATCGTAAAAGCATTGACCGGATTTGACCTCGGGATCGTAATTATTCGTTCCCCATTGGTCATTGTAATGTGTTTTCCTTCTCTGGCTATCCAAAAACCTGCTTTCTCAAATGCTTTAACCGCACGCTTGTGGTTAATGCCTGGCAGTTTAGGCATTGCTAAACTGCTACTTCTACATAACGAGTTTTTTTGTTCTTACTTAATTCTTTTACGGTCTCTAAATATGAGTGAATCGCATCCTTTATGTTTTCCAATGCTTCTTTCTCGGTTTTGCCTTGTGACCAGCAGCCAGGCAACCCTGGACACCATATTGCATAACCTTCTTCAGTTTTTTTTATATTAACCCTGTATTTCACAGCATCTTATTATAAGAGCTTTTTATATATTGTCAAGGTGCAACTGCAAAAGCCAGTAACATAAATATTGGCGATATTCAAAGCGGTTTTTGTTTCTATTGAAAGCATGGTGCATCGAGGGATGCTTTGATAATTAAATTGTTGAACAATTGTTCAATTGTTGAAGTGTTGAAACATCAGTATACAACTA
>Ga0299915_10002474_pt1 | contig 13509 bp, 18 predicted proteins | sample RVTome_13_FD_200263 | JGI IMG/M metagenome (GOLD analysis project Ga0299915, IMG submission 200263) | Soil microbial communities from uranium-contaminated site in the Upper Colorado River Basin, Wyoming, United States - RVT92D227 (version 2) ...
ATCAAAAAGGTGACCAATGACATGGAGCGGTTCCGCTTCAATACCATGCTGGCGGCTCTGATGGAGTTCACCAACTATCTGGGCAAGGTGCAGGATACGGGCACGGTATCTGTTTCTTTATGGAACGAGGCTATAGCCAGCTTGCTACTGCTCCTGGCGCCGACGGCTCCGCATCTCACCGAGGAGCTGTGGGAAATGACCGGCCATAAGTACAGCATTCATAACCAATCCTGGCCTAAATGGAATGAAGAGCTGGTTAAAGAAGACGAGGTCACGCTGGTCATACAGGTCAACGGCAAGATAAGGGATAAAGTTACCGTTCCGGTGTCTATCACTGAGGCTGAAGCCAGGGAACTTGCCTTAAGCCGGGAACGGATACAAGCCTACGTTAAGAACAACAAAGTGGCCAAGATTATCTACGTCCCGCAGAGATTGGTTAACATAGTGGTGGGGTAGGACCTTCAAAAGGAGTTGAAGGTAACGCCTTTATAGTTTTGAGGCATATATGGCTAATCCGAGGGTAGTTCTAAAGAGTGAGAAAGAGCTTCAGGAAGCTGTCTTGCATGCCAAAGCAACGGGAGTTCCTGATATAGAGATCGGTCAAAAATATGGAGTTACATTCAATTACATCGAGAAACTTATTACTAAATCAAAAGGAATTGCTGTTAGCGCTTTAAAAGAGACAAAAAAAATAAAAGCGCTTTCTCCGAAGGATTTCAAGAAAGAACAAACTACTATATGGAGCTTTAAACAAAGGGGCAACTGGGCTACTCATAGCGGTGAGTATCGTGGAAATTGGTCACCTTATATTCCGAGAAATGTGATTCTCAAATATTCAAATCCTGGCGAATTGGTTTTGGATTATTTCTGTGGCGCAGGGACTACGGCTGTAGAGGCTAAATTACTTGGTAGAAGATGTTTGGCTCTAGATGTTAACGATAAGGCTATCGAACTCGCTAAGAAGAATGTGGATTTTCAGATAGATGCTGAACAGTTAGTGCTCCCTAGTAAACAAATTCATCTGCGAACATACGAACCTCAAATGTCGGTCGGTGATGCTAGAAATTTGTCGTTTTTGAACAAAAACTCCGTAGACTTGATCTGTGCCCATCCCCCGTATTCAAATATAATCCATTATACTAATTCAAAACCAGGTGATTTATCTTTTTTTGATGTTGACGATTTTTTGAGGGAAATAGCCAAAGTTGCAAAGGAAAGTTATAGAGTGCTTAAGCCAGGTGGAAAATGTGCAATATTAATAGGTGATATGAGAAGAAAAAAACACGTAATTCCTTTAGGTTTTGATCTTTTCAATGTTTATTTGGATGCTGGCTTTAAGCTCAGAGAACTTGTTATTAAACGGCAACACAATTGTAAAACTACAGGGTTTTGGCACGCGAATAGTGTGAAATATAACTTCCTTCTCTTAGCACACGAATATTTACCGATTTTTGAAAAGCCTGAGTCAAAAATTCCAGTGAGTATGGGTGAAAAATTGCCTGATTTTGATTGGATGTTTCCGACGATGACTAAGCGGCCCCTAAAGAAAAAATTAAACGAATTAGAAACTACAACCGTATGGGTTTTACGAGACAAGGATTTTGAAAAACGTTTGAATAAGAATGTTATTGAGCGATATTCAAATAAAGACGGGTATTCAATGATAACGTTCGTTTCGCATTCTGAAAATGATATTTACGCTGCTAAAGATAAGAGGGGATTGCTATTCATCAAGTCACCATTTTTAGCTGGCAATCCTTCTCAGGTGGAAGTTGAATATTATTTGCAGAAGATAAAAGGGATCATAATTTCTGAATTGCCAAAGGTTACTGCTGGAGGATTTGTGGTAGTCCAAACACAGGATGTAAGAATAGGCGGGTATATCGAACCTTTGGCTAAACGGATGGCAGATTCACTGAAATTTGATGCTCTCTGGTTAAAAGAGGTAGTTGTTGTAACACATGAAGGGCAAACACTGGCAAAGGAGCTTGAGCCGTCAGAGGACTATTTAAGAATAGCTCATCAGTATTTACTTATCTATGAGGTGAAATAACTATGAAACCACAAGTAGGCGAAGAATGGGGAAGAGGCAAATTTCGCAAACGTATTAGAGAAGTTGTTGAACTATCAAACGGATGGTATCTGCTCAAAACAGATGACTCGAAATCTGCCAGAGATTTCAAAGTCAAAGTTGTTTTTTCTTTGAAACCTTCTAGATCGATGACACCCAAGCATGCCCACTTTGCAATCGACTTTTATGGCAAGCTATGCAACGATAACAATAAAGCCATTCAAGTACTTGAGGCAATTCATAAGGTCTGGGCAGGAAAAGATGCGGCGCAGGTATTGAATGAGTATAAGTTGAAAACTTCAGAGTTACCCGGCTATCCTTTAGAATACATATTGTACGCTCTTCGGTGGATATTGGAGCAAGAGGACTTGAATTTTACATCCCGTTCAGAAAGCAAACAGGAAGATTTGACTAGTATATGCAGGCAGCAAAAAATTGTTTTATTAGCTAATAGGAAAGGAAGCCACCTAGCAATGAGTTTGCTATGTGATATTTGCAACGGTACTCATCCAGTAGAGGCCTTACTTAAAGGAAATCTAGACATTAGACCCAGAGGTAAATGACTAAATCCGCGTAAAGTAGGCACCGTGATATTGAAGATCGTACTAATAGTCATACTGTGCATCCTGGCGTTTCCTATCCTGTGGATAAGCTTAGCTAAGGTAATCAGAAAGTTGTTTCGTTTCCCGGCGCCAGCGTTTATCGGGCGGCTGCTGGACAGCGGCTACAGGAGAAGGATACAGCCACCCAGCCAGTTGATAGAACGCAGCGGGATAAAGAAGGGTATGCAGGTTCTGGACCTCGGCTGCGGCAGCGGTGCCTTTACACCTTTTATTGCCCGGACAGTCGGCGATAAAGGAAAGGTCTATGCTCTGGATATCCAGGCGGACATGTTGAAACAGCTGGAGAATAAGCTGTCCAGGCCGGAAAACAAGGATATTAAGAACATTAAGCTTATCGAGGGGAACGCCTATGAGCTGCCTTTTGATAACGGGTCTATTGACCTGGTAAATATGGTAACGGTCCTCCAGGAGATACCTGATAGAAACAAGGCTGTGCTCGAGATTAAGAGGGTGTTGAAACCAGGCGGTATTCTAGCGGTTACAGAATTGTTCCCGGACCCCGATTATCCGTGGAAGTCAACCACAATCAAGCTAGGTCAGTCAGCTGGTTTTGTGGTGGATAAGGTGTCGGGGAATTTCTTTAACTATACAGTACGATTCAAGAAGCCATAGAAGTGTTGCTTGCAATTAAGCTGGTTATCTTCGCCGTCGCATCCGTGGGAATCATCTTCGTATCGTGGACGTCTTTCAGGCATCCACGCTCGCACGGCTTCTATAGATTCTTTGCCTTTGAGTTCATACTGGCTCTAATAGTACTCAATCTTGAAGGCTGGTTCCGTGACCCATTCTCGCCCCTCCAAATCATCTCCTGGGTGTTGTTGATTTGTTCTATCGTCTTGGCGGCACATGGGTTTTACCTGCTGCGCGTGGTGGGAAGGCCGAAAAGCGGAATTGAAAGCACGACTGCGCTGGTGAAGCTGGGAGCATATAAATATATACGTCATCCTTTATATAGTTCACTGCTTTTCCTTGCCTGGGGAGCGTTCTTTAAAGATGTCTCATTCCCCGGTAGCATTCTGGCTTTGGTGTGTACAGTTTTTATAGTAGCCACGGGCAAAATAGAGGAAGCTGAGAACCTCGATAAATTCGGGGCTGAATATGCCGCCTATATAAAAACAACCAGGATGTTCATACCATTTCTGTCTTAAGTAAAGCCGGTGTCGGTATGTTAGAATAGTGGGCGGTGGATATTGAGGCAAATATTAAAGAAGTGCACAGGTGTATTGCACGAGCTTGCGAGCGAAGCCACAGGTCGCCGGAAGAGATAACTCTGGTAGCGGTGACCAAGGGATTTGAGGTTCCGGAAATAAGAGCGGCATTCGACTCGGGCATAGTGAATTTCGGCGAGAACCGGGTTCAGGATGCGGAAGGGAAAATAGCGCAGCTGGCAGACCTGAAGCCTGCGGTCACCTGGCACATGGTGGGGCATCTCCAGAGCAACAAGGCTAAGGCTGCGGTGGAGTTATTTGACATAATACACAGCGTTGATTCCATAAAGCTGGCTGAGATTTTGAACCGACGAGTGCAAAAAACCTTGCCTGTCTTGCTTGAGGTGAATGTTTCCGGGGAAGCGACCAAGGGTGGCTTCTCCGGAGTAGAGACTGAAGCGGCAGTAAAAGCGATAAAGCAGTTACCTAGTCTGAAGCTGCTTGGGCTGATGACCGTGGCTCCGTTTGTGGCTGATCCGGAGGAGGTCAGGCCTGTATTCCGCAAGCTGCGGCAGCTTCGTGATTCGTTAGGACTGGAGCATCTGTCTATGGGTATGACGGATGATTTTGAGGTGGCAATCGAGGAGGGGGCGACAATGCTCAGGATAGGTCGTGCTATTTTCGGTGAGAGGAGACAGAAATGAAGATAAGTTTTATAGGTGGCGGTATGATGGGGGAAGCCATAGTTAAAAGTCTGCTAGCAAAAGGATTGGCTAAGCCCGCTGATATCACTGCCAGCGATGTCAGCCAAGTCCGCCGTGATATCTTGAAAAATAATTACGGTGTCAAGGCTGTGGCCAGCAATAAAGAAGCAGTTAAGGGGGCTGAAGTCATTGTTCTGGCGGTTAAACCGCAGGAACTGGGCAAGGTACTTGGCGAACTGAAGGGTTTGTCTTCTCAGCAACTGGTATTGTCTATAGTAGCCGGGGCTACTCTGGAGACCATTCATGAAGGGCTGGGCCATGCCCGCCTGGTCCGGGCGATGCCTAACATGCCGGCACAAATCGGTGAAGGCATGACGGTGTGGACAGCTACTCCCGAAGTGAATCAAAAGCAGAAGGAGATGGCGCAGTCAATTCTGGCTGCCTTAGGTAAAGAAATCCACGTCAGCAGCGAGAAATACATAGATATGGCGACGGCGTTAAGCGGCAGCGGTCCAGCATATGTTTTCCTCATTATCGAGGCGCTGGTCGATGCCGGTGTGCATATTGGTCTGCCCCGCGACATGGCTGAGACGCTGGTGGTACAGACGGTGCTGGGTTCGACGCGAGCCGTTGAGGTTACAGGTAAGCATCCTGCTCAGTTGAAAAACATGGTGACATCGCCGGGAGGGACCACCACGGAGGGGTTGCTGCAGTTGGAAACAGGTGGACTGCGCTCTTTGCTGCTGAAGGCGGTTATCGCTGCCTACCACAAGGCCAAAAGTCTGGGCGGCAAATAGTAATCCTATGATTCACCCTCACCCTGACCCTATCCCGTTCCCCATATCCCAGCGGGAGTAAATCCTCGCTGGATGCCTGCCCACCCTTCCACCCAGAGGTAGAGGGAATTTAAGCAGAGACTGTCTTCTTGACCCTCTTTGCACAGGCTCGCAATGACACAAAGAAATTTCAACGATTATTCGTTACAGAAGTAGGCGCGTTATTGGCTAAGGAAGATACTAAAGGCATATTCGACCTCAACTGGGATGACGGGCAGCTTTTCCCCGACGTGATTTATCCCGATGCAGATTTCCTATTCAGCAGGATGAACGAAGCCACTCTGGAGAGGGTGAATCCATCATTGAATGAACTTATACTGGATATCGGATGCGGAAGAGGTATCGATGGCGTTGAGCTGGCTAAAAAAGGTGCCGCAATTATCGGGCTGGAGCCGTCACGAATAATGATAAGTCACGCCCGGAATCATATTTTTGAAAACGGAGCGAATATGAGTTTGGTGCGTGGGATAGGGGAGAATTTACCGTTCCAAGCTCAGTCTATAGATAAGGTGGTGTGTAAGGGTGCTCTGGACCATTTTCCCGAGCCGACCGTGGTTATGCAGCAGATTGCCATGGTTCTCAAACCAGAGGGGAAGGCGATAATAGCCATAGCCAACTTTGGCAGCCTGGGATTCAAGTTAGGTAGAGCGATATGGCGGCTCAGGAAGATGCTCGGTTTCAAACCCCCGGATGGTAGAATGCCCTGGGAAGTACCGGAAGACCACACATACAGGTTTGATTATTCATTTCTTCTACGTCTGGTAGACAATTGCCTTGAGGTGGAACAAATTTCAGGCGTCTCGCTTCTTTTTGGCGTGCCGTGGTGGGGCATGTTTCTGGCTAAGTTACCTGTGAACATATCGCTTTTTATATTAAAGTCGCTGGATAAAGTCGCTCGCTATCTTCCTTCGCTTAGCGATGTCATTGTACTGAGGTGCAGACCGAAATAAAGTAATCGCCGTAATCACGTTGTATGATGAGTCTTACGTGCGTAGAGCACCAGGCTTTTAGAAAAGAATTTATTCAGAAAATTATCAATAAGGCGGACAGGTCTGCTCTTCTTGTATATATCCCATACCAGGAACTTGTGATATAGAGCAGGTATTAATGCTTTTTCGTTTTCTACTCCGAATAAAGAGCGGGATATCCAGTAGAAGGAATGCAGGGCATGTTTGTGGCGAACGGCGTAGAGGCGCAGATTGTGCCGTTTTAGTTTTGAGGTAATTTCGGCGGCCCTATATATCCTGATATGACCTCCGGGCTTACCGTGATAATCTCCGGATAATTTCCAGCAGATGGTTTCGGGGAGAAAAGAAGGCACGCTTACTGCAAGCGTGCCTCCGTCTTTCAATACTCTTACCAGCTCCTTAATAGCCTGGTAGTCATCCAGTATATGTTCCAGGACCTCCGAGCAGATAATTTTATCGAACGAGGCGTCTTTGAAAGGCAGGCTGGTTATATTTCCTCTAGAAAGAAGCCACTTTCCCTTAACCTCTCCCTTTTGTTCCATAAGATACAGGGCATAGTGAGCTTTTTTAAGGTTCTCCTCCTCGATATCCAGGGCATAAACCAGGCAATCATTTCGCTTGCAAGCCTCCCAACTGTGTCTGCCCTCGCCGCAGCCGACGTCCAGAACCCGCTCGCCATCTTTTATTCCAATGAGGTCATAGTCGATGGTAAGCATTCAAGATAACCTATAAATATTTTAGGCTGGCGATTTGGTAATTGGGTAGATATTTCTAAAAACAGCTATGGACAGCAAGCGATTGCTGTCTTAATGGTAGTCAAAGCCGTATTTGTAGAAATCTGATTAAGTAGCTTCCGGAGTTTTGCCCGGATTTTGCTTCTTCCACTTTTCCAGCAGCTGTTCCTTGCTTTCATTATGAGCGGAGTCAGCAACACAGCAATCTACAGGACAAACCTCGGCGCATTTAGAGGACGCAAACCAGCCAACGCATTCCGTGCACTTATCAGGGTCGATGATATATATCGATTCCCCTTCTTTGATGGCCTGGTTTTTACATTCCGGCTCGCAGGCGCCGCAGCTGATGCATTCTTCAGTGATTTTGTACGCCATTTTTAAAACTTGACCTCCTTAGATTTTATTAAGACAACTATTTTCTATCAGACTTCTTCAAGCTCGGCTAATGTTCACGTTTTCAAGGCCGGGAAAATCAGGGTGCAAACTTCGTTCTCAGCGCTTTGGCAACATGGTCCGGCACCATTTCTTCAAGGCAACCTCCTAACTGGGCCACTTCCTTAAGCAGACTGGAACTGAGGAACTGATATTGCAGACTTGCCATAAAACAGACTAGTTCCAATCCAGGTGCCAGCTTTTTATTCATCATTCCCATTTCAAACTCACGTTCAAAATCGGAACTCATCCTCAACCCTCTGACCAAAACTTGGGCTCCCACCTTCTTGGCGAAATCGACAGTAAGTCCAGAGTAGGGTTGGGTCTTAGCATTCTTCAAATGGGCTACAGACTGCTGAATCATCTGCACTCGCTCTTCAGTGGAGAAAAGTAGCCTTTTCTCGGGCCTGTCATAAACGCCGACTATTAGTTCATCGAAAATCGCTGAGGCACGTTTGATTATGTCGATATGTCCATGAGTTATGGGGTCGAAGCTGCCGGGATAAATAGCGGTAACCAATGTTTAACCTCCTTTTCCAGGGGCTTGTTTGTGGTATATCGAAATACAGCTGTCACCGTATTGCTTTTCTTTTATACGGGATAGTCCATCATAACTATCCTGGAGCGGAGCGCGGCGAGCATGAGAGATTACGACTAGTGATTCGCTATCTACGATACTGGATATAGCTAATTGTGTCGCCATCTGATTTATGGACGGGTCTGAGTAAGGGGGGTCCATGAATACAATGTCGTATTTGTCTTTGAGAAAAGTAAGAGCTTTAGCTGCGCTACAGCAGTAGACATGAGCCTTTTGTGAAAATCCGACCTTCTGCAAATTCTGTTTAATGATAGCACAACATCTGGGTTCCTTTTCAACAAAATCGACCCACTCCGCTTCGCGGCTCAGGGCTTCAATGCCAAGTGCGCCGGTACCGGCGTACAGGTCCAGTCCCCGGAACCTGCTGGCAGTTAGTGGCGCAAGCATTGAGAAGATAGCTTCCCTGACCCTATCCGTGGTCGGTCGAACAGGTCCGCTTTTGGGTACTTTCAGTTGTTGCCCCTTGGCTATACCGCCTGTAATTCGCATTCACATTACCTTACCGCACTATTATACATTGACTCGTTCTATAGTCAAGCTTTGCCCTTTCTTTTACGTGTGTGTTATACTTTCAAACGGCGTTTTTGGTACGTACGACGGATTGGCTCGGCTCGTTTTAGTACCCTCAACCGTTTAAAAATCGGACTTTGGGACGTAGGAAAAGCCAGGCTTTTCACAGTAAACTAGACAGGGGAGGCGCGAGCATTTGATAGCTGACTTCGGTTATATTGGCATACTACTTATTGTTGGCATATTGTTCACGATTACCACTTTACTTTTACCTATCACTTTCAGGTTGTTCAAGATAGTTCCCAGGAAAAGCAATCCGGCTAAGGAGTCCACTTATGAATGCGGCATGGAAACTATCGGCAAGACCTGGATTCAATTTAACTTCCGCTATTACTTCTTCGCTGTTCTCTTCGTGGCGCTCGACGTGTTGACTGTTTTTCTGTACCCCTGGGCGGTTAATCTTAAGGGGCTCGGCCTTTACGGTCTTATTGCTATAGCTATTTTCTTTGTGATAATCATGGTCGGTTACGTTTATGCCTGGTATAAGGGGGCGCTGGAATGGAAGTAGATAAATATCATATACCACCTCCAAACGAGCTTGATGTGGCTGAGGGATTAAGGATTAACTCGTTGATGGCAGCCTCACGGAATCCCATCCCTGACCCTGATAGCTGGATTGATGAAGAGATCCAGCGTAATGTTCTGGTCACCTCGGTTGACTATGTAGTTGATTGGGCGCGGTCGCGGTCACTATTTCCGCTTATGTTCGGGTTGGCCTGCTGTGCTTTTGAGATGATTGGCATGGCAACTTCACGTTTTGACATCTCTCGCTTTGGTATGGATATTTTCCGCTGGTCGCCGCGCCAGGCGGACTTGATGATTGTTGCCGGAACACTTACCTGGAAAATGGCACCCGCGGTGAAATTGGTCTATGAACAAATGGCTGAGCCTAAGTGGGTGATCGCTATGGGGCAGTGCTGCATCAGCGGTGGTCCATTCAGGGAGTCCTATAGCGTGGTACCCGGCATCAATCGCATAATCCCAGTAGATGTCTATGTGCCCGGGTGCCCGCCCAGACCTGAGGGATTGATATATGGCATAACGAAGCTACATCAGAAAATCGTTAAGGAGAGCATAAGTAAAGCGTGACCACAGCTTTAAATGGTGAGCAAATAGCCAGGAAAATAAACAAAGCATCCCCGGGTGCAGTTGTGGCTGCTGATAAGGCAGCTGTTGTTGTCACCGGGGAGTCCCTGTTCAAGGTAGCGAAATTTCTAAAAAATACACCTGCGCTAGATTTTAACTATCTGGCTGACCTTGCTGCCGTAGATTATACGGACTATTTTGAAGTTGTATATCATTTGGTATCTTTGGCGCATAACCACAGTCTTGTTTTGAAGACAAGGTGTTACGACCACGACAAACCAGTAGTACCATCGTTGACCACCCTGTGGCGCTCCGCTGATTTTATGGAGCGCGAGGCTTATGACCTCATGGGCATTGTCTTCGATGGTCATCCAAATCTGAAGCGATTACTGCTCTGGGAAGGCTTTGTCGGGCATCCGCTGCGGAGGGATTATCTGTAGATGGTGATAAAGACTGAGCCGTTTATTCTTAATATAGGTCCTCAGCATCCTTCGACTCACGGCGTATTTCGAATGAGGGTTACTCTTGACGGCGAAGTAGTAGTCGATATTGAGCCGGTTATCGGGTATCTCCATCGCGGAATAGAAAAGATGGGGGAGAACAGAACTTACACTCAGATAATCCCCTTAACCGACAGACTTGACTATTTAGCATCTCTGACTAATAACCTTGCCTATGTGCTGGCAGTGGAGAAGCTCGCCGGCATAACGATTCCGGAGCGGGCTGAGTACCTGAGGATTATCATGGCAGAAGCCATGCGGATTTCCAGCCATCTTATGGCAGTTGGCTTCTTTCTTAACGACCTCGGAGCTATGATGACCCCGGTATTGTATATGTGGCGAGAAAGGGAGAAGCTCTTAGACCTATTCGAGATGGTTTGTGGTCAGCGGCTTACCTACAATTACATGCGCATTGGCGGTGTGAGTCATGACATACCTGAGGAATTCTTACCAGCTCTGAAGAAGTTTGTGGCTGAAATGCCCGGATTTATTGACGAATATGACCAGCTGCTGTCTCAGAATGAGATTGTATTGGCCAGAACTAAGGGGGTTAGCATTTTACCTCGAGACACAGCTATCAACACTGCCGCCAGCGGTCCGGTGCTTCGAGCCAGCGGCGTGAAGTGGGACCTGCGCAAGGCTGACCCGTATTCCATTTATGACCGTTTTGATTTTGAAGTACCGGTGGGTAAAGTAGGGGATAACTACGACCGATACTGGGTGAGGATGCAGGAGATGAGGCAAAGCGTTCGTATTTTGGAGCAGGCTATAGCGCAGTTACCCAGTGGGGTGGTTTGGGCTGACGTGCCGCAATTGTTACATCCTCCGGTTGGTGAAGTCTATGGGCATATTGAATCACCGCGGGGCGAGCTGGGTTTCTTTCTCATCAGCGATAATTCTATCGCTCCTTATAGATTTCATATCCGCCCACCCACGCTGATTAATTTGACCGCATTGAAGGATATGGTGGTCGGCTGGAAGGTAGCCGACTTGATAATTACATTCGGCAGCATCGATGTTGTATTGGGGGAGATAGACCGGTAATGACTATACTGGAACAGTTTCGACTATGGCTGGGCGGCATCTGGCCTGATTGGGCAGCCTACCTTGTACCAGGTATAGTTGGCATAGTGCTCGTTCTTGCATTTGTTGTGGTATCTGTTATCGTGTTCATATGGTTTGAGCGGAGATTGCTGGGCCGGTTTCAAATACGTTTGGGACCCAATCGACTGGGACCGGAGGGGATTTTCCAGCCCATTGCTACTGCTCTGAAAATATTGTTAAAAGAGGATATTGTGCCGGCTAAGGCAGATAAAGTGATTCACTGGCTGGCACCTGTGATTGTCTTTGTGCCGGTGTTGATGATTTTTGCTGTCGTCCCGTTGGGACAGCGCGCTATCTTAACCGACCTCAATGTAGGTATCGTTTACGTAGTGGCCGTCAGTTCCATATCGGCAGTGGGCATATACATGGCGGGTTGGGCATCAAATAACAAGTATGCCCTGATAGCTGCCTTCAGGACGGTAGCCCAAATGGTGAGCTATGAGCTGCCGGTAGTGCTGGCGATTCTGGGTGTGGTATTGATGGCGGGGTCCCTATCCATGACCCAAATTGTGGAATCGCAGAGTATTCCTTTCCTGGTGCTGCAGCCGCTTGGTTTTGTCATCTTTTTCCTGGGCACAGTGGCCGAGATGAACCGCAGTCCGTTTGACCTTCTGGAGGCTGACTCTGAAATCGTTGCCGGCTATCATATTGAATACTCCGGAATGAAATTTGCCATGTTCTATCTCGGAGAATATGGTCATGCTCTGGCTTACTCCTGTATCATAACGACATTATTCCTGGCCGGCTGGCAAGGTCCTTTTTTGCCACCGATTATATGGTTTTTGATTAAGGTCTTTGCAGTATTTTCCGTTATTGTCTGGATGAGGGCTACACTTCCCAGGTTGCGCGTGGACCAGTTAATGAGTTTTGCCTGGAAGGGCCTACTGCCCATGGCAATAATCAATCTTTTTATCATCGCTGCTGAAATGCTATGGCTGCCGGAAATTAGTCTATGGATATTGGTAGTAATCAATATCGTCTCTGCCGGCGTTCTGGTCCTGTTATGGTCAAGACTGTTTAGCTTAGGAGGCGGCCGAGTTGAGGTTTGAAAGATACGGAATCGGCATAGCCAAGGGGATGGCTTTAACCTTCAGGCATCTATTCCGCCCGCCGATTACCTTGCAATATCCCGAAGAGAAATTAGTTGTTTCCCGGCGCATAAGAGGTAATGAGCTTGTCTGGTATCTGGATAGATGTACCGGCTGCGCCTCTTGCGCTAAGGCTTGCCCTCAGGGGAATATTGAGATTGTCACTCATGTGGGCAACAGGAATAATTATGTGGTTGACAAGTTTGAAGTAGATTGCGGGCGTTGTATGTTCTGTGGCTTATGCGTCGAGGCTTGCCCTTATGATGCTCTGGCTATGGGTCGCAGCTACGAAAGGTCTCAGTACCGACGCAACGATGTTATTCTGAATAAAGAACAGCTTCAACAATCTGATATCAGGCAGCCGAGCGGCTATGCTCGGCCGCTGATTGAGGCAAGTTTGCCTAAACAGAGTTTACTTGTTTACTGGAACAGGAAGGAAGGCGGGCAAAAGTTGAGCTGGCTGGGGCTAAGCAAGAAGAGAGGCCGCGGTGTCTGATATTGTCTTCTGGTTGTTAGCAGTCTTGACTGTCAGCGCGGCTTTGGCCGTGGTCATTCTTCGAGACGTTTTTCGGGCAGCTCTGTCTCTGGTTCTACTCTTTTTAACAATAGCTGTACTCTATATTACACTTTACGCAGACTTTCTGGCAGTTGTGCAGATACTTATTTATGTTGGAGCTATCTCAATATTGATTATCGTGGCGGTCATGCTTACACGGGAGGTGTGGCACGGTAGCCCTTCAGGTAAGCTGCGCATCCCTGCCCTGGTGGTGAGCTTGCTGCTTTTGGGGACTATGGTGTTCACTGTGACTAGCACTCAATGGGAGACGAGCGGTGAACCGCCTCTACAGCCGACAACGGCAGCTATAGGTACCAATCTATTCAGTCAGGGTGGCTTTATACTGCCCGTGGAAATTAGTGCCATTTTGCTTTTAGCGGCAATACTCGGTGCCATCGTGCTGATGAGGGAGAAGTAGAAATGGTAGTAGGACTGAACCATTACCTCGTTTTATCGGCAGTGCTTTTCTGCATCGGCTTATATGGGGTTCT
>Ga0299915_10002475_pt1 | contig 13504 bp, 11 predicted proteins | sample RVTome_13_FD_200263 | JGI IMG/M metagenome (GOLD analysis project Ga0299915, IMG submission 200263) | Soil microbial communities from uranium-contaminated site in the Upper Colorado River Basin, Wyoming, United States - RVT92D227 (version 2) ...
GCCAGCCCCAGCACCTCTTCTCCGTGCCCGGTGCCGACCACCCGGTATCCGGCCTGGCCCAGATCCCGAGCCAGCAAGTCGCGCAGGCCGTCGTCCTCCGCCATCACCAGCAGCGTGCGGGAGGGTTCTTCGCCCTCGGGCAGATGGGCTTCAACGATACTGCGCAGATCGGAGACGTCCGCCCTGAGCGCCTGGGCAGCCTGCAAGGGCAGCGCGAAGGCCAGGACCAGCCCGTCCGCCGGCAGAGGCTCCAGCCATAGGCTGCCTCCGAAAGCCTCAACCGCCTCCCGACAGCTGGCTAAGTCGAGCAGATGCCTTGCAGCCAAATCAGCGGGGCTGCCCCCCTCCAGCTCCTCCAGCAGCTCGTCCAACTGGCCAGGCCCCACCGACCCTGCCGGAAGCCTCACGCTGAGTTGGGCCGAGGGGACCTCACGCAACGCTTCCGGCCCAGCACCGGGGTAGCCGGAGGTGATCTCAGCCCTCACCCGCACCTCGCCCTCGCCGGCCGCGGCAATCGCTAGCTGCAGCAGGCTGGTGGTTACCTGCACCAGCCGGGCATGCTCTCCCTGCACGGCGGGGAGGTGCGCCGGGTACTCGGCGATAACCGAGACTGGATGCTCGCCGGTGCGGCCGGAGGCCGCCTCCACTGCATGCTCAACCACCAGCGGCAGATCGGCGGTGGCTAGGGATGATTCGGACAAGAAACCTCCAGATGTCGGCAGGGCAGATGGTTCCTTCGAATGTAGCCGATCGTAACCCCGGCGGACCTTGCTGCCGCCTTACAAATTGGACAGGCTTTTGGCGTCGATGTAGAATCCCGCCGTGGAAGCAGCTGTGGCAGTCGCCAAGGTCGGCAAGTATGCCACCTCCGAGAGCGGCGATACTCTGGAGATGATCGAGCGTCCCGGTGGCGGAATCTCCTTCGTGCTCTCCGACGGGCAGCAATCAGGTAAGCCCGCCAAGGCCATCTCAAACGTCGTCGCGCGCAAGGCCATCAGCTTGTTGGCGGAAGGGGTGCGCGATGGAGCCGCAGCCCGAGCCGCCTCAGATTACCTCTTCACCTATCGATCTGGCAAGGTACTGGCGACACTCAACATCCTCTCCATCGATCTGCAGAGCCAGACTCTGGTTCTCACCCGCAACAATCCGGCGCCGGTGCTGGTGATCCGAGGCGAGGACATTCGCCCGTTGGACGGTCCCAGCTCTTCCATCGGCTCGCGGCGCGGCATTCGGCCGGACATCTCTGAGATCCAACTAGAGCCGGGACTGGGCGTTGTGATCTTCACCGACGGCCTGCTGCAGGCTGGCGAACGCAGGGGTTCGGGCCTGGATGTGGTCGGCAGCCTCCGCGACTTGCGGCAGTCGGCCGAGCCGGACCCCGCCCGCTGGGCCGAGAACCTGCTTCAGCGGGCGGTGGAGTTGGAGGAAGGGCGGCCGTCGGATGATATCACCGTGCTGGTGGCAGTCATTCTGAAACGGCAGGGGGACGACGTTCGGCGGCTGTCCCTGCGGATGGCCTTGTGATGGGACCTGCCGCGGCCCCAGCCGGGCCCGGCTTGCGGCCCTGGCCCAAGATCGCCATCGTGGGTCCGTGTGCATCCGGCAAGACCACCCTGGCGACGCGGCTACAGCGAGAAGGCTACAGCGCCCGCCAGATCGTCCAGGAGCACTCCTACGTCGCTGAAATGTGGAAGCTGCTCAGCATGCCGGATCTCTTGATCTTCCTGGACGCTTCCTTCGCCACCTGCAATCGGCGAAAGGCGCTGAACTGGCTGGAGAACGAGTACCTGGAGCAGCGCCGTCGACTTCGACATGCGAAGGAGCACTGTGATCTGTATATCGAGACCGACACGCTCACCACAGAGGAGGTGTTGCAGGCTGTGGTGCAGATCCTCGAAACATTTCCGCCGGCCCCAGCGGACGCCGGCACGACTCACGAAACCCCCAAGAGCTAGGTAAAACATGACCCGACTTTACACACATCGCCTGCTACCCATTCTGCTGTTGATCGCCTTGACCGTGTGGATCGACCTGCCGCATCCCAAGCCCGTGCGGATTGGGAATGTGGAGCGGACCATCGATGTGGTGCGCGGTCTGGACCTGCAAGGAGGCCTGCAGGTGCTCATGGAGGCTGACCTGCCGCCAGGCTCGACCGTCCGCACCGAGGATCTGCAAACCGCCCGCAACATCATCGAGAATCGGGTGAATGGCCTGGGGGTCAGCGAGCCGGTTGTGCTGGTGGCCGGCAACAACCGCATCCTGGTGGAGCTGCCGGGGATCGGTGACACGGAACAGGCCGTGGCCACCATCCGCCAGACCGCCCTACTTGAGTTCGTTGAGTTGGAGCGAGCAGACCTGGCCCTGGTGGGAATCCCAGGCGCAATCCGAACCGATTTCGGCCTGGGAACCACAGAAAATGCGAGCGTAGCGGAGACGCCAACCACCACTCCCGCACCGGCGTCGACGCCCACCGGAGCGGCCGCGAGCGGCGGATCCACCCCGGAGAGCATCGAGCCCACCGAGCAGCCCGGCGGTGTGTTCACCTCCGACCGGATCCTCCACACCGTCATGACCGGCGCCGACCTGGCGGAAGCGCTGGTCACTCAGGACGAGGTGGGAAACCTGGGAGTCTCGTTTGATTTGACCGATCGGGGAGCGCAGGTTTTCGGTGACTACACCAGCGCCCACGTGGGGGATCTCCTGGGGATCGTGCTGGACGGCACCTTGATATCCGCCCCGGTCATCAACCAGCCGATCACAGAAGGACATGGGATCATCACCGGCCAGTTCACTCCGGAAGAGGCCAACGGGCTGGCAGTGCAACTGCGCTTCGGGCGACTGCCGGTCCCGCTGCGAGTTGTGGAGAGCAAGTCTGTCGGGCCGACCTTGGGCGAGGATTCGCTCCGCAAGAGCGCCCTGGCAGGGGTTATCGGGCTGGCCGTGGTGACGTCCTTCATGGGGCTGTACTACCGACTGCCCGGGTTGATCGCCGACGCGGCCCTCCTGGTCTACGCCCTGCTAACCTTCGCCGTCTTCAAGCTCATCCCTGTGACCCTGACGCTCCCGGGGATCGCGGGTTTCGTGCTGTCGATCGGGGTGGCAGTTGACGCCAATGTCCTGATATTCGAGCGCATGAAGGAGGAGCTGCGGAGCGGACGTACGGTGGAGCAGGCCATCGAGTTGGGCTTCTCCCGCGCCTGGCCGTCCATCCGGGACTCCAATCTCTCCACGCTGATCACCTGCGCCATCCTCTACTGGTTTGGCAGCGCCTTTGGGGCCAGCCTGGTCAAGGGGTTCTCGCTCACGTTGGCCCTGGGGGTGATGGCTTCGCTCTTCACCGCCATCACCGTGACCCGGACCTTCCTGCATGTGGTTCTCGACAATCTCCGGCAGGCCGCCCGGCCGCGCTGGTTTGGGATCTAGGAGAGAAGCGTGCTCAACATCGTCGGTAAGCGCTACTGGTTTTTCGGCCTCTCCCTGCTCTTGATCGTGCCTGGGATGGCAGCCCTGTCATTCTGGGGCCTGCCCCTGGCCATCGATTTCACCGGGGGAAGCCTATTGGAAGTCCGCTTCGAGGGAGCCCAGCCTCCCGCGCCGGCGCAGGTGGTCGATCTCTACCTGGAGCTGGGATTCGGCGAGCCCGTGGTTCAGAGCGCCGCTCAGGATGAGATCGTCGCCCGCAGCCGGACACTGGACGAGACCGAGAGGGCTGCCCTGGTGCGAGCGATGCAGGAGCATTTCGGAGGTGCAGTCACAGTGCTGCGCTTCGAATCGGTGGGGCCGGCCGTGGGTGCAGAGGTGACGCGGCGCGCCGCCGGGGCGGTGGGCCTGGCGGCCCTCGGCATCCTGGCCTACATCACCTATGCCTTTCGCACTGTGCCCGGCGCCTACCGGTACGGCCTGGCGGCCATCGTGGCCATGCTGCACGACGTGGCCGTGGTGCTCGGCGTAGCTGCCATCCTGGGACACTTTTTTGGTTGGGAGGTCGACGCGCTCTTCCTGACCGCCCTGCTGACCATCATCGGATTCTCGGTGCACGACACCATCGTGGTCTTCGACCGCATCCGGGAGAACCAGCGCCTGCACCGCCGCCTGGACTACGAGCTCCTGGTCAATCACTCCATCGTACAGACGCTGGATCGCTCCATCAACACCCAGCTCACGGTGATGCTCACCCTGCTGGCACTGCTGCTGTTCGGGGGTGTCACCACCCGCCGTTTCGTGACGGTGCTGCTGATCGGCATCCTGAGCGGCACTTACTCCTCGATATTCAATGCGGCCCCGCTCTTGGTCGTCTGGCACAAACGCGAGTGGCGGCGCTGGTTCGGGCGGGGTGCCTGAGCCCTCCTCAGGACTGGTCGGCCGCTTGCTCAACCCGCAGGGGAGCCGACACAGGGAGCGTAGATCGTCCTGGGGCAGGGCTTCTCTCAGCTCTCCTCGAGGCGATAGCCAAAGCCCCTGACCGTGACCAGCCGGACCGGCCTTTCCGGATCGGGCTCGATCTTCTGGCGCAGGAACCAGATGTAGCGACGCAGAGCGCTTCCTCCCCGCTGCCGGTAATCTCCCCAGACCTCTGCGATCAGGTCGCTCTGCGAGATGGCCTCCCCCGCTCGGCGCGCCAGGATTGACAATAGCCGAAACTCGGTGGGGGTCAGGGTGAGGGGCTCTCCGTCCAGGCTGGCTTCCCGCCTGCGCAGATCCACTGCCAACGGTCCGATTTGCAGCAATTCCGGGGAAGCTTCAGCCTGGCGTCCCGCCCGTCCTAGCACGGCGCCGAGCCTGGCCGACAATTCCGCCAGGCTGAAAGGTTTGGTGACGTAATCGTCGACGCCCAGGCGGAAACCGCGCAGCTTGTCGGCCTCGGAGGCCTTGGCGGTGAGCAGGATGATGGGGGTGTCGGCCAGTTCCCGCAGCCGCGCACACACCTCCCAGCCATCCATCCCCGGCATCATCACGTCCAGCACGACCAGGTCTGGCCGCTCTCGGTAGAATTCCTTGAGCGCCGCAGTCCCGCGGTCTGCCGAGACTACCTGGTGCCCCTCCCCTGCCAGGTAATCACCCACGAAGCGCAGCAGAGTCTTGTCGTCATCGACGACCAGGATCTTGGCCATCAGATGTCCGCCTGGGGCAGCCAGAACACGAAATGGGCGCCGGCGTTCTGCCCCCGCTCAACCCGGATGCCGCCGCCCATGGCCTCCACCAGCCTACGCGCCATGGGTAGCCCGAGGCCGTGCCCATAGACCTCGCGCTCGTCTCGGCTGTCCAGTCGATGGAACATGTCGAATATCCGCTCGCGCTCTTCCGGCGGGATGCCGGGTCCCGAATCGCTCAGACTGACCTGGACACTGCCGTTGGCGGCGGCCGCCTTCAGCTGCAGTTCGCCTTCCGGGGCGTACTTGATTGCGTTATCGAGCAGATGATACAGGATGCTCTTCAATCCGCCCTCGTCGGCCCTGATCCGGGGCAGGTCTGGCGGGAACTCCGCTCGAAGCCGGTCGAGGTTCGGAAACTGGGCAACCACTTCCTGGGCCGCATCCGCCAGAGAGATGGGTCTGAATTCCAGCGGGAACCGTCCGGCCTCCAGGGCGGAAAGGTCCAAGATCATTTCCACCAGGACCGTCAGCCGTTCCGACTCCTGCTGCACCAGGCGCAAGGACGTCTCGGTGCTGGAGCCGAGGGTGAGTTGGCGCTCGAGGATGAATTCGATTCCGCTGCGGATGTTGGTCAAGGGGGCACGCAGTTCGTGGGAGACCAGCGCCACGAATTCCGACTTCAATCGGTCCAGCGCTTGGAGCTCCTCGTTCAACCTGGCCAAATCCGCAACCGTAGCCTCGAGCTGCTGGGTGCGTGCTTCGACCTTTTGCTCCAATGCGGTGTTGAGTTGCTCCAGGTCTTTCCTGGCGGTGGCGACCTCGGCAAGCGCGCGTTCGAGGTCCGATTCTCGGCGCTTGACGAGTGTCAGATCGTGCGCGGTGCCAGCGAGCAAAGGCTCGCTTCGCCGTTCATCTTGAATGGGGCGGAGCGATAGATACGCAGGGAACAGCGGACCCTCCGGACCGTGCCGGTGTAGTGCGACTTCGCCCGACCAGCCGCCTACGAGCCCCTCCCCCAGGATGTCGTCGGTCGATTGATGGGCCACCAGGACATCGCCCAGCCTGGCCTCGGCCAGCGATGCCTCACTCCACCCCACCGCCCGATGGAGGGCCGGGTTCGACAGCAGGATCTTGCCGGCCTCATCGCATATGAAGGACAGGTCGGCCGAGGAGTTGACCAGCGCTGCGTATTGGCGCATCTCCACCTGGCCGATGATCACACCCTGCCGCGCCATCAACAGAAGGCACAAGGCAGCTGCGGCGGCGACCATGAACCAATCCACTCGCTTCGACAAACTCCAATCGATGACGAGCGTGCCCACGACGGCGTAGGTGAGGCCGATCGGCATCAGCGCCTCGATCCGGGTCCCGAATCTCAGGAGCGCCGGCCGCCGCTCCAGCTCTCCGGCACGCTCGGAGCCCAGGCGTTGGGCTGCGAAAGCCATCAGCAGGCCGGCCGTCATCCATCCGGCTTCGATCAGGCCGCCGGTTGAGGAATCGCCCAGCAACCGTCGATAGCCATCGCCGAGATCCGAGGCGGTCAGGACCAGCGCGGCGAGCCCCAACCGCCCGAAGACAGTGGTCTCGTGATTCTGGTCGCTTCGAAGCAGTAGACGGACGAACAGCCCGACCAACACCAGGTCGATCCCCGGTGCCAATGCCGCCCACAGCACCGGGATGGCGCCCCCGAGGCCGACGCCCAACGCGGAGCGGATGAAGATCAGCCAGGCGAGCGCGGCCACGGCGAGTGCAAGGATCGCTGTATCCAGAACTTCCCGAACCCGACTGAACCGCTCGGGCATCCGCTGCCGGTACATGGCAATGCCCGTCAGCGCGGCCAGCGAACCGGCTATTGCCATCCAATCCGCCAGGGAAGGCAGGGGGAGGCGGCCTGCACTCGCAAGCCGTATCATCATCGCCACGCCTGCGCCCACCGCCCACAGCGCCGCGCCCACCCCGAAGGTCCTCCAGGCCCGTTGGGGCGCCGGTAGGCTCAGCCGTCTGGCTGCGGTGAGCAGGGCGATGGCAGCCGCCGACCGGGCGGCAAGGCCTCCCAGCAATCCAACCACGCTCCGCGGCAATGAGGGAGGCGCCGCCATCAGCCAGACGAGGTAGGCGATCACCGCCAGGATCGGCAGGTGCAGGCCCGGCTGCCAGACAGGACGAAGCCGCGATCGCATCAGAGCCATTGTATATCCGGTCGCTTTGCGGACAAGCCGGGTCAGCAAAACTCGGCCCCGCCGAGGCGGGGCCGAGACTGGATCACATCCATCTCATCGGTCGGGGACGGGCCGCCAACCTCATCCGTCTCCGAAGTCTATCGTTGCAGTTGCAGTGGCAGCAGGAAGCGTGGCTGTCCGTGTCGGCGTGTTGGTGGCCGCTGCCCCGGGCGTGTTCGTGCGTGTCGGAGTTCGGGTTGCTGTGCTTGTGGCCGCCCCGGGCGTGTTGGTGCGCGTCGGAGTCCTCGTCGCAGTGGCCCCTCCCGGAGTGTTCGTTCTGGTCGGCGTGCGGGTTCTCGTCGGCGTGAGGGTTACGGTGGGCGACGGCGGTTGGGACCTCGTGACCGACCGCGTGAAGGGGCAGGATGGCGCCTGAGTGCCCGATGCGGGATTGAAATCGAAGGTGAGCGTTACTGTGTACGTGCCCCAGATCGGTTGGTACGGCATATTATTGAAGTCGGCGGTCCACCGCTCATTGACCGCGCCCCCGTCAAGCTGCACATTGGAGGTCGACGAGGCGGACGACGCGGAGTCAACGCCCCCGGGGAATCCGCTGAATCCCTGGTATTGAGAGATGAAATCGAACCAGTTCACTCCGAAAGTCGGCGTGAGCTGAAGGGTCCAGCTGATATCCGCGTTGGTCAGGTACGTCGCAGCGACATTGCCATTGCTGACGTTCACACGAACTTCATCCCCGCTGATGGTCGCGGTGGCGACAGTGATCAAGCTACAGCTCGGCGTCGGAGTGGTCGTCGGGGTGGCGCTGGGCGTCGAAGTCAGGGTGGGCGTCGGAGTGTCGGTGGCCGTGGCAGTGGGCGTATCGGTAGGCGTTGGGACCGGCGTATTGGTGTCGGTCGGCAGCGGCGTGTTGGTCGGGGTTGGCGGTGTGACGAATGGGTTGACCGGAATTCCAACCACCCGGGCGGTCCGGAATTGCTCGACGATCCCGGTGCGCTGTGCCCTGAGATGCAGATCGGGCCAGAAGGTCGTGAGGACCGGCGTGATCAAGGGATGGTCAAAGTCGACCGAGACGATGACGGTTTCACCCGGCCCGCCCGCGTCCTCTGTGGGGACGCCGTCCGCTGTGCGGATGCAGTCTGATGCAGTTGGAATGTTCGAGTCTCCGGGCGTGTATGTGAAATCGCCAGGTCCAACAGGAGGCTTTGAGCACACGGTGACTTTGAAGAACCCTGGATCGCCGACCGTCGTTACCAAAGCATTGCGGAGGAGGGCAACGGCCCCCGCGGATGCTGCTTCCTTGATCGATGGAATGCGGGCTGCGTCCTCTTCGGTCTCGTTGGCGCAATCGTCAGGAGGATAAGCTGGACAGTTCTCCTTATTCCATTCACCGGTAACCGCATAGCGGACGCCAAACCGGGCCCCGTTCTCGACGGCCAGCCAGGCGGCCAGCACCCGCGCCAGCTCGATGATCACGAAGATCAGCATCAGCAGGACGGGGAGGATGAGCGCAAACTCTACCAGGCCCTGCGCCCTCGAGCGTCGTCTCATTTTCAAGAACCGCAACAGCCGTCCCATCATCTGCCTCTCCGTCTCGCCTAGTGGGTGATCCGGGTGAAGATCCGCGAGGCGATCGCCTCGAACACCCGGACCAGCCCGGCACCCGTTGGCGAAAAGTAGTAGTTGCCGCAATCCACCTTGGTCCCCGGATCCGGGTCGCAGAAGGGATCAAAGGCGGGATCTCCGTCATCTCCGGCAGATGCGGCGTAGCGCAGGAGCCACTCTCCCGCCCTCGGATTGGTCGGGTCATCTGGATTGTCCCATACGTACTTGCCCAAACCGATCGCGAAGATCACTGCGCCCTGTCCCCCGGGCGCGGTGCTGGCACAACTTCCGTCAACGGGCTGTGGGAGGTTGGGGTTTGGGCAGCCGACGAAGTCGGCCATGTCGCGGGCGTAGTCATCCGCATCATACTCAGCATCGCCCTCGGGATGGCGGGTACCCGGGCTCGAGTCGGTGTCTCGGCACCACGGCGGATCAGTGTTGAGGGGGGGGTAGGTGCTGGCCGGGCATATCCAGTCGTCGAAGCTGGTCGGTGGATTGGCCGCGCTTGCGGCGTTGGCCGCCCCATCCGTCAACAGGATGACGATCCAGACCGCCTCTTCGCGCATCTCATTGCGGTCGCAGTCACCGTTTCCGTTGTCGTCGATACAGAAGCGTCCGCCGGCCTGCCGCAGACCATCTCCGATGTTGGTCGTCATGCAGCCTCTGGGCGTTCCGCCACTATCACAATGCACCGCAGGATCGCCACCGACAAGCGGTTTGACCTCGACTTGAATGTCGTCCAACTCAGTGACGACGCAGGCCAAGGCATCGGCGGCCACCGGTTGAGGGCAGCCATCCAGTTCAAGATGGACCGTCGGCAGCCTGCCAAACGTGACGACGGAGACCCGGTCGTAGGGGAAGTACATGCGGCCGACGAACTGCTTGGCCGCCTCTCGAACCTCTTCGAAAGGATGACACTTGTCCTCATCCGGACCGTCCGCGATAGTTACCGCGATGCAGGTCGCGGCGTCATCCTCGTAGATGAGGTTGGGGCCCTCGCTGTCGGGGCCCGTCGTCTCATAGCACTCGTCATCAATGCCGTCGCCGTCGTTATCGCGATCGTCATAGCAGAGGTCGACCGTCATGGATTCCGAGACATCGATGGCAAGCACCACATCGATCGATGCGGCCTCAGATATCGAATTCGCCCGAATTACCGTCGAATCCCATCCGATAATCGGTAAAAATGCGAAGTTGACCTGCAGCTGGGTCTCGACACGGACATACTTGCGGGGCGTGTCCGGACCGGTGGGAGGGTTGGTCTCACCGGGGCAGAGGCTCGAGTCGTTGTAGGTCCAGATACCCGTTGTCGGCGCATCCAGATCACACACCTTGGCGACCACGCCCAGTGGGGTAAGCCCATTCAGCTCGAGCATTTCGAAAGCCATGTTCGAAAGATCGACAGGGTCCCGGTTCTCGCGAAACTGATTGGCCGCCGCGAGCGAAGCCGCGTCGGTCGCTCGCCTCAGGTGTCCGATGTAGCTGAACAGGATCCCTGCGTCTACGGTGAGGCCGACGAAAGCTGCCAGCCCGATGAACGCCAAGGCGATGAGCACCAGGGCCTGGCCGCGCTCCGATCCCAGAGAGAGCTGCTGGCTACGGCGTTGGAGTCGGTTCCACATAGGTATTCGGCATGATGGTGTAGGCATAGAGCACGATTGGATCCGGGACGAATTCGGTGATCCACGGTAGGCCAAGAAGCATCTCATATTCGTAGTAGACCTCGATGAGCACGAACCCGCTGTTGGGAATAGCGGCCCCGCTGAGGATAGCCTCCACGTCATCTTCCGTGATCTTGGACAGGTAATTCCCGCAGTTGCTCGCCCCCGCAGGGTAGAGAAGGGGCCAGCGATTCTCCACGGTGGTCCCCAGCACTTCGAAGGCCGAGACCACGATATCTCCGTTCACGTCGACGCAGTCGGAAGGATCCGTCGAGTTCCAGTTAATCCGCCCGTCGGAGGAGGTAGTGAGCGATCCTCTGGCGCCCTGCCAGGCGCGGTGCCAGAAGTTGTCGTAGGGTGGTGTGATTGGGAACGGGACCTCTTTGGTCGGATCGTCGTTGGCTGAGAAGCGGGCGGCATCTCGGGCTGCGTCGATGACATCCAGATACGCGTTGAGCAGAAAACCGAACTCGATGAGCCCGGAGAGCATCATCAGCAGGATTGGCAGCATGATGGTGAACTCGACCAGGCTCTGGCCCACTGACTTCTTGCGTCGTTCTTTCGTTCGTCGGCCGATGCGCAATCGCATAGCAGCTCCCTGGGGCACCTTCAGCCTCGAAGGCTGCCCGCTTGGACATCTCCAATAGTAGGCTGAGCCTTGTCTATCCACCCTAGTACTCAGGTGCCAACCACGGTGCACTGTTGCGGCAGTGCTACGCGGTTGTAACGAAATAGCCACGCAAACCCGCGGCACCTTGGATAGACAACATTGTATTGTGGATTCCAGACATCCGATACCCAGGATGGCTCCGGCACACTTCTCTATCACGGGAGTGCAGCCAAATGGGAGCACGGCGGGGACAAACTGGCGAGTTCAGCGCTGGCCGAGAACCAACAGGCGAGCGCCTGCTCCGAAGTACACCAGCAGCGCTCCCAGCACCAGGAAGGGTCCGTAGGGGATGGGCGTAAAGGCCACATAGCGGCGGCGCGCCAGCATGATCAAGAGGAAGGCGGAGCTGAACAATCCGGCGGCCAAGACCCCCAGTAGAAGGGCGGCCACCACCCCGGGCCATCCCAGGGTCAGCCCGATCACCGTCGAGAGGGTTACATCGCCAAACCCCAAGGCGACTTCGTCCAGCGTGCGGCCTCGCAGGCGGGCCACGGCCTGGGCAAACAGTCCACCCAGCAAATACAGCCCCAGCAGGATGGCAAAGCCCGCCGCGCCCCCCAAGAGGGTGCGCACCAACCCGCGGTTGGGATCCAGGCTGCCGATCGCACCCAGAAGAATGGCGGCTGGTACGGTCACCACATGCAGGATCAGGCGGTGTTCGATATCGATGACCGCGATCAGCGCGTAGATGGCGAACACGGCGATCGCCGCCCAGAATTCCTGGGGGGCCGGATCGTACCGGTAGATCAGCGCGCCCGCCGCAGAGGCCAGGAGCTCAACCAGCGGCGCCCGCAGCCCCATTTCCCGACCGCAGAAAGCACAGCTGCGCCTCCCCAGCGCCCAGGCCAGGAGCCCGGACCGGGCCGCCCCCTGCCGGGGGCCCCCACAGTGAGCGCAGCGCGGCATTCCCAGGCGGCGCGAGAGGGGCAGATTGTCCGCCAGGGCATTGATGGCGACACCGAGCACCAGCCCCAGCAGAGCCGCCAACAGGATCATGGGGGCCATTATAGCGGCCCGCCGGCCAACCCGCCTGGACTACAATTCGGCCATGGAACCGCGCCCGCCCAGGCCGGACAGTGAGCGCCTGGGAGCCATGGTCGCTCTGGTGCTGCTGGCCTCTGGGCTCTTGCGCATCGTTCAGCTGCCGGCAGTGGAAGCGGAGTTCGGTCTGCTTGGCCTGCTGGTGCGGCTGCGCCTGGACACCCAATTCGTCATGCTCACCCTGGCGGCTGGACTGGCCTTCACAGGGGTCGACTGGCTGCTGCAGTCCCACCCGCTGGCCGCGCAGGCGCGGCCGGGGCTGGACCACCGGGTGATCCCCGGGTTGGCTGCGCTCGGATTGGGGGCGATCCTGGCCCGCCTGCCGGCCGGGGTGCCGCTGGCTGTGGGGTTGGGGGTGGCCGGGCTGATGCTGTACGGCATCTTCGCGGCCGAGTTCGTGGTGTTCGATCCCGAGGACCCGCGCGCCACATGGGTCGCGCTTGGCCTCCGGACCTTATCCTTCCTGCTGCTGGTGGGGGTTGCCTTCGCCATCCGGGCCGCCCGGGTCCGGGCGGCCTTCGCCATTCCGCTGGTGTCATTGGCCACCGCGGCGGTCGTGTGGCGCATCCTGGTGATGCACTCAGGGCCGGCGGATCGTCGGGCCGCTGCCTATGCCGCCGCCACGGCCTGGGTCGTCGGGCAACTGGCCTGGGCGCTGCACTACTGGCCCGGGCCGCCGCTGCGGATGGCCCTGCTGCTGGGGGCGGTGGCCTATGCAGGCTCCGGTCTTGGCCGCAGCCAACTCACCCGCACCGGGCGAGCGGGCCAGATCCTGGAACATGCGGGGGTGGCGAGTCTCGCCCTGATCGCCACCCTGGCTTTGACCTGAGCGCCCCGCCCCCACTCACACCTGAATTCCGCCCTCGGTGAGGCGGCGCAGGTCTTTCAGCGCGGCCTGCACTTCCTCCGGCGTCACCGGCCGGCCCGCCGTGCGATGCAGCAGCTTCCCCGCACCGGCCTGTTCCAGCGCCACCTCCAGGACGGTGAGCTCCCGCGACCGGGCCTGCTGGACCAGCGCCGCCCCGGCCGAATAACCGATCAGGGGATTGAGCGCAGTCACAACGATGGCGTTGCGAGCCAGCCAACCTTCCGCCTTCTCCGGATTAGCCTGTATTCCCCGCACGCATCTCTCGGTGAAGGCCTGCACCGATCCAATCGCCACCTGCATCATCTCGAACAGGTTGTGGGCGATGACCGGCATCATGACGTTCAACTCCAGCTGGCCGGCCTGGGCGGCCAGCGCCACCGTCGTGTCGC
>Ga0299915_10002476_pt1 | contig 13499 bp, 10 predicted proteins | sample RVTome_13_FD_200263 | JGI IMG/M metagenome (GOLD analysis project Ga0299915, IMG submission 200263) | Soil microbial communities from uranium-contaminated site in the Upper Colorado River Basin, Wyoming, United States - RVT92D227 (version 2) ...
GCATGGCCAGGGAGCCGATGATACGGGAACGGGCCCGCAGAAGACGCTTGACCTCCCGCAGCCACATGACCGCCACGGCCGTCCAGTGGATCACCGTCCCCTCCCCCCCCGGCCGTGCGGGTGGCCTCGGTGCCGTTCGGCCGAACTGGCCTCCTGCTGGCGGATGGTCCGGCCGGTAAAGTGGAGAAAGACATCCTCCAGGCTGGGCTTGCGCAGATGGACACAGGTCACGGTGATGCCCTTGCCCTGGGCCAGAGAGATAAGTTCCGGGATCCGCCTCTCCCCTCTTTCCATGGTCAAGCTGAGGCAGCCGTCGTGCTGCTTGGCCTTCTTGACCCAGGCCAGACTCTGGGACGCGGCCAGCATCTCCTCGGACCTGTTCTCGAACTCCAGGGAGACGACGTCGCCGCCCAGGAGGTCCTTCAGGTTGGAGGGCGTGTCCTGGGCTACGAACCGGCCCTGGTCCATGATGGCGATGCGGTGGCACAGATAATCGGCCTCCTCCATATAATGGGTGGTCAGGATGATGGTTACCCCCGTCTCGCGGTTGAGCTTCTTGATGTAATCCCAGATGTGGCGCCGGGTCTGAGCGTCCAGGCCCAGGGTGGGCTCGTCTAAAAACATCACCCGCGGCCGATGAACCAGGCCGCGGGCGATCTCCAAACGGCGCTTCATGCCGCCCGAATATTTTTCAGCCAGGACCTTGGCTTTGTCGGTGAGCTCGACCAGGGCCAAGACTTCCTCGATGCGACGACGCCGGGTGTCGCGGTCCAGGCCGTACATCATGGCGTGAAACTCCAGGTTCTCCCGGCCGGTGAGCTTCCCGTCCAGGGCGGGCTCCTGGAAGACGATGCCGATGCTCTGGCGCACGCTGTCGCGGTGGCGGCTGACGTCATAGCCGGCCACCAGGGCCCGGCCCGAGGTCGGCTTGAGGAGCGTGGACAGCATGTTGAGGGTGGTGGTCTTTCCGGCGCCGTTGGGTCCCAGCAGCCCAAAGAGCTGGCCCGAGGGCACGGAAAAAGTAATGGAATCCGCGGCCCGCAGGTCGCCGAAGGTTTTGGTCAGGTTTTCGACCTGGATAGCGTCCTGAGTCGCTGCCTCTCCGGCCATCTGTTTCAACGCCTGTTCTTTCATCTTTTTTGCTTCCGCCCAGTTTACTCTTTTTACCATTGGCAGACAACTTCATAAGGATTTACTTTTCGGCCGCGCTTGCCTGCGGGCACCGTTGCGCCTCGATGATCCCATCCTGCGATCGTGAGGAGGCATACTTTGAACCGCCCCCTCCGGCAGGAGAGAGGGCCTTGGTGTTTAGATTTTTATATAGACCTTGTGCCGATAAAGCAGGATGAACAGAAAAATCCAGAGCAAGACAGTGCACAGGGCAAAGGCCAGAGAACCGGCCATCGAACCGGCCCATGCGGTGCCCGATGAGTGAAAAAGCGGCGGCGGCTGGGGAATCTCTGCCTGGCGGCCCTCCGCGGCCCTGAAGATGTATTTTGAGGCGGTGACCGGGACTGCGCTCGAGATTGGGGTTATCGCGGCCATCCAGAGCTTCGGGGACCGGATCAATTTTCATAGCCTCTCATAATACCTGCCTTTGTTATCTTATTTATTATCAGCAAATAACGATTCCTGCGCCTCTGAATCTTCCCCTCCAATAACAAGCTTTCCTGTCTCCCGAAGGCATTCCAGGATCTCCTTGACCTTGGCTGAGTCCAGGTCAGAGCGACGGATCTCCCACGGCGCCCAGGGAACGATCTGCTCTTTCTGCAGGACCCCGGTTGCTACCAGGCGTTTGATCGTTGTCTGGCTAATCCGACAGTGCTTGGCCGCTGCGCCTAATGTCAAAACATCCCGCTCAGGAGCCGGGCCTCTCTCTCCCTTCAGGCCATATCTCAGGCGGACCGTCTTGACCCGCTCCATATTCCACCGATTCCCCTTTCCTGTCCGGCGGCCGAGCTTATTGAGCACCCGGGCAATCTCTGAATCACTGTAGCGGACCGCCATGGCGCGGATCACCTCAAGATCATCGAGCGAGGTCTTCCGGCCGACTCCTGAGACCGGCTTCGCCATCTCAAACCGGGTGTGACATCCCCCTTTCCAGTGGATGATGAAAGACAGCACGTTTTTCTCTTCGTCCAGATTCGCCGTCACTTCTTCCACCAACGCCCGGATGATTTTCTTCTTCACCGGCGCAGGACAGAGCTTGCTCTCCCACACTTCACCGAACCGCTCTCCCAGCTCGAGGATGGCCTCTTCCTCCTCCTCCGACAACTCCCGTGCTTCCCGCTCCCTCTCGGCTAAAGCCGTCTTCAAGCTTTCGACCTTTTCCAGTTTTTCGTTCCAGCGGCACTCCAGCTCTGAGGCCACCAGACGGTTGCGAGGATCTACCTCGTTGTACTGCTCGAAGGCCCGCTTCGCCTCGTAGTCCATCTGCTCCAGTTGCAGACGAAGCGCCCGGCCCTGCTCATCTTTTTCCATCCTCAGCCGATTCACGGCTTCAAGGCTGGCCCTCATCCCCAGGGGACTCACCGCCCTCAAAAGCTCTTCGCTAAAGCGGCGATCGACGGTGCTCCCCCCAAAAGCCAGACAGTACCTCCCGCCCAGATGAAAATCGCCCTGGCAGAGGTAGCGCGCCGCAGTGCCGCTTTTTCCCCAGTAGTGGACATGCAGCTTGCGGCCGCAGCGGCCACATCGCAGAAGCCCAGAAAGAAGACCCTGGCCGGCCCGAACGGCCCCGACCGCCTCATCTCCTGTGTTTTTCAAACTGTTGCCCCGAATGAGCCTATTATTTTCTTCGAAGCTCTCCCAGTCAATATACCCTTCATGATGGGACCGAATAAAGACCCGACATTCCTCAGGCCGCCTCGCTCTTCCCTGTCGCCTCCGCAGCTTCCCCCCTTCGAAGATCTTCTCCCGAGGACGCCGCCCCCAAACATAGGCCCCGGCATAAACCGGATTCTGCAGCACATCCTTCACAAACCCGTAGGTCGGCAGCTGCCAGACGACTTCGATCTTCTCACCGATACTCTTGTTCACCGGCAGCTCCATCCCCTGGCCATGAAACCAAAGAAAAGTCTGCCGCACACTTCTGATCCGGCGAAACTGGTGAAACACCGTCTCCATCGCTTCCTGAACCCGGCGATCCGGGTCCTTCACAACTTTGCCGGTGCCGTCACCCACATAACCCGGCGGCAGGAGCCTGATCATTTCCCCGCGGCGGGCCTTCTCTTCCATCCCCGCTTGAAGCCTCATCCGCAGCACATTAAGCTCCACCACGCTGAGCGTCCCCTTGATCCCCAAGATCAACTGGTCGTCCATCAGGCTGAGATCATAGATCTGTTCGGCATCGGCGATCAGAGTGCCGAAAAGCTGACAGACTTCCAAAAGTCGGCACCAATCTTTATCCGTGCGCGAAAGCCGGGAGGCCTCCCGGCTTAACACCATCCCCACTTCTCCCACCGCCACCGCGGCGATCAACCGGTCAAACCCCTCCCGCCGCGCGGCGCCTATCCCGGCGCTTGATCCGAGGTCCGTATCGATCACTTCGACGTCTTGAAAGCCGAAATCCCGGGCCCGGTCGACCAACGCATACTGCAGCCTCTGGCTCTCCAGATTCTCCTTCACCTGTTTCTCCGACGACTGCCGCAAATACACCAAAGCTTTGCGAGCCAGATGCTGCGCGGCGACCTTACTGCTCTTCAGCATCTCTCTCATCGATCCCTCCTCTCTTGAAAACTTCGAGGATGGCCTCCGCCATCTGCCCCACCAAATCTTCCTCGAGCTCCGGCCCCAGGCAAAAAACGGGCTCGCCATACTCCTCCTCCAGAAAGGCCAATCTCATCTGCTTCACGATGTCTTCCCTCCATAGAGTTCTGCCCCCTTTCTAACACTCCGTAGAGAGCAGGGAAAGACATCATGGCTTGCCGTCCGGTTTTAAAAGACTCACCAGAGAGACAAGAGCCCTGGCGCTGACCTCAGCCTGGTCTGAAAGTTTATACTGCGCGGCCTGCGGAGATGTCATCCAGAGCGGAATTTTAAGCGAGAATCCAGCCGGGTCGATGACTGTTATGGCGCCATCCTCTTTCTTCGGGGCACATACCACCTCCAGTTCAAATCCCGCTAAAGGATGGAAGGGATAGTAAACTTTTACTCTCGAACTTATGGTCTTGTGAGTATCTTTGTTTTCACCCTCATCTTCACTGCCTGGTGACCGAGGGCGGAGTGGACGAGGCGGGCGTCTTCCATAAGATACCCCGGATCGACGACTCGCGGCTCGAGGAGATCTTCGCCCGCGAGGTGCTGCATTTCCTTGTCCGCAAGGAGTTGCTGAGCCCGGAGTGGGCCGAGCGCCTCCTCTCTTGGCGGCATTCGGGGTTTTCAGTCCACAGCCGGGTCCGGGCCAGGACCAAGCCCGAGGCCGAGCGGGTGGGCAAGTACATGATCCGGCCGATTCTCTCCCTGGAGCGGCTCTCCTTCGATGAGAAAGAGGGGAAGGTCAGCTACCGGTATGGGGAAAGCACCCAAGAGGTGGAGCGGATGGACTACCTGGAGTTCATCGCCCGGGTGACCTCCCACATCCCCGACAAGGGCCAAGTCACGGTGCGCTATTACGGCCTGTACGCCAACGCCCACCGGGGCAAGGTCCGCAAGGCGGGTCTCGCGGCTTTTCCTTGTCGTCTTATCGAGGAAGAGCTGCGGAGCATCCCCTCCAAGGGCTGGGCGGCCATGATCCGCAAAGTTTACGAGGTCGACCCCATGCTCTGCCCCCGATGCGGAGGGGCGATGCGCGTCGTCGCCTTCCTCACGGAGCATGCCGTCGTGGACCGGATCATCAACCACCTGAAGCTGACATTCGCAGCCGCCAAGCCCCCTCCCCCTCAGGCCGCTTTCCAGGAACTCCTGATGGCCGTCGATCGACCGGTCGATTATTTTACATGAACTATTTTCAAAGGAGGCGAAGGTCCGGGTGAATTCCGCCGCAGCGGGCGCCCCTGACGCCCTCCTGCCGGCCCCCCCCTTCTCAAGTCGTCCTTGACGCCTCCAGAGCTCTCTTTTATACTTCCTCATGATGGTTGGAGGGGAAGACCGAGGCCACAACGCGGCCGCAAAGCGGCTCCGCCGAAAAGGAAATTCTTACAAACTAATTATTTTTTAGTGCTTTATTTTGTTTTTACTCTCGACTATTTCAATTTTCAGCCAATTAGAAAATAAGTCATCCTCAATATCTTTGAATCCAGCCCGATGTTTCAAGTCAATTTCAATCATCCCCGGATTTTCAATAATTCTCGGATTGATCGGAATATTCAAATATGTAAAAACCATCTCTATCTCGTAGATCCCTGGTTCGCAAAATAATTCCGATTGATCAGATAATGCAATTTTTTTCCCAAACATCTGATTTTTTCGCAGGGATACGTATTTTATATCAGTATTATTATAGTGAAGCAAATGAAAATGCTTACATTTTAATAAATAATTCTCCGTATTGCCCTTGATATTCTTTTCAGTAATAGGGGGATATATGACAAACATTTCCAAGCCGATCCTGTCAGGCGAGATCAAAATATCCATATCTGATAAATTGATAATCTTTGCCTCAATAAAGACAGGATCTCCCAAACTATATTTGGTATTTTCAGATGATATCTCATATCTCACCAACAGATTTCGCTTTTGTTCTTCTAAGTGGATACCTAAAGAAGCTTGTACGCAAACAAACGCAGCGGATAAGATTACTATTATCTTAGATAAATCATTTTTATAAAAAGCATTTGATAAGAAGTTATTTATCACTTGTTATCCTCAATAAATAATTAATAATTTATCTCCTCCGTATTATTCTGATTTATTATTTTGAGTTTAATAGAATTTGAAATTAAATCTCCCTTAAATAGTTTTATTTCACTTTCTAATTTTTTCGGACATATTGGATAAATCGAATCTCCTAAACTATAATTTATTTTAATACAATAGGTGCCAGGTTCTCTAAAGTTATCTATTAATTGTGAAATCTCAATTATATTTCCAATAAACTCATTTTCTTCTAACTCAATCAGTTTTTCCTCACCTGGCTCTTTAGAACTAGACATAATCAGACCTCGCGGCACGATTCCAATTTGCTCACACTCAACACATTCTTGTGTGTTATCATTTCCTTTAATATTTATTGGAATTTTATCCTTATTATTTTCTTCTGTAATCTTCAAATATCTAATCTCTATTATTGAGGGAGGCCATATAAAAGAAACCTTTATTTTTGATAACTTGATAATTTTGCACTCTATCAAAATCTGTTCACTAGTTCTATAAACTGTCTTAGAAGATGATATCATTAATATCATATTGTCTTCTGCAAAAAGACAAATCTTTAGGAAATTAATGCCGGCTATTACTAATGCTATCAAACATACTTTTCTAATAAATATCATCTAACTAACTCCAAAAATGTATTATTTATAACACCATCCTGGCCATGCACCTTGCGTTTTTCCATTATATGTAACTATATCATAGGCCTTTTGTCTCGACTTGAGATTTTCAAGAGAATTTTGCCATATTCTATCAAATGCATATTTAAGTTTATTTATAGCTTCGTTCGGTGAACAAGCAGTTTCACGCATTGACCTCATCTTTGCCTCTAGTCCAGAAGCCCAGCTTTTATAAATTTCTAAATGTCCTGATTCATGTAATACAACATTATGAACAAAATAACTCCACATCCTCTGATCAGCCGAAGAAGCATCAGAAAAATTCATCCATACAGGGAGCTCAATATGTGGATTTGCAGTTATTTGGGGATCAGCCATTGTTGCTAGCCATTCTTTCCCAGTTTCACATTTACAGCTGTAAATCCAATCTGCGAAAGGTGCATATTTATAATTAATTTGCCCGGTAGTGAAATATGCTAAATACCATTTGTCGTTGATTAAAATCCTTAATTGAGAACATAAATCTTTTAAATTATTCCCATATACCGCATATTCTCCTTGCGGATCTCCAAAGTTTGTTGGATTATTACCTACATATAAATATTTATGTGGGCCTCTAAAAGGATCTCTGCTTATAAACCTTCCTACTCCCGGATCCAGATACCTCGCTCTGTAGAAATGCAGCCCCTCCTCCCCAAATTCCCTCCCCGTGTACCCATAGCTATTCGGCACGGTCACATTTTGAGCCCTAAGCTCGCCCCATGCGCCGTAGGTATAGTTGTTCTGCACGGCCCCCACTGTATCCGTCATCTCCCGAATGCTCCCTAGACCGTCACTGAAATAATAGCTTTTAGCCCCTCCTCTGTCCATCATCACCGGATCATCGATGCCGATTCCATGGAGATAGTTCGTGATAATTCCTCCCGTCGTCTCTTTAACAATATCCTCCGAAAGATAAAGGTAGTTCGTCTCCACCCCACTCATTGTTTTCTTGATTCTGTCCCCCTGATAATCATAAACGTAAGAAGCGCTAGTCGACGGCCCGCTAATCCCCACCAGCCTGTCGTCATAATCCCATGTATATTGGGTCGAGGCTCTGGCCGAGAGATTGCCATTGTTGTCCCACGTGTAGGTGGATAGACCATCCGACTGCAGAAGCTGCGAGTTTCGGCTCTGGGAGTTCTGATAGTAAGTGTAGTTGGTCACAACCGGCGGCTGGCCCGACGGAATCACGACCTGCTGCACCCTATTCCCGATGTCATCATAGCTCCATTGATGGACATCGCCGTTTGGATAGTCCACCCGGGCCAATTGGTAGAGATTATCGAAATAGTACTTCTCTATTTGGCTCAAATGATTGGTCATGCTCGTTCGAAAACCCTTCATGGTGTAAGAAGAAGCCGCATAGTTATAATCATACCCATAGGTATAAGACGATAAAACGCTCATGTCCGGCTTTCTATTGATGATGCTCGTCACCCGGCCCTGGTCGTCGTAGCTATAGTCAATACGAGCATTGTTGGGATAGAGGACCTGAGCCTTCTGGCCCGTTAGCAAATAATAATAGGCCAGAGGGTTATCTCCTGACCTTGTGATGTTCTTCACCGATCCATCATCATAATAAACCAAAGCCACCGGCGGCTCTGAATTGACCTGATAGCTCTGGACCTGGTCCGCGGCCGTATAGGTGTAGGAAATCTGCCCTCTGGGATTGGAGATGGAACTCAGCCGATACGACGGATCATAAGCGAAACCTGTAATCTCGTTAGCCACCTGATCCTGAATGCTGCCAATCATTTCCCCGGAATAAGTATAGATGATTTTCTTCCCGTCCGGGTACTGCTTTTCTTTCAGCCTCTTCAGTTTGTCATAAACATAGGTGATTGTCTGGCCCTTGCCATCGGTCTTTGTTTTCAGGACGCCGTCGCCGTAATAAGTATAGCTCGAGGTTGGGCCTGCAGGATGATGGACGGTCGTAAGCCTTTGGAGTTTGTCATACTCATAGGTAGTGGCGTTCAGGTTCGCGTCTTGGATCTGGAGGAGCTTCCCTTTGTCATAGGCAAATTGAGACATCTTGCCGGCAGCATCCACCAATCGGGCCAACTGGTCGAATTCATCATAATAATACTTGGTCGCCCGGTTATTCGGGTCTTCCTGGCTGGTGTAAACCAGTTTCTTCCCCCCAACCTCTTCATAGTTGTCATAGGTATAGCTAAGTACAAAATTATCCGGAAATCCCGGGTCCGGCCGGGGCAGGGTCATGGTCCTGATTCTTCCCAGGTTATCGTAGGTATAGGAGGTGGTGCGGTTCAGCGGGTCGGTGATCGATTGAATCCGCCCCAGGCCGTCATGGGCATAGGTGTATGTCGGGTTTGAGCCAGAGTCAGAGTTTTTAGGATAGATAATGGAGGCCAAAAATCCTGACCCCGGATCATATTGATAGGACGTCACCTTGCCGAGCGCATCCGTGACCGAGGTAATCTGGCCATAGTCGTTGTATGTATAAACCGAGAGCAGGTCTTTGGTCTGCCCGTCAGATTGAATTCTAAAAATCTTGAACAATTTCCCCGCAGAAGGACCGCCCGCGGGATAGTACTCGTATTCCCAGGACTGGTATCCCGCAGGGCCTGTGATCTTCTTTATCTTCTCTGGAAAGCTCTCATCATAGACATAGTTCCAGATGACCTGTTCCGCAGTGCCGGCGGCTTTCTTAATTTGGGTGAGCTTGCCGCTACTATATGAGTATTGGGTGATTATGCCTTCTTCATCTTTTGACTGAACTAGATTGTAGTCCGCATCGTACGTTAAATCTTTTGTTTTATTATAAGGGTCCTTTATTTGAGTGATCACTCCTTTGCTGTCATAGGAGATATACCAGACACTATTTGCCGAGTCTTTTTTGCTCGTTTGGCCGGCGCCGCCTCCCGTTGTGGGATAAGTAAATGTATATGTCTCGCCTGCTTCGATATAGCTCTGGACTTTATGATTTGCCAAATATGTAACCTGAAATACGACCCTTCCCCAGTGATCAGTGACGGAAGTCAAATAATGCTCCTGGTCTGGATTCGGGGATTCATATTTATATGTGGTCGTCCTGTTTTCGGGATCCTGAACGGACGATAGGTTTCCTTGCCCATCGTAGGAATAGTTGACATGCCTTCCGGCGAAATCCGTGATTTGAGATATTTTTCCGTTGGGATAATAGGAGAATTGCAGATATTGGCCCAGGTTGTTTTGGACTCTTTCGAGCTGATTGGAAGAATCATAGGTGAAATCCAACCTATTCCCAGATTCATCCTCCATATTTTGAAGGTTTCCATTGGGCAGAAATTTATAAATAAGCCCCCCGCCCTTCATGGTAAGAGTAAAAGAATCATCTTGATTCTTAACCAAAGCATCCCATATAGAAAGAGGCGATAGAAAAGCACCCCCACCACCCCCGCCGCCCGCAAATCTAAACTTATATCTCTGAATGATAAGAAATTCCTTTTCGGCCGGGCCGCTTTGCGGCCGCGCTGTCGCCACGGTGGTCCCACTCAACCATAAGTAGGGAGTATAAAGGAGAGCCCGGAAGGCGTCAGGACGGCCTGAGGATGGGGACGGACGAGCCGGAGGACGCCTGAAGCGCCCGATGGGGCGGAATTCATGCGGACCTCCGTATCCTTTGAAAAGAGGTCATGCATAATAATCGACCGGCGGATCTGCGGCCATAAGATATTCCTGGAAAGCGGCCTGAGGCGGCGGGGGACGCTCGGCGACAAAGATCAGTTTCAGGTGATCGATGATCCGGTCCACCACGGCCGGCTCGGTGAGGAACGAGACGACCTTCATCGCGCCTCCACAGCGGGGACAGCGCAGGGGGTCGACCTCATAGACCTTGCGGATCATCTCGGCCCAGCCCTTGGAGGGGATGCGGCGGGACTCCTCCTCGACAATCCGCAAAGGGAACGCCGCTCTCCCTGCCTTCCTGACCTTCCCCCGATGGGCGTTGGCGTACAGGCCGTAATAGCGGACAGTCATAAAATTGAGTAAGACTCTGTCGCATCAGACGTAACAAATAGCTTCAGGTAGTAATTAAAGGTCTAGCCATTGACCAACGTAGCGGAAATTCGCCTCTTGTTTACTCCGCTTTTCAAAAGGCCTTTACAGCAGCTCTTCCTCTGGCCCCAAATTGTAGGCAATATTGTGCGCCAGCTGCTCGCCAATGCTTTTTAGCCCATCATTGACATAATATCCAGAATCTTTCCACCGACGATTTCATAAATTTGCCGCTTTTTGAATCAAAGCTAAACGTGGATACGGTTGGATCGCTCAAACTGCACAGCCCGATTGCCAGCTTCCCAACACCCTGACCCAGCATATAGCCGGGCGATAGGGGGATAAGAAACATATCTTGGCTAGGGGCCTCTAATTCCAATTGATATCTGTTCTCGTATATTCCACGCTTTGTTTGCATAAAAATTACGAAGATCAGTTTGCCGGCTCCTGATTGCTTGTCTTTTAGCAATAAGATAAAGTCCAGCAAATCATTCTCATCAATGTCTTTGTATAAGAGGGATGGTCTTGGACTGACCACGTGGGTTTCAAAATAGGCTCTGGCTGACGGATTTAAATCCGCTAATTCCAATAAGGCACGGTCCGGAAAATATTCCCTTATTAGATCACGATAATCCTCAGAAATGCAGTTTGGTTCTGAGCGATTCCTGCTGCTAACCTTAATAATTTCCTCTGCATCTTCGATAAACTCTCTATATTTAGCTATTTGAAAATCAACTCTCGATTCCCAAAAATCGCGTTGCGGATCACTGTCGGCGGCAAGTTTCGCCTTGAGCTCGTTTATTCTTGTCTTGTAGATTGTTATCATTTTTTCGTAGAATAGCGGGTATCTATCATTAGCATAGACCAAACTATCTCCGCGGAACTCAATATATTCATATCTTTGAAATAGTCTGCAGTCCGCCTCGGAATTTTCCATGCCCGGAGCCACATTGTGGCCTATTCGGAGCACATGGCGTCCCTCTGGAGAGATAATTGCCTCGTAGTCGTCACTTGGGGTAATATGCAAACGGACGAGTTGGCGCCCGCTAGAAATTAAAGCATTTAGGTAATATTCCTCGCCGCCGGAAAGATATATGAGATAATCCATCCTTCCATCATCGTTCAGATCGATTCCCCTCTCCCTCATTATCCCAACGCCCGTTCCGACGATTGCTTTTCTATAAGCCTCGATGTCGATATAAGTTTGTTGAGACATGCCCTGCCACTGTCCGCTGGATTTAGGACTTTCCCGGGCTGATAGGGCAACAAAGAGGATGAGCAGTACGATTAAATGCATAAAGCCTTTTTTAGTTTTCTTTTTTGTCTCTATATAGCTGGAACTAATGACCGTAAAAAATATTTGCATGTTCTTGTCTACTCCTAAAACCATGGAGTCGGATCGTGGATCATATAATGTCCGGTACATGAATCGTATACGCGCAACTCCACATGGACATGAGGGGTTACTCCGGGAAAATATTGGTTCCACCAATCTCTGCCTTTTATTGTTCCCAAGACAGCTCCCTCGTACCTATTGGGATTGCCGCCGCTTCCAGGGGGAGGGCCCGGTGGCAAGCTTGTATCCGGGTCAATATGAATTAAAACCCAACAAAACTGGATGAATCCGTGCGTCCCGTCATCACAGCATATTTCGGCGATGTTGTGGCATACCCAAGCATACTGTCCACCTCTGCCGGCCCAGCCGCCCTCAGGAGCCACGACATCGTCTCCGGGCTGTCCCTCATAATCAACGCCAAGATGATAACGATAAACGCCATTATCATTTCTTAGGTCTAAAAAAGCTCCCGACCCATGACCATCGTTTCGTCTGATGGGGCCGGGTACAGGTCTCCTAATTAGGCCGTCCGGGTCCGTCCAATTGATGGGATCGTTGCCAACGTATGCATAATAATTCAGGGTCTTCAGGTCTTTAATAGGATCCTCTGAGCAAAACCGCCCCAATCTCGAATCTAGATATCTTGCCCTATTATAAATAAGCTCGTTTTCCGAGAACTCGCGCCCCGTATAGCCATAGAAGTTCTGAATAACTGAATCCTGTGAGCGCAACTCGCCCCAAGCGCCATACTCATAGGCATTTTGAACCGTCCCCGTCGCATCTGTAAGCTGCCTGATGCTTCCCAAACCATCAGCAAAATAAAACGACCTCGCCCCCGCTTTATCCATCATAATCGGCCGATCAATCCCGCTGCCCTGCAGATAATCTGTCGCGTTGCCCCCATATGTTTCTTTGACAATTTTGCCGAAGGCATAGAGAAAGGTCGTTTCAGCCCCGTTTACATTCTTTTTTATTCTCTTCCCCCTGTAATTATAGACATATGACGCATTAATGGATGGCCCGCTGATCCCCGCCAGCCTGTCGTCATAATCCCACGCATATTGAGTCGCGGCCTTGGTCAAGAGATTGCCGTTATTGTCCCAGGTATATGTGGAGAGGCCGTCTGACTGCAGGAGTTGCGAATTCCGGCTCTGGCCATTTTGATAATAGGTGTAGTTGGTCACGACCGGCGGTTGGCCGGAGGGAATCACAACCTGCTGCACCCTGTTCCCGATATCGTCATAGCTCCATTGATGGACGTCGCCGTTGGCGTAGTCCGTCCGGATTAGCTGGTAGAGATTATCAAAATAGTATTTCTCCATCTGCGCCAGATGATTGGTCATACTGGTCCGATAGCCCTTCATGGTGTAGGAGCCGGTCGTATAGTTATAGTCATACCCATAAGTATAAGACGATAGAACGCTCATGTCCGGCTTTCTATTGATGATGCTCGTCAGCCGGCCCTGGTCGTCGTAGGCATAATCTGCTCGAGAGTTATTGGGATAGAGAACCTGGGCTTTCTGGCCAGTCAGCAGGTAATAATAGGCCAGAGGGCTATCCCCAGACCTCGTGATATTCTTCACAGATCCGTCATCGTAATAAACAAAAGCCATCGGCGGGTCTGAATTCACCTGATAGCTCTGGACCTGGTCCATGGCCGTATAGCTGTAGGAAATCTGCCCTCTGGGATTGGA
>Ga0299915_10002477_pt1 | contig 13488 bp, 20 predicted proteins | sample RVTome_13_FD_200263 | JGI IMG/M metagenome (GOLD analysis project Ga0299915, IMG submission 200263) | Soil microbial communities from uranium-contaminated site in the Upper Colorado River Basin, Wyoming, United States - RVT92D227 (version 2) ...
CGGGGATCTTTATAGGTCGTTTACCGATTCGCGACATGACGCACCTTTCAACTCACTCACAACGATCCGTACTCAGCTGACGGCGCACAGGACTTCGCCGCCGAGCCCCTTCTCCACGGCATGTTTACCGGTCAGAATCCCCTGGGATGTCGACAATATGCAGATGCCCAGGCCGCCAAGAATTTTCGGCACTTCGGACTTGGCTGCATAAACGCGGCAACCCGGACGGCTGACGCGCGTCAGGGTGTTAATCACCGGTCGCTTGTCCGCGACGTAGCGGGGCAAGATCCGGATCGTTCCCTGCTTTCGGTCGGCCGAAGTCGAATAATTTTCGATATAGCCTTCCTCTTTGAGGATGCGCACAATTTCCAGCTTGACCTTCGAGGCCGGCACTTCCACGGAAGCGTGCCGCGCCGCGATCGCATTGCGAATTCGCGTCAGAAGGTCCGCAATTGGGTCCGTCATCGTCATAAGTTGAACTCCATGCCGGGGATTACGCTCCGGGGAGGACGACCGGGCGGCGTTGGAACTCTCTCCATCCTGCCCGGGGCGCCGGTCCCCCTTCCCCCGTCTTACTCACCAGCTCGACTTGGTTACGCCGGGGATCTCACCTTCCAGCGCCAGTTTGCGGAAGCAAATTCGGCACAGGTGAAACTTCCGGAGATACCCCCGCGGGCGCCCGCACCGCAGGCAGCGGTTATGGCCGCGCACCTTGAACTTGGGCGATCGCCGCGCTTTCGCAACCATGCAATTTCTCGCCACTTAATCACTCCTTACTATCATTTACTGCAACCCGGTATCCGGCTGCCCTCGGGATCTCGACCCGCCGAGACCGGCGCGGGCGTTTTAACGGCCGCTATTCCTTCCTGGCAAAAGGCATGCCCATGAGCTTCAGCAGCTCGAAGGCCTCGTCATCGGTCGCGGACGTCGTCACAATAGTGATGTTCATGCCGCGCGCCTTGTCCGCCTTGCCGAAGTCGATTTCGGGGAATATCAGCTGGTCGCGCAGGCCCAGCGTATAATTGCCCCGGCCGTCGAACGAGTTCAACGACACGCCGCGGAAGTCACGGACGCGCGGCAGGGCGATGTTGACCAGACGATCGAAGAACTCATACATGCGGTCGCCGCGCAAGGTCACCGTCACACCGATCGGCATACCCTGGCGCAACTTGAAGGCTGCGATCGATTTCTTGGCCTTGGTGACCACGGGGCGCTGCCCCGTGATCGTCGCCAGTTCCTCGGTGGCCACGTCGAGCACCTTGGCGTTCGCGATCGCCTCGCCGACACCCATGTTGACGTTGATCTTGACCAATCTCGGAACGGCCATCACGTTCTTATAGTCGAACTGCTTCATCAGGGCCGGTACCGCTTCCGTCTTGTAGAATCTCCGAAGTCTGCTCATGCCCGAACCTTCTCCATCGTAGCCTTACGCATCCAGAAGCTCGTTGCACTTTCTGCAAACCCGAACCTTCCGCCCGTCCTGTGCGCGGCCAAAGGAAACCCGGGCCCGCTTGTTGCAGCGTTTGCACATCACCATCAGGTTGGAGACATGGATGGGAGATTCCTTGGGCAGGATGCCTCCCTTGATATTCTGCTGCGGGTTGGGGCGGGTGTGCTTCTGGATGAAATTGATGCCCTCGACAATCGCGCGGTCGCGGTCGCGGAGGACCTTCAACACTTTGCCTGTCTTCCCACGGTCCTTGCCCGCCAGCAAATAAACCGTGTCATTTTTCTTTATCTGCATCTTCTGCATTGCCTTTGGCCCTTTGACCGCGTTGGCTACAGCACTTCCGGCGCGAGCGAGACGATCTTGAGAAACTCCTTATCCCTCAATTCGCGGCTCACCGGCCCAAAAACGCGCGTGCCTATCGGTTCCTTCTGGTCGTTGATCAGGACAGCGGCATTCTCATCGAAGCGGATATAGGTGCCGTCTTTGCGCCGATATTCCTTCTTGGTGCGCACCACTACCGCCTTCACAACCTCGCCCTTCTTGACATTGCCGTCCGGGGTCGCCTCCTTGACGTTGGCGGTGATGATGTCGCCCAGGGTGGCGATGTGCCCGACCTGGCTGCCCAGCGGGAGGATGCACGAAATCCTTCGAGCTCCGGAGTTATCCGCCACCTCCAGGATAGTCCGCATTTGTATCATGGTAGTGCCACCTCAACTTCCTTGTATCATGCCTCGGTCGGCGGGAGTGGCCGCTCCCCCGTCGGGCTTCATCGAACTATCTCGCTTTTTCTACAATCCCTACGATGCGCCAGCGCTTGCGCGCGCTCAAGGGACGCGTTTCCATGATCCGCACCTTGTCCCCCACATGGCACATCCCGTCCCCGTCGTGTGCCAGGAAGTAGGAAGTCCGCCGCAGGGTTTTCCGGTAGAGAGGGTGCTGAACGAGCCGGTCGACGGCCACGGTGACGGTCTTGTGCATCGCGGCGCCGGTCACGACGCCCACCTGGGTTTTTCTGATCCCTCTATTTTTATGCTCCGTGCTGGTCATTGGTCGGCTCCTGCCCTACTTCTTCCGCTCTCCGCGGCCCAACTCCATTTCGCGGAGAACCGTCTCTATCCGAGCGATGTCTCTCCGCACCGCGCTCGTTTTGGATGCGCTTTCCAACTGGCCCGTAGCGGCCTGAAAGCGAAGCCTGAAGAGCTGTTGCCGCAGCGCGGACTCCTCGGCCATGAGGTCCTCTCGAGTCATTTCTCTCAGCTGGGAAGCTTTCATGCCTCCTCCATCCCGAATCGTCTGACGAATTTCGCCCTGACGGACATTTTGTGCGCGGCCAGCCGCATCGCTTCCCGTGCCATATTCTCGGGCACCCCTTCCATCTCGTAGATGATCTTGCCCGGACGGATCACGGCGACCCAGCCCTCCGGCGCACCCTTGCCCTTACCCATACGAGTTTCCGCGGGTTTCTTGGTGATGGGCTTGTCGGGGAAAACCCGGATCCAGATCTTGCCTCCGCGCTTGATGAAGCGGGTGATGGCCACGCGCCCGGCCTCGATTTGACGGTCCGTCAGCCAGCCCGGCTCCAGCGCCTTCAGGCCATAGTCGCCGAAAGTCACTTCCGAACCACGCCATGCCTTGCCGCGGCGCTTCCCTTTCTGCATCCTGCGATATTTGACCTTTTTCGGCATCAACATGAGCTACATCTCCCGACTGCCTAACGGCCCAACTGCGGCCGCTCCATCTCGAATACTTCTCCCTTGTAAATCCAGGTCTTGACGCCGATTACGCCGTAAGTGGTGTATGCTTCCGCGAAGCCGTAATCGATGTCCGCGCGCAGCGTGTGCAGGGGAAGCCGCCCGCTCAAGTACCATTCGGAGCGGGCGATCTCAGCGCCATTCAGCCGCCCGGACACGCGGACCTTGATGCCCTTGGCGCCGAAGCGCAGCGTGCTGTCCACCGCGCGCCGCATGGCGCGGCGGAAAGCGATGCGCTTGATCAACTGTTGCGCGATCCCTTCGGCCACCAACTGCGAGTCCAGCTCCGGCTTGTTGATCTCCTGGATCTTCAGGTTGACGTCGCGGCCCGTCAGCAGCTGGAGGTCCTTCTTGAGCTTTTCTATTTCTGCGCCCTTCTTCCCGACGATGATGCCGGGACGAGAAGTGAAGATGATAACCGTAAGTTTGTTGGCGGCCCGCTCAACCTCGACGCGCGAAATGCCCGCATGGCTGAACTTTTTCTTCAGCATGACCTTGAGGTTCAGGTCTTCGTGGAGCAGTGCGCCGTAGTCCTTGCGCGCAAACCAGCGCGAGCGCCATGTGCGGTTGATACCCAGCCGGAACCCGTAAGGATGTACCTTCTGACCCAAGGTGTGCCTCCCTATTCTTCCTCTTCGTCCCTGCCCTTAATCGTAATACTGATGTGCTGACAACGGCGCTGTTGCCGGTAGGCGCGGCCCATCGGAGCCGGCCGCAGCCGTCGCCGCCACTTGGTCGGTCCCATATTCACCACCGCCTGGTGGACAAGAAAGTTGTCGACGTCCGCCGTGGCGTTTTTCTCCCGGGCGTTGGCCACCGCCGAAAGCAGCACCTTCTGGATGGGCCCGGTGGCTCGCTTGTTGGTAAACCGGAGAATCGACAGAGCCTCCTGGACTTTCCGCCCCCGGATCAGGTCGATGACCAGCCTGGCTTTTTGCGGGGACCCTTTGATGTATTTCCCTATCGCTCGTGCTTCCATAACCTACTCAGCCGGAATTGAAATAAGCCGCAGCGGCTGCGGCCCATGTTCTGGTCTGTTCTATTTCACCGCCGCGGCTCGTTCGGCAACCCTGGTCGTATGGCCCTTGAATATGCGCGTGGCTGCGAACTCACCGAGCTTGTGGCTCACCATGTTCTCCGAGATGTAAATCGGGATGAATTTCTTTCCATTGTGCACTGCGATCGTATGACCGACCATTTCAGGCGTTATCGTGGACCGTCGCGACCATGTCTTGATCACCACCCTGCCGCCGGTGGCGCCCAAAGACCGGATCTTTTTCAGCAAATGTTCATCCACGAACGGACCCTTTTTTACGGATCTGGACATTGCCTGCTCCTCTACTTCCTACCACGGCGCTTGATAATGAAACGCTGGGTGCGCTTGTTGTTCCTCGTTTTATACCCCTTGGTCGGCTTTCCCCAGGGTGTCACCGGGTGCCGGCCTCCGGATGTCCTGCCCTCGCCGCCGCCGTGCGGGTGATCGATCGGATTCATGGCCACGCCGCGCACCGTCGGCCTTCTGCCGAGCCAGCGTGCGCGGCCCGCCTTGCCGATGGAAATATTCTCGTGGTCCAGATTGCCGACCTGCCCCACCGTGGCATAGCAGTCCAGGTGGACCATGCGCGTCTCGCCCGAGGGCATTTTCAGCTGCGCGTAACCGGCTTCCTTTGCCAGCAGCTGTGCAGCCACTCCGGCGGAGCGCGCGATCTGTCCTCCCTTTCCCTTGCGGAGCTCGATGTTATGCACCATCGTGCCCAGGGGAATGAGTTTGAGCGGCAGGGCATTGCCCACCAGAATGTCCGCGCCCTCTCCCGCAACCACGGTCGCACCTATGGCCAGCCCGTTGGGCGCGAGGATGTACCGCTTCTCGCCGTCCGCATAAGTCAGCAGGGCGATACGCGCCGAGCGGTTGGGATCGTATTCGATGGCAGAGACCCTGGCCGGGATGTCCCTCTTGTCGCGGCGGAAGTCGATGATGCGGTGCAACCTCTGGTGCCCCCCGCCGCGATGCCGCACCTGCAAGTGGCCCTTGTTGTTGCGGCCCGACGCCCTCCGCCGCGGGCGGGTCAGGCGTTTGAGGGGACGCTCCTTGGAGAGCTCCTCCTGGACCAGCGTAGTCCGAAACCGGATCGCCGGTGATGTGGGCCTGTATGTTTTGATCGCCATTGTGAAAGCTCTCCCACCGAGATCAGACGACCTCGGAGAATTCGAACATCTTCTCGCCCTTCTTGAGGGTGACGTAGGCCTTCTTCCAGTCGGGTTTCCTTCCTACAGAGCGGCCCTGACGCCGGAGCTTGCCGTGGCAGTTCGCCGTATGCACTCTGGCCACCTTCACCTTGAAGATCTCCTCGACTGCCAGCTTGATCTGCAGTTTGTTGGCGCCGCGGGCGACCCGGAACGTGAGCGTCTGGAGTTTATCCTTGGCGTGCGTGCTCTTTTCGGTAATCAGGGGCGCCAGGAGAATATTGTAAATCTGGCTCATCGGCTTAATACCTCCTGCACCTGGAGTATGGCGCTCTTCGAGAAGATGAGCTGGCTGCTGTTCACCACATCAAAAATGTTGAGATTGCTGTCCGTCACCAGTTTGACTGCCGGCAGGTTGCGGGACGAGAGCCGCAGATTCCGGTCCCGATCCGAATCCACCAGGAGCACCTTCCGGGTGGCGCCGAATCCCTGCAGCACCTTCCTCAGCTGCTGCGTCTTGTGACTGCCCGGCGCCAGCCGGTCCACGACCGTCAGGCGGTTTTCACCTAGTTTGGCCGAAAGCGCGGAGCACATAGCGCTGCGCAGTTTCTTGCGGGGAAACCGGTAGGAATAGTCGCGCGGTCTCGGCCCGTGCACCGTTCCCCCATGGCGCCACAGCGGGCTCCGAATGCTGCCGATTCTGGCACGGCCGGTCCCCTTCTGGCGCCAGAGTTTCTTGCCGCTGCCGCTGACCTCGCCGCGCGTTTTGGTGGCAGCCGTGCCGGCGCGCAAAGAGGCCGTATAGTGCTGGACTGCTTCCCAGATGAGGGGCTGGTTGAGCTCGGCCCGGAAAACTTTGTCCGACAGCTCGATCTTTTCCACCACCTCGTTGGCCAGGTTTTTAACCTCAATCTCCGCCATTGCTGAACCTCAAATCGCTGCATGCGCCCCGCATCCGCAGGCGCGTGCCCATCAGGCTTTTATCACCAGAACATATCCGCCGTTTCGACCGGGAACGGCTCCCCGGACAATCAGCAGGTTTTCCTGATCCTGGATGCGGACCACGCGCAGGTTCTGAACTGTCACGCGCTCATTTCCCATGTGCCCGGCCGCCCGCATGCCGGGGAGCACCCGGCTCGGGAACGCCGAGGCGCCGATGGACCCGGGAGCGCGATGGAACATCGAACCGTGGGATGCCCCGCCGCCGGCGAAGTGGTGCCGCTTGATCAGCCCGGCGAAACCGCGTCCTTTGCTGGTGCCGATCACATCGACCACATCCTCGGGCTGAAACACCTGGTTCACCACCACCTGGTCTCCGACCTGGAGCGGCTCGCCCGCGCGGTCCTCTGCAAATTCGCGCAGTATCCTCAGGGGCGCCGCGCCCGCCTTTTTGAGGTGGCCCGTGCGCGGCCGGTTCACCCGCGAAGGCCGGACGAACTCGACCAGGCCCAGCTGCACGGCGTCGTAGCCGTCTTTTTCCTTCGCCTTCCGCTGGACCACGACGCATGGGCCCGCCTTGATAACGGTTACGGGCACGACCCTCCCGTCTTCTTCGAAGATCTGCGTCATGCCCACCTTGATTCCGATGAGTCCGTCCACCATTGACTTCAACCCTTGTCTATTTGTGTTCTGTTCCGAATGCCTTGATTTCCACATCGATGGCGGCCGGCAAATCCAGCTTCATCAGCGCGTCGACGGTCTGCGGCGTGGGCTCCAGGATATCGACCAACCGCTTGTGCGTGCGGATTTCAAACTGCTCGCGCGATTTCTTGTCGACATGAGGCGAACGGAGCACGCAGAACTTGTTCTTGACCGTGGGAAGCGGGATCGGCCCTGAAACGCGGGAACCGGTACGCTTGGCAATTTCGACGATTTCCGAGGTGGATTGATCCAGCACGCGGTAATCGTAGGCCTTGAGCCGAATTCTTATCTTTTCGTTGAGCATGATGTCCCCGTCTTACTCCAGGATGTCGGTAATCGTCCCGGCGCCGACCGTGCGGCCGCCCTCGCGAATCGCAAACCGCAGCCCCTTCTCCATCGCTATCGGCGTGATCAGCTTCACCGTCAGGTTCACGTTGTCCCCCGGCATCACCATCTCCGTCCCTTCCGGCAGTTCCGCCACCCCCGTCACGTCCGTCGTCCGAAAGTAATACTGCGGCCGATACCCCGTGAAAAACGGCGTGTGCCGGCCCCCCTCCTCCTTCGTTAACACATAGACCTGCGTCTTGAAATGCGTGTGCGGCGTGATCGACCCCGGCGCCGCTATCACCTGCCCCCGCTCCACTTCCTTCTTGTCCGTCCCCCGCAGCAGCAACCCCACGTTGTCCCCCGCCATCCCTTCATCCAGTATCTTGCGGAACATCTCCACCCCAGTCACCACCCGCTTCACCGTCGGCCGGATCCCCACTATCTCAATCTCTTCCCCAACCTTGACCTTCCCCCGCTCCACTCGACCCGTCGCCACCGTCCCCCGCCCCTGGATCGTAAATATGTCCTCCACCGGCATCAAAAACGGTAAATCCATTTCCCGCTGCGGTATCGGTACATACCCGTCCACCGCTTCCATCAGCTCCACAATCGTCTTCTCCGCTTGCGCGTCCCCTTCCAGCGCCTTCAATGCACTCCCCCGCACCACCGGCACCTCGTCCCCGGGAAATTCGTAAAAGTTCAGCAGCTCCCGTACCTCCAGCTCCACCAGATCCAGCAGCTCCGGATCATCCACCATGTCCACCTTGTTCATGTAAACCACAACGCACGGCACCCCTACCTGCCGCGCCAGCAGTATGTGCTCCCGCGTCTGCGGCATCGGCCCGTCCGCCGCCGATACCACCAGAATCGCACCGTCCATCTGCGCCGCCCCAGTGATCATGTTCTTGATGTAGTCCGCATGCCCCGGACAGTCCACGTGCGCATAATGCCGCTTCCCCGTCGAATACTCCACGTGCGCCGTCGCTATCGTGATCCCCCGCTCCTTCTCCTCCGGCGCATTGTCGATCGAGTCGAACGACCGCACCATGATCTTCGGATCCTGCTTGTGCAGTACCATCGTGATCGCCGACGTCAAGGTCGTCTTCCCGTGATCAATATGCCCGATCGTCCCGATGTTTACGTGCGGCTTGCTACGATCAAACTTTTCCTTGGCCATTTTTATCTCCTAAGTCAGCTTCCTGGCTGTTCTTATGAACCGCGCAACCTACTGGGCGGGGCGATCCGCCCTCCCATGCATGTTCTGGAGCCCACGACCAGGATCGAACTGGTGACCTCGTCCTTACCAAGGACGCGCTCTACCGACTGAGCTACGTGGGCCGATATCTTGGAGCGGGAGGCGGGACTCGAACCCGCGACCAATAGCTTGGAAGGCTATGACTCTGCCAACTGAGTTACTCCCGCTCTGTCACCTCGAATCCATGGTGGAGAGGGGAGGATTCGAACCTCCGTAGACCCGAAGGTCGCTGGGTTTACAGCCCAGTGCCATTAACCGCTCGACCACCTCTCCACTGATCGCTCGTCCAGGGAACTCTGGCTGCTGAATGCGGCGCAAAGGTGCAGAAGGAAGGTCTCTCAAGCCAGGCAAACCCTGGCCCGCCGAATATTGCAATGGGCTGTTTTTTGGAAATCCGGCCCCGACTCAATCCGCCGCGAACTTCGTTCAATACATCTCACTCCCGCACGCCCGGGAATGAGGCTCCTCACGCACAGATCCCTGGAGCTGGCGAGAGGATTTGAACCCCCGACCCGCTGATTACAAATCAGCTGCTCTACCAACTGAGCTACGCCAGCCTTGACAAAGCCATCAGTCTAGCAGTCGCACGAATCCAGTGCAATAGGAATTTTAGTTTCCACTCTCTCCCTAAGTTGCTAGCATTTCAGCAATTGCCCTCGGAATCCGCATAAATGAAAGCCGGCCCCCCCCCGCGGCTTAGTCCGGCAGGACGCCGAGCCGGCGCAGGACCCGATAGAGAAACGCCTGGCGGATGCGAGCCAGACGGCCGGATATCTGGTCCAGTTCGCCCATGAGCGCGCGGATTCGATCGTCTCTCGCCTGGACCTCACCTTCCAGTGCGAGCGCCCAGCGGCCGCGGTCATCAAAATCCTTCCTCAATCCCTCGAGCTCGTTCTGAAGCCCGGCAATCGTCTGCTCGCGCAGCTCGACCTCTCTTTTCATGTCTTGCTGTAACGCCTGCATGGCAGTGCCGCACTCCGCAACCGTTCGATCCATTTCCCCCTGAAGGGCGTTAATGGTGCGGTCGCGCTCCGCAACCGTTCGATCCATTTCCTCTTGAAGCCCGCCAATTGTGCGGTCACGGAGTTCAATCACTCCCTGCAGCTCTTTGCCCCATTGACCCAGGCGACGCACTTCGTCGTTCAGCCTTTTTACTTCGCGGACGGAGCCGGCCAATTGAAACTCCCACTCCATCTCAAGGGCGTTCGTAGTATCAAAATACGCCGATTCGGACACCGGGCTCAGTTGCGCCGCGCCATTGCTGCACAGCGCGAGAAAGTACATGGGCTCCGCCGCCGCCCGACCGGCCTCCGGTACAGGCTGGGCGAACGTTTCCTGCAGGACCCGACTTCGGTCCTCGCGCGCAATCAGGGATCCCGACAGCACCATTTGATGGGAAAGCTCGACCTGCCGGAAATGCTTTTGCAGGAGCGCCAGGAATTCGTCCCGATAAAACTCGCGGACATGGAAGGGATTTGTATAGCCTCTGGCATCGGAATACGCGGACTTGTTCGGGGTCGAGATCAGGGCTGCACCCTGCGGCCGCAGAACACGAGCGACCTCCCTCACCATGCCTTCATAGTCGGCCAGGTGCTCCAGCACTTCGAGAGCAACAACGAAATCAACGGCCGCAGCAGCGACCGGAAGTGCAGCGGCGTCCCCCTGAAGGAACATGAGGTTGGCATCGCGATACCTGGCGCGCCCCTGCAACACCGCCCCACGGTCGATGTCCAGCGCCCACACGCGCTGCGCCACCTTCGCCAGCAGGCCTGCTCCATAGCCGACTCCCGAGGCAACATCCAGCACCTCTTTGTTGCGCGCCCAGCGCAGGGCGAAAAGATAACGGTGCCAATGTTCGTAAGCCATCCGGGCGCCGCCCTGGCCCGGTATATACTTTTCACCGGTGAATTCGAGCGCACTCATGGTTGCGGCCTTTCCAGCACAATCCTGGGCGATGCGATCGCCAGCCAGTCGGCTACCAGGTCGCCCTGTGGCCCCCCGGCCAGCTTAAACCTCAGCTCAACCGCTTCCGACTCCATGAAATCTATCGGCATGGAAAGCGGCATCCAGCGCCGGTCCGACTTGAGCCTGCCGGGATCGAAAAAACGGCGGCTAATGACTTCCTCTCGGCCGTCGCGGCTGAGAACCACTTCAAGCACGAAACCGTCTCCCACATTGAACACCGGCGCCGCCATACATTCCAGCCATCCCCTGCCCCCGATCCCGGTCAGCGAAGCAATCACTGCAACCGGCGCAACGAGGATCATGGCATCCTTCTTTTCCCCATTGCGCGCTGCGGCAGACGAAGCCTGGAACGATTCACTCACTCCTTCAACCAGGCAGAACCTGCCCGCCAGGTCGATCGTGTGAGATTGGCCGACGTGCTCCGGCGCCCTCACACAGGCCGCATGATATGCCACCAGCCCAATCAGAAATCCTGCCGTCATTATTCGCGGGCAAACCATACCATGCCTTGTCCGTGAAAATCCGTGGAATCCGCGGCGGCGCTTGGTACAGCATTCCATAAATCCGCTATTGTATTTTTCGACAGGATAACAGGATTCAAATGAATTCTTCGGGGCGGCAAACGCCCTCTTTCTCAGGTGCATGTTTCTTGTCCGCGCTTCCCGTTCATTGTTTGCGGGATTCTTCGGCTATCGACAAGACCCGAATTCCGTTTATCCTGTAATCCTGTCAAAAAGACACGCCACCGTTTTCGTGCATAAACGGACTTAGCGCGACAGCGGCCTCAGCGCGCCTCCGGCAAACGCGCCCACCGCTGAATCCCCATCCTCAGCACGAAAGTATAACTCTAGTGTCTGCCCCGATTCCGCGGCCGGCTGCAGCCTAAAACGCAGCGCCGGCCAGGCATCACTGCCTGCACCTGATTGAGCGCCAATTGAGCGCCCGGTCCGGGAGAGCACCCGTCCCCGCGCATCGCGCTGCTGCAGCTCGAAGTAATAGCGAGCCCCGGGCGAAGCGCCGCCGCGGACCGAACCGATGCCGCACCGCACCTCCAGTTCCAGAGGCGCTTCAGCAGCCCACGGATAAACAACGCGCGTGCCGGACTCCAGGAGCAGCGCCAATTCATTCCGGTCACCCACCCGGACGTATCCCGGCCATGGGTGGATGGGGCTCTCACACTCGATCCTGGCGTCCGGCAATCTGGCCGCCAGAAAGCTTACCTGGAGAATCTCAACGACCTCCGCCGGCTGATCGGAAAACGAAAACGGGATCATCCCCCAACCCGTCGAGTAAAAGCCCGCCGGTGACTGCCGGTCTATCGTTCGCAGCCTTGTCCCGACATGATAGGTGAACGACTCGAAAGGCATCGTCATTGACGACAGAGCCGCCTGCATCTCATAGGGCAACGCCAACCTCGGCCGCACCACCAGCCCCCCTCCTTCCACCTCGGATTCATCCCGCGGAAGCTGGAGTCCTCCCGATTGCCTTGCGTAGTACCTGAATCCCCACTCCCCTCCGAAATACCATGGCAGCGCACCGGCCGCCTGCCTGGCATCAGCGGCGGCGCGCGGGTAGATGCGCGCAAGCTCCCAGTCCGCATGCGCCAGCGTCAGGGCCCATGCCAGGGTCAATACCAGGCTTCCGCTGGCAACCATGGCCGCGCTGATATATGGCCGGACCGGCTGGCGGTACTCGGCGGTTTCGGCGACCTCCAGCCGCCGGAAGAAAACCATGAGAAAGGGGAGCAGAAGCGGCAGAATGTACCGCGCCGAGCCCTCGGTAAAAAGAATGAGGCAGTAACAGACGACCCCGAAATACCAGAGGCTGAGGAACTGGCCGTCTTTCCGGTCAAATCCGGCGGCCTCACCGGTGCTGAAAAACGAGCATTTGGCCAGGGCCGCCATCTGCGCGAGAGAGAAGACGCCGGCGACCGCTCCGGTGACAAAGATGATCTTGTCCAGCAGCCGGTATTCCGGAACCAGCGTCTGAGCCAGGTATGTGGACGCCAGCGCCGCAAGCGCCAGCAGCCGGCCCTTCAGCCCGCGCGCAAGCGCATACAGCAGCAACAAGGGGAAGAGGACCAGCCAGCCCTGGTACTGGAGGAGCGCTACCAGCTTGGTGGTCATCACTCCCAGCGAGACAGCCTCGCGCGAGCGCACATAATCGACGGTGTCCGCCAATATCAGCCGGCCAAAATGAGCGCTGGTCAGGCCGAACCAGATGGCCAAGAGCGCAAGCGGCACAGCCAGTGCGATCCACGCCGCTGCATTGCGCCGCCTCCGGAGCAGATAAAAGCCGAGCAGGGGCGACAGCGCCACTGCTTGGTAGCTCGCAAACATCGCCCCGAACTGAAAAAAGGAGCTCGCCGCAAGGAGACTCTTTTTCTCGAGATCGATGCCCCAGACAAAGCATGCCGCAGCCGCCAGCCAGAATGCGAGTGTGGGCACGTCGGTCATCAGGTTGCGGGACATGACCTGAAACACCGGCGCTGCAGCCAGGAGCAGCGATGGCCACAGCGGCCGCTCGACAAAACGCGCAGCCAGAAAATAGGCGGAGAAAACCGCCATGAGCGGAAAAATGAGCGAGCACAGGTGATAAATCCATTCGACGCCGGGCTGTTCGCCGAACAGCGACTGAAGCGCCGCCAGTAGATATGTCTGCAGCGGCGGGTGGGAATGAGACCCGACGTCGGGACCGTACTCGCCGATGAAGATATACGGCGTATCGTTGGGAAACAGAGGGTTTACGCGCGCGTTGCGGGCCATGTCCATATAGAAGTTGTCGTCCATATGGAACGGCTGGCCCAGAAATGGCATGGCGCACGCACAGACGATGAGGAACAGGAGGGCAAGACCGCGCTGCACTCCCGGATGACGTAGATCCGGAGCCCGGGTTATGGCTTTCATAAAATGTCA
>Ga0299915_10002478_pt1 | contig 13485 bp, 12 predicted proteins | sample RVTome_13_FD_200263 | JGI IMG/M metagenome (GOLD analysis project Ga0299915, IMG submission 200263) | Soil microbial communities from uranium-contaminated site in the Upper Colorado River Basin, Wyoming, United States - RVT92D227 (version 2) ...
ACCTCGCTGCACCAGTCGGCTTCTCGGAGCCGGTCCACGACGTGAGAGCCAAGGAATCCCGCACCGCCGGTGGCAACAACTCGTTTGTCTCTCACCTGTCCCTCCTTGTCTGCGACGGGGTGAAGGTGGGTGGCTCAGGCTGACCGCTTCTTGCAGCAGAAGGTTCAGTGGTGTCTCTAGCGTCCATCGCGTGAAGCGCGGTACATGGCGCGTAGCCTCTCTGAGTATCCCACAAGCTCGACCTTCGCGAAACCGAGCTCGCGCAGGTGATCGGCCTCTTCCGAAGCCGGCGAGTGGCCCTCGAAAAGAAGGATGGGGGCTGCGGCCAGGATGCGAGCAGCCTGGTCGCGATTCTCTATCCAGTGAGTGACTGAAAGCGCCAGTACAATGTCATACTCCTGTGCAAGGAGCCAGTCTACGAAGTCGGAGGAATTGAGGTCTCCTTTGACTGAATCGACCTCCACCCCTGCGGCGCTGGCCAGCATGCGCGCCGCATCGAGTATGTCCTCATAGACGTCTATCCCAGTGACCCTTTCGGCGCCGCACAGCATGCAGTGCGTAGCCACCAGTCCTAGATTGCAGCCTAGGTCAAGGACGCGTGCGCCCGGTAGAACGCCTCGAAGGCCGCTGTAGATCAAGTCCCAACGACTGAACCAGTCGCGCTCACCGGGTAATTCGATGTGGCCGAATAGCCAGCGGTAGTAGGCGATGTTTCGGCCGGGTGAACTGGCATCGCTGCGACTGGCCACGCGCCAGACCCTCTCGAGCTGCTCCACCACTCTATCGTACTCGCCGCTGAGACCAAGCATGTCGATGAACTGTGGAAGGGGAATGCATGGAGGAACGATGCCGCGCTGAGCCCCATGTATGTCGACCTGTTGGGTGTCGTGGGCGCCGGCTACAGCCTGGTCGAAGTCTATAAGACTTACAGTTCCGTCTTCGCTGACCAGAACATTGTCTGGCCTGAGGTCGCGGTGTATCACGCCCCTCTTGTGAATCCTGTTCAACAGGGAGGATAGCTCTGAGAGGCAGCGGAACCAGGCCTTGCGCTCAAAGTCCTTTTTGGCCAGGTACTCGGCTATGGGCTCGCCTTCGATCCTGTCGTACGAGAGGACAGCGAAGTTGGCGTACTCAGTGTAGCTGGCGGATTGGGGAACTCCGTGGACACCCTCAAGTCGCCTAAGGACGTTGTATTCCTCGGCGAGTGTCAGCGGCTTTGGACCTACCCGGTCAACAAGCTGGACCTTGTGGATACGATCGCCGCTGGCGTACACCCGGTTGCTGCCTTCGGACATTACACAGGTGGCCAGCAGCTTCGTTTCGTCCCCTAGCCTTCGCTCGATGTCTTCCCAGTTCGCTCTGGCGGAGTCACCAAGACGGACGTAGACCCGGAATACCAGGTTGCCATTTGCGTCTTGCCCGCTGTCGAACAGGACTCCCCTGCTGGCGAACCGATTCAGTGTGTCCACCAGCAGGTTCTTCGCCGCGTGAGCCGCGCTACTTTCGGCGACGACAAACCACAGGTCTCCGCCTCTGCTATTCGTCCCGATCTCAATACACGGCTTGGGCGAATCGCCATAGCGGATTCGTAGCGCCATATCCCCCTGGCTGTGGTACTTCGCATATTCAGCGGCAAAGACGCCCACGGCGTGCAGCACTGCCGGCTCCACCACCAGGTGCGAAGGGAAGGAATCCAGCTTCTCGACCTGCGTAGTGCCCCACCACGTGCCAGCGTCACGCCTGGTTTCTATCTCCTGCCGCAGGAACTCGACTGCCGTAGGAAGAGGCATTGGCAACTCGTATCTCGGATCGGTGGAGCGCATGAGCTGGTGTTTCAGGAGGTTCAGAGCCTGGGTGCCAGATCTGGGAGAATCCCCGTACGCCTCTTTGAGTCCATCCAGGCTCTCGACGATATCCAACACGTCGTGGGGGTCTAGAAGGGAGAGCGCTTTGGGATGGCTGCGAAAGGCAGCAGTGCTGCCCCAACGACTCCAGTTGTCAGGAAGTCTTGGCGACAGTACCCTTCTCGCCGCGTAGGACACGTAGAAGATGAGGGCTGCGAGCAGGATGCTTACCCACGCCCGGGCCAGGGCTTCGTCCGCTCCCGCTCCTTGCGGCACGCTGGCTAGGCTTAGCACCCAGCCAACCGCATACCACCAGATCGTGGCGATGGCCAAGACCCAGATGGCCGCCAGAGCGTGTCGAGCCGCTCCGAGGCGCAGCCGAAAGTGGAAGTACCGCATACCCAGCGCCGCTGCTGGGGTCATGAGAAACCCGCAAGAAGCGAGTATGCCGCCGGTAATGACCGCCTGGGTTGGAACCCCCGCTGTTCTGCTGCCCGCTGCAAGCCATGCTATCCCGTAAACGGCCCACAGGGGCGCGCCGGGTATGGCCACGGACAACGCGAAGCGGGTCAATCGAGGCGAGAATAGGACTCTCTCCGACGGGGAGAGCCTCAGCCTTCTACCAACCATGCGCTATCTCCTGATACGCCTTGATGAGATGATGCCCGAAGAAGGAGCGGTCGAAAACAGAGATCGCCATGGGTCACCGTCGCTCCGATCGTGTGTATAGACGCGCCTTGCGAGATACGACTCTTAGGGATGCATAGGCAATGTCTGGCAGGAGAATTCGAAGGATCGGCCTAAGATGGACAGAGTAATTAGGCTGAGTTCTGACAAGGTGCAGATACTGTCTAAGCGCGTGAGCTCTGCCACGCCGCTGCTGAGCATCCTCTATCGCTTCATCCACGGCGCGATCGGCGATCCGCGCCCTCCACTCGCCCAGCTTTGTCTCAACCTCCGCTTTCGCATCCGGGCTTAGGTCATCCAGGAGGGGCTTGTTCTTCTCGTAGATGTAGCTCAACGCAGCCAGGTGGTCCACCGCTCCTGCCCTGGAGAGACCAGCTTCGTGTATGCGGTACTCAGACAGAGGCTCATCGTGGTACGCAACCCGGAGATGCTTCGTCAGCCGGATGAGCATCTCATAGTCCTCGTATAGAGACAGATTGGGGTCGTAGTAGCCGATACGTTTCCAGGCTCTGCGGTCGGTCAGTTCATTGCGGAAAAGCCCGCGTTTGGGAAAGTCCCGGGCAAAGGTCTGGCCGAAAACGTCTCCCACCGGCGGTTTCTGGCTTTCTGCCCAGTTACCCGTGCGTGTGCCGTCGGCGGTGACATAGTAGTAGTCGGAGAATGCGATCTGCACGTCCTTGTTATCCTGGAGCAGTGTCGCCTCGTTCTCTAGCTTCGTTGGCAGGAACCTGTCATCGCCGTCGACGTGGCTGACATAGTCCCCCGTGGCTGCATCTACTCCATCGATGCGGCTACGGGCCACACCCTGGTTCTGCGTATGGTAGACCGGCGTGACGAGGTCGTTGTATCTGGAGGCATAGCTCGCTATCACCTCCCGCGATCCGTCCGTCGAGCAGTCATCGACGAGAACGATCTGGGAGGGCTTCAATGTCTGGTTGAGCACGCTCTCGATGGCTCCCACCAGATACTCTTTCTGATTGAAGGAAGTGATATAGACCGAAATCTTCATCTACGCAGACCATCTCGGACTGTGCGCAAGACCTTCCTGGCGCGTTGAACGCGCCTGGGCCAGACGCGGTACCTCAGTATCTCGTAGGCAGTGAAGTATGACCTCATGGCTTCGATACGCTCACTCTCCCAGTCGGTGTTCGACCAACTTAGGCCCTGGGTGCCCATCACTGCGATGTCGCGATCATAGTACCTGTACTTGCGTCCGTCTCTGACAAAGACCTTCATCATCCAGTCATAGTCGCTCACGACCTTGTATCGCTCGGAGAAACCGTCGGTGGCCTCGAAGACGTGCTTCCTGGAGAAAACAGTCTGGTGGAGTATGGTCGCCGCTGCCAGCGAGGCCCTGGTGATAGCGCTTGGCTGTTTCTTCCTGACCATTTTGCCGGACAGGTCCCACACCAGGTTGCCGTAGACCACCTCCAGGTCTGGTGCCGCGTCGAAAACCGACATCACGTCCCCCACGACTTGGTCGTCACAGAGGCGATCGTCAGCGTTGAGGAAGACGAGGACATCTCCGGTGGCGGCCTTGATGCCCTTGTTCATAGCGTTGTAGATGCCGCGATCTGGCTCGCTGACGAAGTACCCTATGTCATCTCGATGCCTCTCGATGATCTGCAACGTGCCGTCTGTGGAACCGCCGTCGATGATGACGTGCTCGATAAGAGGATACGTCTGGCTTGCGACGCTGTCAATCGCCGCCTCGATCTGCGGGGCTGCGTTGAGCGACGCCGTGATGATGGAGAGCCTCTCGTGGGCCATCTCGTCAGTGTCTGAGCCCCCAGACACGCCGGCTGAGCCTCCTGAGCGGAGCGGTCATCCTCCAACTGCGGGAATTGCGGAGTCCGGCCAGCTGAAGTCTCAGGTCTCTGTTCTCGGCCTCTAGCCTGTCTTTGGGTTCCCACAGTGCTGGGGCGGCCTCTCTCAGAGCTCGCAACAGGACTCTGTCGTAGATGGCGGTGAGGTGAGGCCCCTCCACCACAAATGAACCCAGCAAACCAGCACCGCTGGTGACGACGACGCGTCTACCTGTCATCTTTAGAGAATCCACACTGTTTCTCAATGGTCTGGCTGCGCATGTACACCGCTGACGACAGGCGATCGGGTGCACCAGTCATTGTCTCTCTGGCGGCTAAGCGCTCCCCGTCTCAAGGATTTGGGCCAGTTGATCGCAGACAAATGCCACGTCCTCGTCAGATAGGGTGGCTGAAGACGGCAAGTTGATCCCGTGAACCGCCAGCCGCTCTGCAACTGGGAAACTTCGCTCCTTCGCCAGGTGCTGGTACATGGGAAGCGTGTGCATGGGGTGGAAGAACGGCCTGGTTTCAATCCCGGCGTCGGCCAACCTTGCCATGACCGTATCCCTGGGTACCGGACCGTGCTCGTCGAACACCACGCTGGTCATCCAATAGACGTGGCGCGCCCAAGGTTTCTCGGTCTGAAATCTGATGTCAGGCAAACCTGCCAAACGCTGTGCATATTGGGCGGCGATCTCCCGTCGCCTGCCGATATGCCAATTCACGTTTTCCAGTTGGGCCAGGCCGATAGCAGCCGCTATGTTGGTCAGGCGGTAGTTGTAGCCGACCACGGGGAACCAATAACGATGATGGGGATCAACGCCTTGCCCTTTCAACTGGTATACCTTCGCTGCCAGAGCAGCGTCGTTAGTAACAACCATTCCCCCTTCGCCAGTAGTGACGATCTTATTGCCGTAGAAGCTGAAAGTCGCAATATCCCCCAGAGAACCAACTCGTCGGCCCTTGTATTCAGCGCCGTGAGCCTCTGCAGCGTCTTCAATCACAAACAGGTTGTGCCTCTCGGCCACAGCCAGCACGGCATCCATGTCCACCGGGTGACCATAGAGATGAACTGTGATGATTCCTTTGGTACGGGGTGTGATCAGGTCATCGAGCAACGATGGATCCAAGTTCCACGTGTCGCCATCGGAGTCTACAAAAACAGGCCGTCCGCCGCAATAGGTCACGGCATTGGCTGTGGCGACAAAGGTAAGAGTTGGAACGATCACCTCGTCGCCTGGCCCAACCCCCAGGGCTGCTAAGGCCACGTGTAGCGCCGCCGTGCCGTTGCAGCACGAGACCGCGTGCCTGACGCCGCAGAACTCGGCAAACGCGGATTCAAAGCGGTCCACGTACTGTCCAGCGGACGAGATCCAGCTAGACTCCATACAGTCTAGGACGTATGCCTTCTCGTTGCCAATCAATGCTGGCGCAGCGACAGGGATGTGCCGTTTCACGACGCTCCTTTCTCACCAGGTCTTGGATCCCTCATCCAGTCCCAACTTAGCAGCAAGTGGTCTTCATCTGTCAAAGGACTCCCCGTTGCGCGACGGTACACGGCACGGTAGGCCTTGGCCGTCCGTTCCCAACTGAAATCCTGAAGCCGCAGCTCGCCCTTGCGCCTCAGTTCAGCTCGCAAATGCTCATCTGTCGCCATGCGGCGCAGTGCGCCCGCAATCTCGCCCACTGAGAATGGATCAAACAGGAGGGCTGCATCGCCAGCTTGCTGTGGAAGCGAAGTGACCGTCGAGCAAGCAACCGGGACACCTTCCTGCCACGCTTCGAACACTGGCCCGCTGGCCGCCTCGAAGAGGGTGGGGACCACAACGAACTGAGCAAGACGATAGATGGCGCGCAAATCCTCGGGGGGCACCATGCCCAGGAATTGTACTTCCGCGTTCAGATTGAGTGTGCGCAGGTGGTCTTCGATCCGGGGCCAATGGTCGGGATGGCAGTAACCGGTGCAAACGAGACGCACAACTAGGCCTTCATCATCCCGCAGCAACGCCAATGCTTCCAAGAGCCGCAGATGGTTCTTATGCTCCCAAGTCATGGCTGGGTAGAAGACGAATGGTTGGTGCAACTCATACTGGTCCTTCACCGTAGCCAGGGTGCTTGGCGACGGCTTCTGGTAGGCCAGCGTAGGAGGTGCCCATGGAATAACCTGTATCTTGTTAGGGTCCACCCGATAATGGCGTACCACATCCTGCTTGACCCAATCGGACCCGACTACGACGGTGTTGGCCAGGTGGCAGGCAGCCGGGTAGATGGTCTCCCGCCACGCGATCGTAGAAGGTGTGAAGAATTGCGGGTAGTGCAGATGCTGCAAGTCGTGGGGATTGTAGATTGTGGGCAGCGCGCACAGCACGAAATGCTGGAATGGGAAGTGAATCACATCACATTCCAGGTTCTCGTAGAAGCCGTCCGAAATAGGGACTTCCGGCCATCGCCGGGGCGGTGGTGGTGGTGGCGGCAAAAGCCTGTACCATGCATTGCCCAGCATGGATCTCAAGGGGTGGGCAATGCGCTTGAGGCGTTGAAACAGCCTCGATCCGGACTCCACAGGCTCGACTGAACGAGGTCTGCTAACGACGCGCTGCCTGAGTCCTAAGTATGGTGACAACCAGTCCCGCCCCTGCTGGGGCCCAATAATCACGTATTCTTCCGACCCATCGCTCAACTTACCCAAAGCTGTCACTAGCCCGATCAATGCTTGCGCAACGCCGCCGGAGCCCTTGTCAGGGTCGAGTTGGGCATTGAGGGCAATGCGTAGGTGATTACCCAACTGAATACTACCCCACTTTCACTCTGGCAGGCACACCGACTGCCGTAACATTGGGCGGGATATCCCTGACCACTACAGCACCCGCGCCGATTATCGCGTTAGCGCCGATCTCGCGCCGTTCAATTGTGACCGCGCCAGTCCCCAGATACGCCGAATGACGGATGGTTGTATACCCCGAGAGATGGCATCCTGGCGAGATGGTCACGTAGTCCTCGATCACACTGTTATGTCCTACTGTGCAGTCAAGGTTTACAATCACGTGTTTGCCGATGAAGACATCTACCGTCAATATGCTACCTGCGCAGACAGTGGACCCTGCGCCTATGCTGACAGTTTGTGTGTCCATTTGCACCGTCGGGTGGATGAGAGTTGCAAAGCTGCATCCAATCTCTTCAGCCTGCATCACCGCTCGTTCTTTCAGCGATGGTTTTCCAACTGCGGCTACCGCGTACAGATTTGGCAAGTGCCGGGCAACCTCGTCCATATCTATGATGGGGATGCCGTTCATGACCTGCCCCGCACGCTCCGGCGATTGCTCCAGAAATCCTATTATGCCCCAGGAATCCCCCACACTCGCGCGGTTTATGTCGGCTACAAGCCACGCCACCTCCCGGGCAAACCCGCCGCCACCCAAGATAACGATCTTCTTTGCCACCCGTCCTCACACCGCTTCTCTTGTAGGTAGTGCCTTGCAGTCACCTCACCGTTCACACCACAGCAACAATCGTGGCGACGGAGAAGACTCCAGGATTTCTATTCTTTTGAAGAATACCTGTAATGCTCTGACGAATCCCTCAAGCCCGTACCAGGCGAAACGCTCATTCACCCACTGGCTGACATATCGGTCTTCCGGCGGGACAAACTCCACAACCAACCATTTCTCGGCGAACAAGGCCAGTTGTTTCGATATCAGCTCGAAAGTCAGCCCTCTCTTAAAGACCAGATGGTGAGTTATCGCCAGAGCCATCACCATCTCGGACCGGAGTCGGTCTTCGGCAGCAGGATACCCTCGAGCCACCCCGTGAGCCGGCGTGGGAGCGCAGATATCCATGACGAGCGGGAGGATCGGCAATTTCCTCTCTCGCACATGCCGGTACAGTTTAGTTACGCTTGGCTCGTCTATGTCTATAGCGGTAACCTGGGCGCCCTGACGAGCAGCAAGCTCCGAAAACCAGCCTCTGCTACAACCTACATCCAGGACGGTCCGAGGGCCAAGTCGCCCGAGCAGGTCATGAACGTTGCGAATCTTGGCAGGCCACTCCTCACAGGGGTCATGAGAAAACCTACCGTCCGGACCTTCATATTCTGTCCACTCGGTCCTCTGCTCTGCCATCGGGATCACCTCAATGACGTGGCGCAGGCCTCGGAAGAACTCCTGATCAACGTGGCGCGAAGCTCTGGTGAGGGCGCGATCATCCAGCCAATAGCGGAGCAGAAACCGTGGGGCGATTCTGCCTAAGAGCAGTCTATACACATCTCCCGGCGATTGCCGATTCATAGTATCTAGCATGAAGGCGCGAGCAAGGGAGGATCGGCCTGCCGCCATCAGACATAGGGGAAACAGAAACCTGTCCCGCAATTCAGGATAGGGCCACGCAGCCTGTTGTTGAAGGAGACCGATCGAGCCCCAGTCAACAAAAAGAGGCCGTCCTCCGTCAAACATTATGTTCCAGGGGTGCGCATCCCTAAGCGTGAGCCCCTTTGCGGCTAGGCCCATACTCAGATCGCAGAGAAGTAGCGCGCCGTCTTTAAGCATACCTGCACTCCACTCCATGCAGTAGGAGGCAACTGGGACGCGCTGGTGACGCAAAACCAAGCCGAAGCCATCCACGGACAACGGCACTACTTCTCCAGAAACCAACCCGCTGTCGAAGAGGCTCTCAATGTTCCTGCTGTCAAACAAGCTGCGATAGAACTCGGCATGCTCGGACCTAATGGCTCTGTATATGCGCCCATTCCACCAGAACACCCTGCCGGCGCGATCTATCATAGAGGCCGGCTCAAAGGTAATCTCGCTAGGCGGGACCATTCTCAGTGTTCTCATCGATGGGATGGCCCCTTCTCGGGATGGGCACTCTCACCCATCTCAGCACCAGTGCTGACCCAGCGATGCATGAGTAGGCACGCCCTATCATGCGGCTTCAGGATGCCCGTGCCATAGAAGTCGCCCGCGATGACTTGTACTTCAGCAGCATGCGTGATGTGATCTGCGAGCTCCCCACCAACTAAGGCGGCAAGATTGGCGTGGTAGATCCCGGGAGGCAAAGGAAGCTTCTCTATGATACATCTGACGAGACCTTTCGCCTGCAAAGTCTGGGGAAGTCCACCACTTTCCAGGCTATCAAGGAACAACACCCGGCGAGACATGAGATCATAGATGCCAACAAGAAATGAAAGGTTCAGAATAGGTCGCCCAGCTGAATAGGCGATCTCGAGAGCCAGAGCCTGGCCACTTTGCAGGACGCTCAGTTCATTGCCACGCATGTCGACCCACCGGATGCCCGACATTCTTGCTGCCCCTGATCCACCGCGATCTCTCACAGAACTCAAATCTCCGCCCCGCGAGCCTTGCAGTAGGGTCCCATATCGTGAGACAACGTCATGGACCGCACCCTCGGCGCTGTTTTGGCCGTTCTCGAGCAGAAGCGCTCGCTCGCAAAGCCCGCTGATTGCTGCCATATTGTGACTCACAAACAACACCGTCCGCCCCTCGTGCGCGACATCCCCCATCTTCCCCAGACATTTCTTTTGAAAGGCTGCATCGCCCACGGCCAGCACTTCGTCCACCAGCAGTATCTCCGGCTCCAGGTGAGCGGCCACGGAGAAGGCCAGGCGCACGTACATCCCGCTGGAGTAGCGCTTTACTGGTGTGTCCAGGAACTTCTCGATCTCGGAGAAGGCCACGATCTCGTCGAACTTCCCATCGATGTCAGCTCGCTTCATGCCCAGGATGGCGCCATTTAGATAGATATTCTCCCGTCCGGTCAGTTCGGGGTGGAAGCCGGTGCCCACCTCCAATAGCGAACCCACACGGCCCTTGATCTCCGCGTACCCCTCGGTGGGCTCGGTGATGCGGCAGAGGATTCTGAGCAGCGTGGTCTTGCCCGCGCCATTGCGGCCGATGATGCCGACTACTTCGCCCTTCTTTACGTCGAAGGTCACATCTTTCAGGGCCCAGATGGTCTCGTTCTCTGGCGAGGGCTGACCCAAGCGCCGCAGTCTACGTGCTGGAGCTGCAGCCATGTCCATCAGGGACTCGCGCATGGTCTTGTATCGAGCTTGCGGCCCGCCGATGCGGTAACGCTTGCTGAGGTTCTCAACGCGGACGGCAACATCGGTCATTGGTCAGACCACGTCAGCAAAGGTCTTCTCCATGCGACGGAAGTAGTACAGCCCGCCGATGAGCAGCAACACTACGACCGCGATGGAAACCGCCAGCAGAGGTCCTGGCGCCTCCTTGCCCAGCAAGGCCCAGCGAAACCCCTCCACCACGCCGGCCATGGGATTCAGACCGTACCAGGCACGCCACTGTTCCGGCACCAGACTACTGGGGTAGGCAATAGGGGTAGCGAAGAGCCAGAACTGAGTCAGAAATGGAATCGTATAGCGCACGTCGCGGTACTGAACGTTGAGTGCCGACAGCCACAGGCCTACGGCTAGAGCCGTCGCCACCGCGAGTAACAGGAAAAAAGGCAGAGTCAAGGCGGCTGTCGTGGGAGCGATGCCGTAGTAGACCATCATACCCAACAAGACCACGAAGGCAATGCCGAAATCCACCAACCCCGCCGCAACGGCGGAGATGGGGATGGCCAGACGTGGAAAGTAGACCTTGGTGATCAGGTGGGAGCTACCCACCAGGCTGTTGCCTGCCCGATCCAGCGCGCCGGAAAAATAGCTCCAGGGCAGCAGCGCACAGTAAGCGAAGATCGGGTAAGGAATGCCGTCCGAGGGTATCTTGGCCAACTGGCCGAAGAAGATGCTGAAGACGACCATGGTGAAGAAGGGTTGGAGCACGGCCCAGGCTGCCCCGAGAACCGTTTGCTTGTATCGTACCTTGATGTCGCGCCAGGTGAGGAAGTAGAGCAACTCCCGATACTGCCACAGATCCCGCAGGTTGAGGGCGACCCAACCGCGTGAGGGGCGGATCAGCGTGGTGGATGGCTCGAGAGTGGTGGGAGTCGCTCCCGGCGGGCGCTTGTCATCAACAGTGGTGTTCATGCTGACTTCTCGGGCCTTCGCCTATTCTGCGCGGCAATCCAGCTCAGCCCGCAGACGCGCGCCCTCGATTCAAAACCTTTCTCGCGGCCCACGCTAGCCGTGCCCTGATGGGTCGCCTGGCCAGTCTGGTGTGGCCTATCAATGCGGCGGCGCGTTCTGGTGCACGGCCTCGTGGTGCTGGGCGACGCTGGAGGAACACAGAGAAACGGCCCAGGCCCAAGCTTCGCTCCGGGCGTACCCTGGCGCGAGATGGGCGTCTCTGCAGAGCCCTTTTCTTATAGCCGAGCTTAGCCCTGCTATGCTCAATTATACTAGAGTGGAGTTTGCTGGTCAATAGTACCAACTTCCCACAGTCTCGCCACGCTGGGCGGCCTCCCCAGTCTTGGTTTGGCGGACAGAGGAGAAGCTGCTTCCTAAACGTTGCCGATCATGTCCTTGACCCTGGCCACGATCATGTCTATGGCAGCGACGTTGAAGCCGCCCTCAGGGATGATCACGTCGGCGTACCGCCTGCTCGGCTCCACGAACTCCAGGTGCATGGGGCGCACGGTCTCGGTGTACTGGCGAATGACTGATTCCACGGTGCGTCCCCTCTCGGTGATGTCCCTCTGGAGGCGGCGGATGAAACGTATATCGGCATCGGTGTCCACGAAGACCTTGATATCCATCAGTTCCCTGAGGGCACGCTCGGCGAAGATGAGTATTCCTTCCACCAGAACGACCTTGCGCGGCGCCACGGTGACCGTACGGGTCTCTCGCGTGTGAGTGGTGAAGTCGTAGACTGGTACTTCAACCGCTTGCCCTGCCTTCAGCGATGCCAAATGCCGCGCCAGCAGTTCGCTCTCCAAGGCGTCCGGGTGATCGAAGTTGGCCTTGGCCCTCTCCTCCAGGGGCACATAACTTCGATCGCGGTAGTAGGAGTCGTGCTGAAGATAGGCTATCCGATCGCGGCCAACTCTATCCAGAATGGCCTGAGAGACTGTGGTCTTGCCCGACCCGGTGCCACCCGCCACACCGACGATGATGCGTTCCACAGAGTGTTTACTGTCGGCAGGAGTCATCGACATCTATCTTCCCGGTCGCCCCATACAAATGTCTGGATGGCGTCGAAGTACAGGCTCCGTCCGACGAGCATCAGGTCGTTGTGACCTGCCTCGGGGATAAGAAGCAGCCTCTTGTCCTTGGCGCCAGAGCGCTGGAACAACTCCTCGCCATCTTGTGCTGGGATGAGCACATCATCCTCTCCGTGAATGATCAGGGTGGGGAAAGTCACGCCGGCAATCTTGTCTCCAGTGCCGAATCCATCCTCCTGCTCCGAGGTCCCTTCTACTCTCCATCCGAGGCGAGACAGGAGGGCGAAGGTATCCGCGAAGCCGCTCTCGACGATGAGCCCTGCGAGTTCAGCCTGGCTCTCGGCGGCCACCTCGATGGCTGCAGCGCTTCCCAGGGAGCGTCCCATAACGTAGAGCAGCGAAGGGGTCAGGCCGTGGTGGTCGAAGATGCCATCTGCGGCACGAAAGACCGCCACGGCGTCGGAAAGCAGATTGCTGCAGCTGGGTGCACCGCTGCTCATACCATAGCCCCGGTAGTCGGCGACGAGGAGCGTGATTCCCATGCGGGTGTAGAATGGCGCGATGGCGTCGTAGTCGGACGCGATCTCACCGTTGCCGTGCCAGTAGAGGATGGCCGGTGCGTCGCTGGGGGCGGGGTACAGCCGAGCGCCGATGGAGATGCCAGGCTCCACCTCCACCGAAAGGGACTTTCCTCCCGGCGCCCCAACTGCCAGATGGTAGTCGGGGCGTGGATGGAAGATGAGACGAAGGATCTCGGGTTGGTCGAGGATGGGGTGGGGCATCTCCTCTTCTGAAACGTTCTCACACCTGCCTGATGGGCTGGCCCTGAGCAGAAGGCGCATCGTTCGCGTCCAGGTGGCAGTAAAGGGAGCCACGATTGGGCGCAGCACGCGCAGCCTTTCTCTGGCGTCAGAGCGTGAGCAAGGACTCGAAGTGTTCCTCCCGACTCTTGTCGTACGGGCCGACGATCGCCAGGTTCAACTTCTCCTGTTTGAGCAGCCTCTGGGCGACGCGCTGAATGTCTGTGGTGGTTACGGCATCCACCTCATCGAGGACCTCCTCCACCGACAAAA
>Ga0299915_10002479_pt1 | contig 13484 bp, 15 predicted proteins | sample RVTome_13_FD_200263 | JGI IMG/M metagenome (GOLD analysis project Ga0299915, IMG submission 200263) | Soil microbial communities from uranium-contaminated site in the Upper Colorado River Basin, Wyoming, United States - RVT92D227 (version 2) ...
ATAAAATAGGATTAATGACCAAATAAATGTATTTTTTTATTATGTTGAGTTGATATAACTATTGCTTCTCATCTTACTATTATTCGGACAACGCCGATAGAGTCAGTAGTTCCGAAAGTAGACTACAAAAACCTCTTTTTTTGATTAAAATCACAAAAATAGAGAATCAACTTTGAAAAAAAGCCATAAAAAAGTGTTGGTTAAAGTGCATTTAAGTTGGTTTTTTGTTAAATGCGCCAATAAAAAATATGATATACATTAGAACGTTTAAGCATATCTATAGGGAAAATAGACTTTAGCTAACCTCCGGGATCAATTGTATATAATACAGTTCCAAAATATTTTGATGTAATTAGGTGATTTTCTTTGATGACTCCAAATAATTCGAGCCAGATTAGAATATCTGCGAGAATCCACAAATTATAGATACTATAGCGGCATTATATTCAAAAAATTTTTTAGAAAAAAACGTTTTTTAAAGAAATTGAAGACAGAAGAAACATTTGCATCGGAATTTATATATACCCTGGTATACATAGGTATACTCGGGTGTATTATGAGTACAACAACTATTAAAATCCAAAACGATACGAAATCACAAATAGATCAATTTCGTGAGTATAAAAATGAAAGCTATGATGAGGTTATAAAAAAGCTTATCTATATCGTAAAAAATTTAAAAAAAGAACCAGAACTCAGTAAGGAAACCATTAAAGCGATTGAAGCTGCAAGAGAGCGTATTAAAAAAGGAAAATTTGTTTCCGAAGAAGTTGCAAAACAACGCCTGGGGCTTTAATGAATGTACACTGTCATCTATGATGAAGAAGTATTAAAAAATCTAGAAAAATTAGATAAGAAAATTAGAAAAAGAATTTTTGAAAAAATTCATTCAACAAAAGAAAATCCATTTCATTATTTTGAAAAGTTGACTGCTAGAGATGAATACAAACTGAGAGTTGGAGATTATCGAATTATTGCAGATATTGATGAAAAGGCAAAAAGAATTTTTGTACTTTTTGTTGATCATCGAAAAAATGTCTATAAAAAATTGTAATTTTTTAGTTGGTGGATTTAATACTCGTACCGGGATTTGAGCCCCAATTTACCGCCATAAAAATAAGTTCTGAATCTGTTGAGTCTATACCATCATTATAACTTCTTGAATTTATTTATATAAAATGCTAGGAAGAGATTTAAACCTCAGATTACCGGTACGACAAGGTTTGACAAAGTGTGATTATATCACTATTTATGGTAAATTTATATCCAATCCTACAAATATTGGATACAATGCTGGAATAGCCCCCCAACACCCTAAAATGGTTCGGCTGTAATCCAAGTAGTCTGCTATAATCTGATAATCTCCGCTTTTTCCCATTCCCCAAATACTCCCATCCGTACTATTTTCATCATAAAAAAGACGTCCACGGACCACAAGAAGGTGAAATGTTTTTATTCCACTTGGAGTAATCCATTTAAGTTTCCAAAAACCTCGCATCATAGGAAACGCAGTATACCAATAGAATAATGTATTTTCTACATGAAAACCTTTTTTTCCATTAAACATTAATTCTAACACATTTGACCTACTTATGACAATATTAGCAGTATAGTCTTCTAACAAAAATACATGTATTTTACCCCCTTCTGCTGTTGAAATATTCAATTCACTGCAATTTCCACTGAAAATTATTCGTATTGTTTGCTCAGTTGAAACATCAGTTTGTTCTAAATCATAAATAACACTAGAAAAAACAAGGTACCAAGTTCCTGGTGGAATAATAGAGGATACGAAAGGATAATCAAATTCCGCTGAAAAGATGCTTTCGTTATCAAATTCTTTTTTTATCCGATGATCATAAGTATAATTTATCAAATTATCAAATTGAAGGTGCAAGTATTGGAGTTGATTAAATTCTGTGTTCCAATCATAATCACCGGTTAACATGAGAGGAACCAGACCATTATATACAGATTCGTCATAAACCTGACAACTTGCATCAAATGCTCCTGATGACCATTTCTTTCCAATAGCGTTTTGAGAGACATTCCATGAAAGATGTTCAAGACGCATTTCATTAGGGTTTGACACCTTAATTATATAGATAGATTCATTGCTCTCAGCATTAAACTCAATAATATCGTCCTCAACTCCATCTATAATATTACTATTTTTAACATTAAAATATGGATAATAAATTGGATTCCTTGAGTACCAGGAAGAAACCAGTTTTTTGATTATTATTGTCGTATTGGATTTTTCAGCAAGATTAACGTTGAAAGCAGAAACAACACCAGTACCAATAAACAAAACAACAATACCCGAAGCAAGGGTTTTTACTAACCACTCTTTCTTCATGCTACCTCCCTCTAACAACATATTTGAGTATTGGGAAAGCATTTGGAAACTGTTCTAAAAACCTCATAAACAATGAACTATATGATACTCTGTTTCTCGGTGTACTAACTTTATATTCACTCCAGTTACCGCATAAATTCTGAGAATCGATCGCCCTAGCATGGATAGTAAATTTACCAAAAGCGTTCCACCTTTTATTAGAAATATTGACCTGTTCACCAGATTTATAAGGTCCTACTAGGTAATCTGGATAAAGGTCGCCCCAATCGATGTTATAATAAACATCGTTACCAACAGGTGATGTTGATTTAAAAGAGTACGTATATTTAAGCGCATAAACACATTTTTTTGGTCCACTAATAATTGGTGCAGAAGGAGCACTTTGGTCCAGTATGCCAATCGCGTGTAGATAACCCCAACTATAAGGGAGACTACCATCATTATATGAACCAACATAAACCGTACCATCACTACCAATTGCTGGTGCAGACATAATATAACCAGAGGCAAGATGAATCCTCCAACGTTCAGTACCATTGGGATTCACAGCAATAAGGTCACCACCATTACTTGCATATGTACCAAAATAAATAGTACCATCCAAAGAATTACAAGGAGTACCCTCTTTGATACTTCCTATATTACCTGGGTTAAAAACCCATTTCTGAGTACCGTCAGGATTAATCGCATAAAGCTGATGATAACCACAATAAATCGTACCATCCTGACCAATAGTAGGAGAAGTACCACCATCGATACTTGCCTGCCATTTCAAAGTACCATTAGGATATAACGCATGAAGAACACCATTAACAGAAACAACATAAACCGTCCCATCGTCGGCGATACAAGGACTGGTTCTCACAGGACCACCCGTATTATATTGCCATTTAACAGTACCATTTTCGGGATAAAGAGCATAAAGATAAGCTCCATAGGATGTACAATAGACTGTGCCATCATCACCTATTGCAGGTGAGGAATACACTCTTTCGTTGGCATGAAAACTCCATTTCACAGTACCATTAGGGTAAAAAGAAATTACATTCCAGTTGTCCGTTGCTGGTGCATATATTATTCCATCGGGTCCAACTGTTGGTGAAGCATAGGTATCACCTATCGAATGTCTCCATTTCTCCGTCCCATCTTCTGAATAAACAGCATGAAAATATTCTTCCCAGATACCACCAAAATAAAGCACACCATTATCATCTATAGCAGCAGCAGAAACAATAACTTCACTTGGCCAAATATGCCATTTCAGAGTACCATTGGAATAAACAGCAAATAAACCATCAAAACCTGTAATGTATATTACTCCATGTTCATCTATAACTGGACTACCAGTACACTCATCATTTGTGTCAAATCTCCACTTCTCAACACCGAGGTTATCAATGGTACTGTAAGGGCTTTGTCCAGTATGTCGGGAGTCATGGCAGTACATGGGCCATGGTCCTTCAACAAAAACATTTGAAAATATATTGTTACTATTGCTGTTTTTGTTTAATGTTGGTTCATTACCTTGTATGTTTATTGTCGATTGGTCAACAGTTGAAAACACAGAACCATTATAATCAATTACACCATGGTTTTTAACAATTATTTTATCGTTTGGAATATTGAGTTTATCTCCAAAAGATAAAGGGCCTATAGATGAAATTATTAACAAAAAGACCATACTGACAGCCAAGTATCTTTTTCTCATAAATTCCTCCCTTTTGATAAAGATAATAATCTTTTATAAACTATATAAAATGTATGCTAATATTTATCATAAATTGATGATAAAATGTATTTTTATTAAAAAATAAATGAACACTAAAACAATGTCAAAAACATAATATTATGGCGGTATAATATTCAAAAAATTTTTTAGAAAAACGTTGTTTTTCCTCCCGTTGAAAAGGCATTGTTAATTGTTAGCACGCCCGCACCGGGATGCGAGCACCAGTTTAGTATCATAAAGAAAGGTAATACTTTAACATACAAACACTATTTTGATTTTTACAAAAAATTAGGAGAATCAGTCAAAAATTGATGATTTCTTTGATAGATTTTTACATTCGAAAGTACTGAGAGTATTTTTTTATTAAAAAGGTTTTAAGTTTATTAAATCAAATTTCGTCTTCTAAAAATACAGCGGCTGCAACAACTGTAGTCCATAAACCGTTTTTATCTCCTTCAGCTGTTTGAGCAACGCTTTGTGTACGAACAATTTTTTTACTCATTTTATATTCTTGTTTTCTTTTGTCCCATGCTTTATCAGGATCAAATTCAAGACCCAGTGTTGTTGCAAGCATTGTTGCAGCAAGGTCCTCTGTGTAATCCTCTAATTTTTTACCAATAGTTCCATAACTATGATGCTCTGAGATATACCCGTATGAGGATCTGTCTTTAGGTACTGCAATTCCAACTGCGGCGCCAATCAATCTATTTGGTTCGTTGGTAGAATTTCTGGACATAACCACATAAGTAATTTGACCAGCATGAAGATGTTGAACTCCTTTTTCTTTGGAAATTATTTTACAATTTGGTGGGATAATACTTGAAACGTATACCAAATTGCATTGTTCGATATCAGCGTCACGTAAAGCTAACTCAAAAGATTGTAACTCGTGTTTATGTCTCCCCACACCTTTAGTGAAAAAAACCCTTTTTGGTACCATAATTTTTTACAAATAATATAGATTTATCTTATAAACATATCTATTGTTTTAGGATTTTTCTTCTACATCTTCCTCTTCGTTTTCTTCATCGTTTTCTTCTTCGATTTTTTCTGTTTCTTTTAAAGTACCTTGTTTTTTTAGAAGCTCTTTCATTTGCTTTTGTATATCGTCTTGTTCAGGTTCTGGTGCATCTTCTACTTCCTCTTCCTCATCGGTTTCCTCAGAAACTTCAGCATTATTTGCTGGTTTTTTATTAGTTTCTTTTGTTTGTACTTTCAATAAATCTCTCATTTGTTTTTGTAAATCCACTTGTTGTTTTTGGAAAGCAACTTGTTCCTGATGATATGCTGTTGGTACACTTTCCTGCACAAGTTTTTCAATTGAATTTTTTATTTCTCTGTAAGGATGCACTCCATGTAACTCAAAAGAACTTCTGGACCTAGGTGTTTGCACTTCTTTTCCGCCACCTGCAAGACCTAGTAGCTTTGCTTTTTTTCCTCCAAGCATTAGTCCACCAGCGGCCAGAGTTTGGTCACTACCTAAACCTAAACCAGATTGGGTTATAGGAATAATGGTACCGAAGTTGAAAATCTGACCTAAAACACTTTGTTTTCCAAAAACAGTTATTTTATCATATCTGATACTCAACTCTGTTTTTGTTAAAAAACCGCTCATAAGAACAATGCGCAAATTTGTTATAATATAGTGATGCGACCTTCTATAGATTTCAACAAATAAAAAACCTACAATAGATACAGCAACAGAATAAAATGGAATAAATACAGGTGCTGCATCAACATTTAACCAGCCCTGCCAGATCATTATTGCAATAGCACTAGCAAAAACAGATAAATAAAGAAAGAAAATAGTCCATCTGATTGCGACCAAAGACGCAATAACTCCAGCAAGTAATAAAACAAGACCCCATGCAAGTAGTATAAACCACTCGTTTCCGTTAAACAGAGTTTTGTATTCTGAAAAATTTACTAACCATCCTAAAATTACTCCCCATATTATTAAAAAAAGGCATAGCGACTGAAGCTTCATGAATGAAAGTGGATGAGGTGATAAGCTTTTTTCAATTATCTCGTTTTCTAGAAATTCTTCTTTTTCCTTTTTTTTCTTCGTCATCGTTTCCCCTCAAAGGTTTCATGCCGGTCTTGGTATTAAATTTTTTGGTTTTATATTTTAATAACAAGAAAGTAACTGTAATAGTTGAAAGAATCATAATTGATATCGATGCAGTTTTTGTAAAATCTGTTGGAAAATAAAAAAAGAACACTCGCATAATAATATAAGAGGCAGGTATGCTTATATATGGTACCAATTTTGATTTACCAGATATCTTATCTGTTGTTTTTATAAAAAGCAATATAGCATTAGCAATAACAAGTGCAGTAATTGAAATAATTGATAACCAACCAAATATCGAAAACAATTGCACATACCAAAATAGATTAATCAGTATTGATAAATGGAAAAAAAGATACGCAATAAAAAATAATATTATCACATATACTGGTTTGAAAGAAATTAGTGACCAAATGTTTCTTAGATCATATAACATGTCTATTGTTTCGTGTTTTTTTTCACCAATATAACTTGGTCTTATGCCCATTCCAAAGAAAATCAGTAAAAGCAGAAAACCAAAATGTCCAGGATGTAACAAATCTATATTAATCAAAAAGCCAAAGAATTTTTCTGAAAAATTATAAAGACTTGTACCAAAAATTGTTATTTGCCCACCGAATGTAAACTCTGTTCCAATTATATGTGATGGTATTACTAATTCAAGGCCTTCAACCTTCAAAACAATTAAAGAGACGAATAATAAAAAAGCAGGTATAAAAAAAGGTCCTATAAAAAGAAAAGCATTTGCTATCCATTCAAATATACCTGTTTTTTCTTTTTTTGGTGACACTTTGCCATAGTCTACACTTATGTAAAAATCTGAAATTCCACTTTTTGTAACAGTGTAACCAAGTGCATGACAAATGGTTTGAAATAATAATCCAAGAAAGTTTGTAAATCTAATTAGAGGCTCATGTTTATGTTTAATTTTTTCTAAAAGATATTTTTCGCTTTGAATAAAAAGTAGTTGAATAAACCAAAATAATAAAACTCCTAGTATTGGTGCCAATGGTGCAAATATTATAATATCAATTGAGTAGCCTTCCATCTCTCTCCGCTTAAAGATAGCGAGTTTTTAATATAAAATAGTATCTTTTAAACAAATAATTTTCTATTAAAATAAGTTTTTAAACAGTATTGATTTGAAGGTCATTTCCTTTATAATCATAAGCTTTCCAAGAGTTTTTGTTGAAAGGATATGCAACTATCATATGTAATCTACCAAATTTTTCAAATAGATGCAAATCCGCTTCAGACGGACGTGGAATAGGGGAAGGGTGACTGTGAACAGTTCCGACTATGCTAAAGTCTATTGGAAGCATATGTAATTGAAAAATTGCGTGAGTATCACCTGAGACCGTTCCAGGTAAAATCACTATCTCGGTTATTGTATCCTTTAAATTATTGTCAACTCGTAGAAGCCCGCCAAACTCTTTTGGATAGTTTGATTTTGATACCTCCAAAATCATATTCAAGCATTTACTCGTTATTTTCCATGTTTTTTGTTTAATAGGAGCCTTTTCTTTTTTACTTTTTTTAAAAAAACCCATGATTTTTATCGCACCAGCTTTAATCTGACCATTTGATAAAACGATTCCCCAAATCTAACAAACCTTGCTTTTTTCTCAGAGCCTGTAACTATTATCTTATTTTTAATAGTCACATCCTCCGTGTGGTACCCATCAATAACTAGTCTCGTTTCTTTGCTTTTTGGCAATAGTTTGATTTCTATTTTTTTATCAAGAGGAATAATCCAAGGTCGTGCTGATAGTTTAAATGGCGCAAGTGGTGCTATAACCATGGCATCAACAGACGGGTCCATTATCGGTCCACCAGCACTTAATGCGTAGCTTGTCGAGCCTGTCGGTGTGGCAACAATTACTCCATCTGCACCCAGCATCTCTAGTAGCTCATTTTCTACAAACAGTTGAAGATATAAAATCTTTGCAATTTTAGCAGTCTGAACTGTTACCTCATTTGTAGCATCAGGTAGTCTCTTATCATCAAACATTACTTTTAGTTTTGCCCTTTCTTCGACATTGTATTTTCCATCAATTATTCTTTTTAATCCTTCTATTGCAAATTTTGGCTCAACCTCTGCTAAAAAACCCATGCCACCAGAATTTATCGCAAAAATCGGTTTTTCAACGGATTGCAATGTTCTTAGAATTGTTCCATCTCCACCAACTGTAACAACCATATCGACCTTTTTGTTAATTTCATCTAGTAAATAACCATTTACTCCTAGTTTCTTTGAAAAACTATCTTCAACAAAAACCTCACCATCTTTACTTAGAAAATTATAGACTTCTTTTGCAACAGTTGATGCTTTTCTAACCTTTGGTTTACAAGCTAACCCCCATTTCATAAACATTCCTTCCATCTTATACAATTTTAATTAAAGGTGCTAATTTTTTCAATAAAGTAGGATGTTTAAATACCAATGCTTTCACTAGACTTAGCGTACTAAACTCCTGGAAATTATAATCTTTGACAGAATCAGCGAGCATGTTCAGAGTTTTATCATCAAAATCAAGCATTATTTCTTTAACAACATAATTTCTATGCAGTTTCTTTCCAAAAGCCTTTTTCCAACCAGTTTCATAGTTTGATAATGTTTCCTTATTAAATCTCTGCTCTTTAACCGCCATTCCAATTGTTTTACCCGCTATTTTTCCTCCCTCTAGTGAAGTAGTCAGTCCTCCACCTGTTATTGGATCCACATGTCGTGCCGCATCTCCTACTAAAATAAGATTATCTTTTACTGTTTCAATAGGTTCAGCAACAGGGGCTGCACCAGCAATTAGACGAACCGGCTCACCTTTTTTAAGTTCAGAATGACCCGCTATAAACGTATCAAGCAATTTCAGTGCCAAACCTTTTTCGCTTAAGCTACCTAAAACACCTATACCGACATTAGCCTCATCTTTTCTTTTTGGAAACACCCAAACGTAACCACCTGGTGCGATTTTATTTCCCAGATAGAAATCGCAGTAATTATTATTGCAATCGACATTTGTCAATGTGTATTGGGCACAGGTTTCCAGATCATATGGTTTTAGTGTTGTGTTAATTCCTGCCCATTTTCCAACTTTAGATTCTACTCCATCAGCACCAACAACAACATCTGCTTTGATTTCAAAAGTGTCATTAAGTTGTTTAACTTTCACACCAGCTATTTTTCCTTTTTCTTTCAGTAGCTCTGTAACTTCTGTTTTAAGCATTAATTTCGCACCAGCTTTTACTGCAGATCGAGCAAGCTCCTGATCGAAAATATCTCTATATACAACATAACCCGTTTCATTTCCTGCCATATCCGCAGATATTTTTACCATAGTTTTATCTGGAGAAAAGATTCTTGCACCATCTACTTTGTTTGCAATCCACCTAGTGCCTTCCAGTATGTTCCATTTATCGATTTTTTGGCTGACTCCTTCACCACATAAAACAGGTACACCGACTTCAGCACGTCTTTCCAAAATTAGAACTTTTGCACCAGATTCGGCTGCAAAACGTGCTGTAGTACTTCCTGCTGGTCCACTACCAACAACAACAGCGTCGTATTCCATTTTCAATGCTCCTCCTCGCCAATTGCACCAACAGGGCAAGTTTTAATACAAATAGAACAACTTATACATTTACTGGTTGTTACGTAAGCTCTGCCTCCACACATTGAAAGTGCATCCTGAGGACATACAGAAATACACCCTCCACATGCTAAGCAATTAGTTTCGTCTACTATCGCCTTAGGCTTTACCATATGATTCGCCTCTTGTGATACCCGAAGCAATTAAATGTGCAATACGAATCGGCTCGGGTACGACACCTCGTATTGTTGAAAGCTTTATTATTTCTTTTGCATCCTCAAAATCGATACCAACACATTTTATATATATAGGATTATAACTTGTTTTTACAACATGTAATCGTCCTTTTTTCATAAGATCCAGTCGGCGTTTCCAATCAGCAAAATTATTTTTTAGGGCTTTTTCTATTTTATAAAAATCAGGTTTATCCCTTGTTACTGTTATAACAGGAAGATTTGTAGATGTATACACCTCTTGGATATCAACAACATTGAATCCACCAAATGTGACACCATCTAATAGCAGAGCCTTCAATTGATTTCTATGTTTTGTATTTTTTATCATATCTATGCAAATTAAAGTTGCATCATCTCCATCTATTGATATTTGTCTACTTAAAACGCATTCAAGGTATTCTCCCCCACGCATTACAACACCAATTATTGTTGTGTATTTGTCACTGAAAGAAAAAGGGGAATCGTCTATTCCTAATAATCTAATTTGTTGTTTCATTTTAAAATAATAAACAAATTACATTCTAATAAAGTTTTGAATTTTAATTGTCTATTTGTAGTCTTTAAGATAAAATCTACGAAAGAATAACTATTTTCCTTGTGAAATATATTTTTTTCAAAAAGTTTTTAACATAAGAATCAAAAACAAAAAAATATAATAGTAATTGTATTTATAATAAAAGACATTGTATGGAGGATATATCTTAGATGAAAATACTTCTTCTAAGGCATACTGAGGAATACAAACGGACTGGTATACTAGGTCATCCTCCTAATGTTTCATCAATTTATCCGCCTCTTAGCCTTGAGTATATTGGGTCATCATTAGAACACGAGGGTCATAAAGTCGAAATTATTGATTTTGGTGCAGAGGTCGTATCAGAAGAGCATATGAAGAATTCTTTGAGGTTATCTGATGCTGTTGGCATGAGTGTGTATACTAACAATTACAAGAATACTGCAACTATTGCAAGAATGATTAAAGAGTTGGATCCTGAAATCCCTTTGATTATTGGTGGCCCGCATTGTACCTTTCTAAAAAAACGTTCATTGTCCGATGTGCCTCATGCTGATATTGCTGTTGAATTGGAAGGAGAATATGTAATTCTAGATTTAATCAGGGTTTTAGAAGGAAGAAAAAAGCTGTCGGATGTCCATGGTATATATTATAGAGAAAATAATCAGATAAAATCTGGAAAATCATCAGAGATAATTGATAACTTAGATGCTTTGCCTTTTCCTGCTCGTCATTTGGTAGATAAGTATGATTATGGTAACCTTCCTTGGGGTTACAAGTTTAAGAAGAAGTTTACATCTATGATAACTAGTAGGGGTTGCCCTTTCCATTGTCGTTTTTGCACAAGATATGGCAATGTAGTTAAGGGCTGGGGTTTCCGAAAAAGATCTGCTGAAAATGTTGTAAGAGAAATTCAAGAAATAAATGATAAATACAAATCAGTTGCTATATTAGATGATAATTTTCTAGCTGATATAAAAAGGGCTCACAGGATATTTGATATGCTTTTAGAGACCTGCACCAATATAGATTTAATAGTAATAGGTGCCCGAGTTGATTCAGCTGATAAAGATTTATATAAAAAATGAGGAAAGTAGGAGTTAGATATATAAGTTTTGGAATAGAATCTGGAAATCAGGATGTACTTGATTTTTATAACAAGAAAATCACGCTACAACAAATTCGAAAAGCGGTACATTTGGCAAGAGAAATGAATTTCATAACACAGGGTACCTTAATATTAGGTGCTCCATTTGAAACGAGGAAATACATTGAAAACACGATCAAATTTGCATGTTCCTTACCTCTTGACATAGTAATTTTCCAACCTTTGTCCTATGAGATGGGCTCAGATTTATGGTTTGAGGCGGTAAAGGATAAAAAAATATCAACGAATGAGTATCAAGTTATTGCTGATTCACATCGAGGACTGGGAAATTTTTCTGCAGAACAACTCAATGAATATTCAAAAAATGCATTTAAACGATTTTACTTAAGACCTAAATATATGCTTGGTCAAATCCATAAAGCTCTATTGCAGAAAGACGCTGATCATTTAAAAAATGTTTAGAAATTTGTTATTTCTTCACAATGGAGAAATATTTTAAAGTAGGCAAAAAAATCAATATTTTATAAAATTTTATAAAAATTTTAAAGTAAAGGTAAGTTTCCTGTTACCTGATCTATAATATTATCTGGTGCCGGTCCAATTCCCAAAACCGTTTTTGTTCCTGCAGCAATCTCGGTATGTCCTGCATCTTCAACAATATAAGCAAAGATTTTAAGGGCTTCAGCTTTTTTTTTCAGGGCATAAAAATCTTTTTCATTATCAACTTTAACAACAGCTTTTTTTGCACCTTCGTTCTGCCATTTGGTAAACCATCTAGAATTAATTTTTTTTGTTTCTAAGGCACAAGCAACAGCAGCATGAGCAACTTGAGCAGCTAGTTTACCTGGGGAAAGTTTCAGATCTTCTCTGGTAACAAGGACCATCTTGTATTCAAACTCCATCTTTTTTTTCCTCTTTTAAATTAATATCTTTAAAAGATTCACGTCGCCATTTTTCTCCCATAAGTTCAGCTTTGTCTTGCTCAACAAGTCCTTTAACTAATAGAGTTTTTCCAGCATCTTCAATATGTACAAGTGGTACTCCAAGATATTTCATTCCAGATTTTACAATAAGTATGTCGTTATCTATTGCAACACTTTCCCCGATTTTTCTACCAGCACCATCAAGCACAAACCTGCATAAAAGATCATTTTTATACGACTCTATCTTTTCTAACTCAATATCTTTTTTACTTTTATTTCTCGAAAAGAAAAATACAGAAAAAATGGTCCCTAGAAATAGCGTAGAAACTCTAGCATGCATTGTTGTCTCACAGCCTCAGTAACTACGATTCCATTATAAATCTTGTGAATTATACCTCTATTAAATCATGCTGGAATATGATACGGTAATAGTTGGAGCAGGTCCAATTGGCGGTTATGTTGCAGGAAAGATTGCAGAAAAAAAATATAAAGTAATAATATTTGAAAAAAACAAACAAATCGGTACGCCAGTTAAATGTGCAGGTCTAGTAAGTCCGAGGGTATTTGATTTTCTTGATATACAAAAAGAAGAAGTTGTGCAAAATACACTAAAAGGAGCACATATACATTCGCCTTCTGGTAATATTTTAACGATTGGTGGAAATCGGGTGCATGCATATGCAATAGATAGAGAAAAATTTGATAACGAAATAATAAAAAAATCAAAAGAAAAAGGCGCTCAGGTTTACCTGGATAATAATGTTTTATCTGCTCAAAAAATCAATGATCATATAGAAATTTTTACATCAAAAAAACATGAGGTTAAAACAAAATTAGTAATAGGTGCAGACGGTCCACATTCAATAATTAGGGATAGATTTATTCTACCTGAACCAAAAGAATTTTTAAGAGGAATTGGTGCTGAAATAACCAATACAAATCTGGATCCTGATTTTG
>Ga0299915_10002480_pt1 | contig 13482 bp, 7 predicted proteins | sample RVTome_13_FD_200263 | JGI IMG/M metagenome (GOLD analysis project Ga0299915, IMG submission 200263) | Soil microbial communities from uranium-contaminated site in the Upper Colorado River Basin, Wyoming, United States - RVT92D227 (version 2) ...
CGCCGGCGCCGCTCTTCAATTTTGGGCTTTTCGGCGGCGTGGGCGGCGTGAATATCGGCTCCGGTGCCGTTATCGACAGTTATGACTCCCGGTTGGGGGCCTATGGCGGGACGAATGTTCATGATAACGGCAATATAGCGACGAATTCCGACATTTACGGCGCCATCAATGTGGGTAACAATTCGATCATCAACGGTGACGCCATGACCGGGACGGGATCGGATCCGACCGAGATCATTATTCAGGGCATGGGCTCAGATATCACGGGGGAGACGGTGCCGCTCGATGACCCCAAAGTATTACCCTCTGTCCCGGTGCCCACCGGGCTCGTGAATCGGGGGAGCTTATCCGCAAAAGGCACCTCGACCACGATCAGTCAGAGCGGCCAATATAGCAATTTTGCTCTCGCCAACAGTGCCCGGGTGACGATCACGGCAAACGTAACCTTGTATATCACGGGCGCTTTTACCCTGAATAATGGCGCCGAGTTCAGGATCAACCCCGGCTGCTCGGTCACCCTCTACTTCGGCGGGAGTTGGGCTCTTAACAGCAATTCCATGATCTGCAACATGAATCAGGATCCGACGAAACTGGTCATGCTCGGCACCGATACCTTCTCCGGCTCAAAAACGTTCTGCAATACTTTTACAACTTATGCTGCCATGTACTTCCCCAACGCCAATATTAATTTTGCCAATACGGCCGCCATCTATGGCTCGATTATCGCCAGGCAGTTTATGATCGGGAACAACATGCAAGTGCATTACGACGAAGCTCTGGCCAGCCTGGAGATCGGCCTTTCTTCGGGCACGAGCGCATTCGAAATGAGATCCTGGCAGGAGAGAATTATCTAAGGGGCTAACCCCACCTCGCCCCTCCGCATGAAAAGCGGGGTAAAAAAAATGATCCTCGATTTCCTAGAACTCTGCCATGACTGATGGTACAATAAACGGGGACAGGTCAAGACGAGGAAAAAACAATCCAACGTTCATGTGGCTTCAATCCGAAAATTGCGACGTCGCTCCAGAGGCCGTTGTCCCAAAGAGAATACGCATGATGACCGAGCATGGGCAGCTGCCCATTAGCCAGAAGAAAAGAGAAAATTCTTAAGCGGACGATGATTATTCAACTCTCTAAATATCCGCAGCTCCAACGCTCCGCCAAGGAATATCCTCAGTCCGAATTCCACATCCTCGCCTCAATCCGCAAGAAGTATCAGGTCGACGAATCCCTCTTCACCAGCAGCGGCAATGTTATCTTCCCGAACTACCACGGCGTTCGCCTTCTGGCCCAGAAGATGAATGCTCAGCGCGATTTGAAGCAACATCCGCAGCAAACCATCAGGGCCGGACAGCTCAACGCCATGGGGCTCATTGATGAAATCTGCCATTTTGTGCTCCGATTGTATGAAGAAACGGCCAATCCAAAAGTGTTTGAGCGGGCCGGGCAAAGGCTGAATCAAGCCATTCGCCCCGACAAAATGATGGAGACGCTCCTTCAGTTCGGAACGCTCTTCCCTCCGCTTGACGTCTTTATCGGCAAGAACACGCTTGAAGATTATCTTTATGGAAAAACCGGTAAAAAGCCCCACGCCGAGGTGATTCTGGAGGAGATCGTCCTTCTCTATTTTGCAAACTTCAATCCCGCTTTTGCTCCCTTCAGAGAAATGTTTGATGATAATGATTTAAAAGAACGGACAGCGTATTCACAGGCCATCACGGAACTGGAAAAAATATTCCGGACGGAGAAAGGATTCGGACCGCAGAACCAAACCATCTTCGATTTGCTGCGTGCGCCGATTCTGGCGAGTCCGAATAGCTTGGAAGGACAGCTTGAGTACATCAAAAAACACTGGGGATTGATCCTCTCAGATAAATTTCTCATAAAAATTTTGGGGGCCGGAGATTTTATCAAGGAGGATGCGAAGTTGATTTTCCCCGGAGGCCCAGCCTCACCCCCTGTCCCGAGATACACCTATGATGAGTTGAAAGGGGCCGGTCTTCTCGACTTCGAGCGCTTCACGTCCGATTTGGACTGGATGCCCAATGTTGTCCTTCTGGCCAAGAACACGCACGTGTGGCTCGACCAGCTTTCGAAAAAATACAAACGATCCATTACCAAGCTGAATGAAATTCCCGATGAAGAACTGGATCAACTGGCTCGATGGAATTTCACCGCCCTTTGGTTCATTGGCATCTGGGAACGAAGCTCGGCCTCGCAGAAGATTAAGCGGGGGACGGGAAATCCAGAAGCGGTTGCCTCTGCCTATTCACTCTACGATTATACGATAGCCAATGATCTCGGAGGCGAGGATGCCTTCCAGAATCTTCGGGATCGTGCCTGGCAGCGGGGGATTCGTCTCGCCGGCGACATGGTGCCGAACCACGTGGGAATTTATTCAAAATGGATTATTGAGCAGCCCGACTATTTCATTCAATCCAACGATCCTCCATTTCCAAACTACCGATTCACGGGCGGAAATCTCTCCGAGCATCCAGACGTTGAAATCCGCATCGAGGATGGCTACTGGAATCGAACCGATGCGGCCGTTGTTTTCCAACGGATCGATAAGCGCACGGGAAATGTTCGCTACATCTACCACGGCAACGACGGCACCCACATGCCGTGGAACGATACGGCCCAGCTGAATTTTCTCAAGGCAGAAGTTCGAGAGGCCGTCATCCAAACAATCTTTCATGTTGCCCGAAAGTTTTCCATCATCCGTTTCGATGCGGCGATGACGCTCACGAAGCGGCACTTCCAAAGGCTCTGGTATCCGCAGCCGGGCAGCGGCGGTGACATTCCCTCGCGTGTCGATCATGCCCTCCCGGCTGGAGAGTTCGAGAATCTGTTTCCAAGTGAATTCTGGAGAGACGTTGTTGACCTTATCAATCAGGAAATGCCGAACACGCTTCTTCTGGCTGAAGCGTTCTGGTTGTTGGAAGGGTACTTTGTCCGGACGCTCGGCATGCATCGAGTGTATAACAGCGCCTTCATGCACATGATCATGAAGGAAGAGAACGCCAAGTACCGTGAACTCATCAGAAACACCATGCACTACAACCCTGAAATTCTCAAGCGGTACGTCAACTTCATGAGCAATCCCGACGAGCAAACGGTCATTGCCCAATTCGGAACGGACGACAAATACTTCGGGGCGGCGTTGTTAATGGTTACCCTGCCCGGACTTCCGATGTTTGCCCACGGTCAGATTGAGGGATACGCCGAAAAGTACGGCATGGAGTATAGACGGGCCTATTCCAACGAGGATCCGGATCGTCCCTTGGTCCGAAGACACGAGCAGGAGATATTTCCGCTCCTTGGCAAGAGACATCTCTTCAGCCAAGTGACCAACTTCGAGCTGTACGATTTTGTCGATACCCACGGCCGACTCAACGAAGATGTGATCACCTATTCCAACAAATCGGGAAACGAACGAGCGCTGATCTGCTATCACAACAGGTATAAGGAAACCGCCGGCTGGATAAAATCCTCTGTGGGGAGAAACATGGCCTCCACGGATCATCCCAAAATAATATCCAGAACACTGGGGGAGGCCCTCGAGTTCTCTTCTCAAGAAAAAGTCTATTACATTTTCAAAGACTGCAAAACTCAGGGCGAGTTCATCCGCTCTGGTAAAGAGCTGGCTGAGCGAGGACTGTACGTTGAACTCAAGGCATTCCAGTATCACGTCTTTTTGGACTTTCGAGAAGTTGTTGATGCGGCGGGAGACTATGAACGGCTCGCAAACCATTTACAGGGTCGGGGTGTGCCGGATATTCAAGCCTCTTTAATTGATTTTCGACTTGCACCTTTCCATCAGAAAATGCAGGCCTTGATGAATCGGGATGTGGCGGGGATATTCATTCATGTCGGTCTTTCAGGTCGAAAAAAACTCAAGTCTTCCGGGCAACAACGGAATCGCCTCATTCGGATATTTCACGATTTCGTTGAACAAGCAAGAATGTTCACCCCGCTTCCTGCGGATACGAAAACGATGAGCGAGGATTTCAAACAAGGCCTTCACGTCCTCCAACAAATCTATCGTCCCTTGAACGATGGGAGTGAGAGAGGGGATTTTCTGATCGATTTTTCGGGCAAGTCTCGACCAAACGCTCTTCTTCTTTTAAGCTGGATGTTTGCTACGCGACTCCATCCCACTCAGAATCTTCATATTTTCGAAGAATTGCGATTATCCAAGGCATTTGAGGAGATCTTTAAACAAGCGGATTTCACGGAGGAAGAAAGGAGAGACGGTCTGAATCTCCTTAAAATACTGTTGGCTGGAAATATCTTTTCAGGAACATCCAGACAACATCTCGGACATGCACTCAGGGCACTCCTCGACCGAGACGAGGTCAAAGTTTTCATCAAAATGAATTATTATAGGGGTGTCTCATATTATAGCAAAGAGCGATTTGAAGAATTGATGTCTTGGCAATGGACGGCGGCCTGTATTCAAATTCTTCAACCAACAAAAAACAAGGGTGGTGCGGTCGCCCGGACGATTAAAGAAATGTCCACAGCATTTCAAAAAACTCTTCAGGTTTCGGATGAATCTCAATACCAGCTTGAGCGATTGAAGAATAATCTATTGCCCATTGAAAAATAAATTCGGAATTTCTTTTTTTCCGGCGGTTCTCCTGATCTTCAGTTTAGACCCAGATTGCGGATGCTGACATCTTGCGGCGAGGGGAGATCCGCGGCTACGGCTTTTTCAGGGCGTTGGCATAGAACTTACTGATATATTCTTTGACCATACGAAGAGCAGAAAATTTCTGGCCCGCGCTTTTGATGGCTTCCTTCATAACTTTGACCCAGGCGTGAGGAATTCCATCGCCCGAGGCAGCATAGTACAGAGGGATGATCTCATTCTCTAAGAGGTCGTAGATTGCCGCGGCGTCTGCCCCGTCTCTGTCTCCAGGGATTTTTTCTTTGCCAAAAGCCCAGCCGTTTTTGCCATTGTACCCTTCGATCCACCAGCCATCCCAGATGCTGAGGTGAGGGATGCCGTTGAAAGCCGCCTTCATTCCGCTGGTCCCGCAGGCTTCATTCGGGGGCAGAGGATTATTCAGCCAGACATCCACACCGTGGGTCATATACTGCGCCATCAATTCGCCGTAGTCCTCGACAAAGGCAATATGTCCGCCCAAGTCCGGGTTGCGCGCGGCATTGAACACCTTTTGGAGAAGCCGCTTGGCTGGGTCATCCGCAGGATGGGCCTTGCCCGCAAATATGATCTGAATAGGACGCCACGGGTCATTCAAGAGTTTTTTTAGCCTCTCCAGGTTATGGAAGATGAGATCCGCCCTCTTATACGTGGCAAACCGGCGGGCAAAGCCGAGCGTCAGCACAGAGTGATCCAGCAAAGTCCCACCGGACAGGACATGCGAAGAGTTGAGCCTGTCTTCGGTCCAGCGTTTTCGAGCGCGCTCGCGGATCGCATCGATCAGCTTGATTTTAAGCCAGTAATGGGTTTTCCAAAGCTCCTCGTCGGGGATATCATCGACGAGCTCCCACAGAGCGGGGTTGTCATGATCTTCCAGCCATTGAGGACCGAGATACTTATCAAAAAGCAGCAGCATCTTTGGGTCGATCCACGTGGGAACGTGCACTCCGTTGGTGACAAAATCTAGGGGGACCATCTTTTCCGGCAGAGCGGGCCAGAGAGGCTGCCATATCTGGCGGGAGACTTTAGAATGTTTCTTGCTAACCGCATTCCGGTAGCCCGACAACCGGAGGGCAAAGGCCGTCATGTTAAAACCCGAAGAAGGACAATCGGGGAGGATTCCCAACCGGAAAAAAGATTCGCGGTCGAGACCGAGGGCCGGCCAGTAGGCACGAAAATACTTTTCCATGAGCTCGAAGGGAAAAACATCATGGCCGGCCGGGACCGAGGTGTGGGTGGTGAAGACCGAAGTGTTGAGGACCTCCTCAAAAGCCTTCTCATGGTTCATCCCTCTCTGCAATCGGTCCCTGATCCTTTCCACCAGGGCAAATGCGGCATGTCCTTCATTCAAGTGGAGAACGGAGTGGGTAATGCCGAGAGCTTCAAGAACCTGGGATCCGCCGATGCCTAAGACTATTTCCTGCCGTAATCTCTGCTCGACATCACCGATATAAAGATATTCCGATATCTTCCGGTTTGATAAATCATTGTTCTCGATGTCGGTATCCATGAGATAAAGAGGGATGCGACCGACCTCAATCTTCCACACAGTAACATAGATGGGAGGTTCGATCAGAGGGACTTTGACCACAATGGGCTTCCCGTCTTTGTCCAAGACCTTCGAAATCGAAGCCGCCTCGCGGTCCAGGAGTCGACCGAAATCCTCCTGCCAGCCATCTTCGCGGATGTGTTGATGGACATAGCCCCCTGGATACATAAAGCCGACGGCGACCAAAGGGACTTTCAAATCGCTGCACTCTTTGAGAAAATCGCCGGCCAAAAAACCTAATCCGCCCGCATAAAAAGGCAAAGAATGGTGCAAGCCGTATTCGGCAGAAAAGTAGGCGATGGGGAAGTGGTTCGGATTCATCATGTTTTCTGAAAGCCAGCCCTCTTTCGGATCCAAATCTTTTTGAAACTGAGCAAGAACAGAATTATAATGGCGCATATATTGGGGATCTTGGACTGCAGAATCAAAAACTTCTCGGGGGACCCGCCTGAGCATCAACACCGGATTATGGCTGCTCTCTTTCCAGGCTTGACGGTTCAGCTTCTTGAAGAGCATACGGGCTGCCGGATGCCAGCTCCACCAGAGGTTATTCGACAGATCATTGAGCCCGCTGAGCTGGGGGGGGAGATTGGGATATTCATTTTTTATGAGTTGAAGTGGTGTCATGCCCATTCTTATACCATACTTTAGAGAATTTCGAATGACATTTCTCAAAATTTGCCGCAGGCTGCAAGAACATGATCCCCTTGCTTGTCTCAAGACGCAGGCCCCATGGCGGGGAATCCCATAGCTCCAATGAAGTCATCACCTTTTTTGGCCTCGTTAGGCAGGATCTTTTCCCCATGATCTAGGGGGGGGCCATTTCCGGATTATTTGGCGCTCAGATTTCTGTAGTCGGATGCCGTGTTGATGTTCCGGTACCAGCTTCCCTCCGGAATTTTCACCAGATTGACCTTCACGTAATCGAGGAGCTCGATGATGCTCCGGCCTCCTCTTTTTAAGATGTTCAGAGCGGGCTCGATCGTGCTTTTTCGGTAGACGGCGAAGAGCGGCTCATATTTTTGATCTTCGGCGTAAGGCAGGACCATGTCGTACCCATCGGCCAGCTTGATCAACCGGCTGGCGAAACTCAGTTTTAAATAGGGGATATCGCAGGCCACCACGAAATTGACGTCGTTTTTCGAGTGGGGAAGGCTCGAGGCGATCCCCATCAGCGGGCCTTGCCCGGGCTTGAGATCCGGGACGATCTCCAAGCCTAAAAAGCGGTAGTCGTCCGTCTTATTGGCGCTGATGACGATTTCATCGAACAGGTTTTTCAGTTGGCTGACGATAAGAGCGATCATGGGTTTTCCCTCAACCGGCAGGAGGCCCTTGTCCCGGCCCATGCGGCGGCTGTCTCCTCCGGCCAGGACGATGGCGCTGGCCTTGGGCCGTATCATCCATTCGTTGTCTATGAAGAGGCAGTCTTCCGGAGGGAAGTCCCAAGTGCGGCCGTCGAAGGTCGCCACTTTGTCCGCGAGATGAATGACCGCCGCGCAGGAATCTTTCATCGAACGTTTATTCTTCTCGCCCAGGACGATGAACACACCCGGCTCCACGATCGACCGCGCGGAAGTCCCCTCGGCCACGGCGCATACGTTGTCCGGGATGCGGTCTAAAAGCGCCTCGATCCCTTCTTTCAAATATTCCCGTCTGACTTTGAGCCAATAGACCCGGCCGGCCCCCCCCTTCAGCATGCGGCCTGTGTCATTGTCATCGGAGGGAACCGTCTCTTCAAGAATTTGATAGCGGCCCTCGAGCGAATGATATTTGCTGCCGTCCTTCCCGCCATGGAAGCCGGGATCATCGTCCTTGATCGTTGTGATCTTGATCCCAACGACCTCGGTGAATGGAGCGTAGCGGAGGATGATCCTGCAGGCAAAAGAGGTCTTCCCGGCCTTCCGGGCTGCGGACCCGATGAGGATCAAATTTTTTTTATGAAACATCATCGACGCGGGGTGTCTTTGATCGGCGGGATGAATCGGAATCTAAAATCCTTCGCCGTTAAAAGCTCGTATCTGTTCGTTTTTCGCTCGGGCGGCATCCCTCATTCATATCGCAGAGCTTCGATCGGATCGAGCTTGGACGCCTTGCGGGCCGGATAGAAACCGAAAAATACGCCGACGGATCCGGCAAAAAGGAAAGACAGAAACACAGAGCCGAGGGAAACGACCGTTTGGATCCGGGAAAAGATCGGAATGTATTTCAGCAGTTTCGATAGGCCTATGCCCAAGCCGATTCCCAGGAAACCGCCGATGAGACTCAGAACGATCGCTTCGGCCAGGAATTGGAGGAGAATGTCCCGTTCCCGGGCGCCGATCGACATCCGGATCCCGATCTCCCGGATCCGCTCCGTCACGGAGACCAACATGATGTTCATAATGCCGATCCCGCCGACGAGAAGCGAGATCGCGGCAATGCTTCCCAGGAGAAGAGTCAAAACTCCGATCGCGTTCTCCGCGTTCTCGGCGATGTCGGCCATGTTGCGGACGTTGAAATCGTCTGGGGCGCCCGGCTCGATGTTATGCCGAATGCGAAGGAGGGTCTCGATCTCCTGTTGGGCCAGCGGGATGGCCTTCGCAGAGATCGCCTCGACATCGATCGACTGGATAAACGTTTGCCGGACGAGCCGCCTCGAGGCCGTCGTGTACGGAACGCAAATCATGTCGTCCCGGCGGCCCATCCCGGCGGCCTGGCCTTTGGATTTCAGGATTCCCACGATCGTGAACGGAACGCGTCGGATGCGGATGACCTTGCCCAGGGGATCTTCGCCATCCGCAAAGAGGTAATTTTTGACATCGGCGCCGAGGACGCAGACCTTTTCGCCGTTTTGGAGCTGCTCTTCGTCGAAGAATGTCCCTTGGTCTATTTCCCATTTCCGGATCTCCGGATATTTTTCGCTGACGCCCTGGATCTGGGTTCTCCAGTTCTTGTTTAAGTAAATGACCTGGCCTTGGGTGTTGATATTCGGAGACGTTCCTTTGACCGAAGGACAATCCCTCTCGATGGCTTCGACATCTCCGATTTTCAAAGTGCTTCGGCCTCCGAAACCGGTTCGGACGCCTTGGAGATTCATGCTCCCGGGACGGACAAAAAGAAGATTGGTCCCCATAGCGTTGAATCGGTTCTGGATCGCGATTTTGGCCCCTGTTCCGATGCTCACCATGGCGATCACCGACCCGACGCCGATGATGATCCCCAGCGCCGTCAGAAATGTCCGCATCTTGTTCCGGGTCAAAGCGCGGAGCGATACGCGAAGTATTCGGAAGATATTCATCGTTCAATTCCTTTGGTCAAGGTCATTGACTGAAAGACCTCACATCCTTTCAGAAAAAGATATTATATCTCAAATCGAGAATCGTTGTAAATTGGAGCTCAGGCTCGGGCATTGAATAAGCTAATATCAACGCATTAATTAAAATGACATCCCCGTTCGGGCGGCCTAGGCGCCGCTCATACATTGTCACTTTATTTATTGCGTTTGTATTAGGGAGTGAACCTTTTAGTCTCGTTTTTCGTCTCTTATAGTGAAAAAGAGAATGGACATTCTTATACCTGATGAAAAAACAGAGGAAGACGCGATGAGCTATACCCCAAGAACGGCACGCAGGCTCGCTGTCTTTTTGGCTGGGTTGCTATTTTCCTCGACCCTTTTCGCCTTGAACACGCTCGATATCCCGCCGGCTCAAAAGCCGCCGGTCATCGACGGGAAGCTGAACCCCGGCGAATGGGACGGGGCTTTCAAAATGACAGATTTCAAGACGTTCCAGCCCGACTTCGGCAAGGAACCCAGCCAGAAGACCGAAGCCTGCTTTCTCTACGACGCGGAGAACCTGTACTTTGCTTTCCGGTGCTATGACACCGACCCGTCCAAGATCAAGGCCTCGATCTCCAAGCGGGACGCCATGTTTTCGGACGATTTTGTGGGTATCATCATCGACACGTACAATACCATGCAGAGCGGCTACGGCTTCGTGGTCAACCCTCTGGGCATCCAGGGCGACGGGATCATGGACATCTACGGCAACATGACGGACGACCAGGATTTCGTCTGGTACAGCAAGGGACAGATTGATGACAAGGGTTACACGGTGGAATACCGGATCCCGCTCCAGAGCGTCCGATTCCCCGGCGGGAAGACCATCACCATGAGATTGGGTTTTTACCGTCAGTTCGTCCGGACCTCAGAAATGGCCAGCGCTCCCCCTCTGTTTCCCGACAAGGGAAGCATCATCGCCCAGACCCAGGCCATCGCCGTCACCGGTTTGAAGTTCAAGCGGGTGGTCGAAATCCTTCCCGCGGTCACGCACAGCGATAAACTGGCCGCAAGCGACGGCCGGCTGAAACGGGACGAGTTGACGACCGACCTCAGCCTGACCGGCAAGGTTGGCTTGACCACTGACCTGACCCTCGACGCCGCGGTCAACCCGGATTTCAGTCAGGTCGAATCGGACGCCGGACAAGTGGACATCAATTTAAGATATGCTCTTTTCTTTCCTGAAAAAAGGCCTTTCTTCCTCGAGGGCAACGAATACTTTCAGTTTGCCGGGAATACCGAAGACGCGCCCCTGCTGGCGATGATCCACACGCGAACCATCGTCGACCCCGTCTTCGGATTCAAGCTGACCGGAAAATTCGGGGCTAAGAATTCGATTGCGGCCATCACCGCCCAGGACTATCAGCCCGACGGCGGCTCGGACGAGCACCCCGATTTCTCTATCTTCCGCTTCAAGCATGCCCTGAAAGAGGATTCCTATCTCGGCGGCTTTTACACCGCCCGCGATGTCCGGGGCGGGTTCAACCGGGTCATCGGAAGCGACGGCCGGATCCGTTTGAGCCAAACCTCGGTCGCTTCCTTCCACTTGTTCGGCTCGTTTACAAAAAATCCAGGAGGCGGCGACACCAACGGCGGCCATGCCCTCGCCTTGAGGTACACCCTCGATGACAGGAAGGTCTCGTTGGACGTCGGCTACCAGGATATTTCTCAGAATTTCCAGGTCGATACCGGCTTCCTGGAGAGAAGCGGACTGCGGCGCCTGGCCGCGTTCGGCATGTACAAGATCTATCCCAAATCGAAATTCTTCCAGAGGATCGAGCCCTTTTATTGGTCCTACCACCTCTACGACACCTATTCGAACATGCTCGAGACCTTCAATATTTTCGTCCTGCGCTTCAATCTTCCTCGGAGCACCCAGGTCCGCTTTGAAGGAATCCTGGCCAATGAGGTCTATGAAGCGCACCGCTTCGAGCGGAGCGGATTCGGTTTTCGAATTAATTCCCAGCTATCCAAACACCTTTTTATCAACGGATTTTTCCGCCGCACCGGCGCTATTTATTACGACCCGGACGCTCCTTATCAGGGCGACGGCAACCGCGCCAGTGCCGGCGTCGAATACCAGCCCACGGAAAAATTCGATTTCGTGATCGATCTGACATACGCGGACTTTTACCGCCGGTCGGACAGGGCGAAGATTTACGACTACATGATTCTCCGCAGCTTCAACACGTTCCAGATCAACAAATACCTGTTCCTGAGGGCCATCCTGGAATACAACACCTACAAGAAAAGGATGACTGTAGATACTTTGGCCTCGTTCACCTACATTCCAGGGACCGTCGTCTATGTGGGATATGGGTCTGCTTTTCAAAAGATCCGCTGGAACGGCAGCGATTATGAAGACAGCCGCCGGTTCTTGGAAACGAAACGCGGATTCTTCTTCAAAGTAAGCTATCTCTGGCGGTGGTGAGGTCATCTTAAGCAATTCTTTTTCCGGTGTCAGGCTAATATCAACGCATTAATTAAAATGACATCCCGGTTCGGGCGGCGCTTGGGCCGCCCGTAGCCCCCGGGCCCCGGGGAACCAGTCCCGTCGGTTCCCCCCGTCGGAAAAGCCGACGGGTCCCCCCTCCGCTACGGGGGCTTGAGGGCGGCCTAAGCGCCGCTCATACATTGTCACTTTATTTATCGCGTTTGTATTAATTTCGGGCGGGGTCCTGTCGCGGCTCTTCCCCGGCCGTGCTCGCGGGCGGGGAGCCCCTTCGCCGCGCCACCCCTGCTCGACTTTCCGGCGCCCCGGAAAAAGAATTGCCGGCAAGGTCATCAGCAGACTTGATTTTCCCCCGAGCCTAAGATATTGTTTTACCGAGGGGACGCCGTCGAAGATGCGTCTCCTCGAGACGCTATGCGATCGACTTCCCGCCGGGACTTTTTAAAAGCTGCGGCATTTGGCGGCTTGGGTTTGTTTTCCCGGCCGCGAATCGGCCGCTTGTTCAAAGGGAACGATGCCGGCTCTTTCCTCGGCCAGATCGGCGTATGCGCGTCTCTGGCGGATTCCGGATTATTGAAGGAAAGCGGCTGCGCGTATGTCGAAGAAGGAGTCCGGCGTTTCTTGATTCCGGAAGAGCCGGAAGAAAAATTCCAGGCAAAGCTAGCCGAACTTAGGGCGGCAAAACTTCCTGTCCTGGCCTGTAACGGTTTCCTCCCAGGCCAATTGAAGGCCGTCGGTGCTGAGGCGAAACATGACGAGATCCTGGCTTATGCCGAGACCGCATTCCAAAGGGCGGCCCGGGCCAGAGTCGCGACGATCGTCTGGGGAAGCGGCGAATCCCGTAAAATTCCCGAGGGATTCAGCCGGGCCAAGGCCGAGGAGCAGTTCCGCGATCTGGCCAAGAGAGTCGCCGTTCTTGCCGGACGCCACGACGTGATCGTTTCCCTCGAACCGCTGAACAGCGGGGAGACCAATTTCGTCAACAGCCTCAAAGAGGGCGCGGCGGTCGTCGAGGCCGTCGGCCATCCGAATTTCAAGCTGCTGGCGGATCTATATCATCTGCTCCGCCAAGGGGAGACGCCCGACGCCGTCGAGATGTTTGGGAAGCACATCCAGCATTGCCATATAGCGGAAAAAGATAAACGAACGCCGCCGGGCACTGCCGGAGACGATTTCAAGCCTTTTTTTAAGAGGCTCAAAACAATAGAGTATCGAGGCGGGGTCTCTATGGAATGCGGATGGAAAAGCATGAAGGACGAGCTTCCGGCGGCAATGACTTTTTTGAGAAACGAGATCGCTGCGTCTTGAAATAGGGACGCAGGATATCAGCCGACAGATTCCGAGGAGGTCGACATGGGCGTTTCTCGAAGGGATTTCGTGAAGATGGCGGCAGTGGCTTCGGCCGGATTGTCCGTCAACAGCGCGAGCCGGGGATTGAAGGCTGCGAGCTTGGCGAGAATTCGCGGGGCCAACGACCGGGTGAGGGTCGGGATCGT
>Ga0299915_10002482_pt1 | contig 13480 bp, 10 predicted proteins | sample RVTome_13_FD_200263 | JGI IMG/M metagenome (GOLD analysis project Ga0299915, IMG submission 200263) | Soil microbial communities from uranium-contaminated site in the Upper Colorado River Basin, Wyoming, United States - RVT92D227 (version 2) ...
CTCAATCGCGTCGACGAGCAGCTGAGATCCGCTCAGACGCCCGCGGCCCGGGCTCTGTCCGTGGCTGCGAGCTTCCCTGGGGGTCCGGACCCCGACTTCATGTTTCCGTCCGGAACCTACGCGGAGTTCCGAGACGGCTCCGGCGATCTCGTCGCAGCCAAGTTCCTCGGGTACCAGGCTGTCACGGCCAGCCCCCCGGTCCTGCCCAAGACTCTTCCCGGGTCGGAGTCCTCGACTGACCAGGCTCAACTCACGATCACGGCCAAAGCGGCCGGCGGGTCTCCCACCTACCGGGTCCTGGCTGCCTCGATCGGCCGGGGCGAGGGGACGTTCAGCGTGGCGATTCCGCTGACCGAGGTGGCCGCAACGGTGCACCGGCTCGTGGTCATCGAGGGATGGGTGAGCGCGGTCGTCCTCCTGCTGACCGCGGGACTGGCGCTGTGGCTCGTCCGGCTCGGCCTCCGGCCACTCGTCGGCATGGGGGAGACCGCAGGCGCGATCGCCGAGGGCGACCTCTCCCGCCGGGTCGAGCCGGCCGACGACCGGACCGAGGTCGGGCGCCTGGGCCTTGCTCTGAACTCGATGCTCACGCAGATCGAGGCCGCCTTCGATGAGCGCCGGGCCTCCGAGGACCGCCTGCGTCGCTTCGTCTCCGACGCCTCGCACGAGCTCAGGACGCCGCTCACGTCGATCCGTGGGTACTCGGAGCTGTTCCGACGCGGGGCCGACTCACACCCGGAGGACCTGGCGAAGACGATGCGGCGGATCGAAGAGGAGGCGTCCCGGATGGGCGTGCTCGTCGACGACCTGCTGCTCCTGGCGCGCCTGGATCAGGGTCGGCCGCTCGAGCGTGAGCCGGTGGACCTCTGCCGGATCGCCGCCGACGCAGTCGACAGCGCCCGCGCGGTCGAGCCGGACCGCCCGATAGAGCTCGATGCGCAGGGGGAAGCCTTCGTGCTGGGGGACGGAAGTCGGCTGAGGCAGGTCCTCGACAACCTCCTGGACAACGTCAGGGTTCACACGCCGATGGGCTCTCCGGTGCGGGTAGCGGTGGCCCGTGAGGGCGGCCTCGTCGTGCTGTCGGTGACCGACCGGGGTCCGGGCCTCGAGCCGGAGGTCGCCGCACGGGCGTTCGAGCGCTTCTACCGCGGCGATCCGGCCAGGTCTCGGACCACGGGTGGAGCCGGGCTGGGTCTCTCGATCGTGTCGGCCATCGTTGTGGCCCACGGCGGTGAGGTGCGCGTCTCGTCCTCCGAGGAGGGTGGGGCGAGGTTCGAGGTGCGGATCCCCGTCGTCGATCCTTCGCCCGTGGACGCGGCGGCCCCCTGACAGACCTTGTGCCAACGACCGGGGCGCGCACCCGAAACGCGCCTGACGACGAGCGCTTACCCTTGAGTCGGTTCGTTCCGAAGGTAACTGGAAAGGTGCCGGGACGTTGGGGGCGATCCTGAATCGGGCTTCCTCCCTCGTCCGCGAGCCGGTTCCCGCGTCGCGGGCCAGGAGGGTCGATATGCGCATGTCTCGGATCACATCGGTGTTCGCCGTCGTCACGCTGCTCCTGTTGCAGGCGCCGGCTCCCGCAGGGGCGGGGCCGATCATCGGCCGTTTGGGAGCCGCGATCGACGTTCGGATGGACCACGCGGCGGACCACGTGCTCGTCCGGCTCAGCGAGGACGTGAGCGTAAGCTCCGTCTCCTCGATCTCCGCGAACGCGGACGGCGTCTTTGGTCGCTGGTACCGGGCGCCGGTGCTACGAGGTGAGACGCCGATCGACGCGGCTCGGCGGCTCGCCGCGACGCCGGGCGTCGCGCTGGCGGAGCTCGACTACGTCGTGCGCCTCGATCCGATCGAGCGCGTCCGTGTCGACGGTCCCTCGGTCCCGAGCGCAACGCCAAACGATCCCTTCTTCCCGGACCAGTGGCACTTCCCACCGGTGCAGGCGCCCGACGCCTGGGACGTCTCCACGGGTTCGGGGGTCATCGTCGCGGTCGTCGACACGGGCATCTCGCAGGCTGGTGAGGACCTCGCGTGTCACACGTTCGTTAGCCCTTTCAACGCCATCACGGACACAGCCGGATCCGCGGTCGACGACGAGGGTCACGGCACGCACGTGGCCGGCACCATCGCCCAGTGCACGAACAACGGCATCGGTGTTGCGGGGATCGCGTACGGCGCCCAGCTGATGCCGGTCAAGGCGCTCGGCGCGGACGGGTCCGGCTACGACTCCGACATCGCGCAGGGCATCGACTGGGCGCGAACGCACGGCGCCCGGGTGATCAACCTTTCGCTCGGCTCCAGCTGCAACGCGAACTACCCGGCGTGCTCCTCTTCCATCTTGGACAACGCGATCAACACGGCCACGAGCGCGGGGATCGTGGTCGTCGCGGCGAGCGGCAACGAGAACAGCCCGTACGTCGGAACGCCCGCGAACAACCCCAACGTGATCAGCGTCGGCGCCGTCCGGTACGATCTGGGGCGAGCCTCGTACTCCAACTACGGGTCCGGGCTGGACATCGTCGCCCCCGGCGGGGACGTTCTGGACCAGAACGGGGACGGATACGTCGACGGGGTCCTGCAGGAGACGTTCGATGTTGGCGGCTGGGGCTACTACTTCTGGCAGGGGACGTCGATGGCCGCGCCTCACGTGGCGGGGGCCGTGGCGGTCCTGCGGTCCGCCTTCCCGACTGCCACGCGCGAACAGATCACGGCTGCGCTGCTGACCACGGCGGCCGACCGGGGCACGCCCGGGTACGACACCTACTACGGGAACGGCCTGCTCCAGATCGACGCCGCCCTGACGGCCCTCGCCACACCGTCCGCGGTCACGATCACCTCGTTCTCGCCGGAGAGCGGGCTGGCGGGCACGACGGTGGTCATCACCGGGTCGGGCTTCACGGGCACGACCGGTGTGAGCTTCAACCTGGTGCCCGCGGTGTTCACGGTCGACTCCGACACCCAGATCACGGCCACGGTGCCGGAGGGGGCGACGACGGGAACGATCACGGTGACCACCCCGGCGGGAACGGGGGTCAGCGCAACGCAGTTCACGATCGCCGAACCGGCCCCCCAAGTGACCGGCAAGCTCAAGGGCTTCTACCGCTCGTGGCGTGGTTACAGGCTCTACCATGTCGGGCGCGACGTGGGGTACAGGGGCCAGGTGTCGCCGAACCTTGCGGGCGAGGAGCTCTTCTTCGAGCTCCAGCGGCTCAAGCGGGCGGGCTGGAGGACGCAGGCGGTCGCGCACTTCACGCTCGGCTCGGGTAGCGCCGTGGGTGTGCGGGTGTACGGCAGCGGACTCCGCGAAGGGGTGGGGTACCGTATCCGCTGCTACGTCGCGCCGTCCGGTGACCGGCCCGGAGCCACCTCCGCCTGGAGCTACTTCATGGCCTGGAACTGAGCCGAGCATCGGCCCGAGAGGAAGGCCGGCCGCGTCCCCCTCTGGGGGCCGACCGGCCCGGCTGGCGGCGGACTTCCTGCCGATGCCGGGCGCACTGGGCGGTGGGATGGTCGCCTCTGATCACACGGGAGGTGACCCGGATGCGCAAGACACTGCTACGCGTGGCGCTTCTCGGGGCGGCCGCCGGCGGTTACGTCAGCCACCTCCGTCCCAAGCACCTTTGTTTCGGCGCCACGGAGGATGAGGTCGCCCGGGACCTTCCCGGCGACGACCTGATCAGGGACGCGAAGGTCCAGTCGACCCGCGCGATCACCATCGATGCGATGCCCGACGACGTGTGGCCCTGGATCGTCCAGCTCGGACAGGATCGCGGCGGCTTCTACACCTATGACTGGCTCGAGAACCTGTTCGGGCTCGGCATCCACAGCACCGACCGAATCCTTGCCGAGTGGCAGCATCGTGACGTCGGTGACTTCGTCCGGGGTGGCGCTTGGGGGAGCATCGGCTGGTACGTCATGGAGGTCGAGCCCCCCCACGTGCTCGTGCTGCAGGCCGGGGACCAACAGACCGGACGCCCTCTTGAGTCGGACGAGCCCCCGATGGGCGCGGTCACATGGGCGTTTGTCGCCGGAGAGTCGGAAGACAAGAGAACGCGCCTGATCGTGCGAGCGCGCTACGACTACTCGCGGTGGCTGGCGCGTGCGATCGTCGAGGCGGTCGAGGCCGCCAACTTCGTCATGACTCGGCGGATGCTGCAGGGGATCAAGGACCGTGGCGAGCGGATGGCCGCGTACCGTACGGTGATCCAGATGGAGGGGACGGCCGCCTGAGCGGGCGAAGTCCCGGCCGCCGAGAAGAGACGGGGTGCGCGTGGGGAGTGACGGGCCGGTCCTTTCATGCCATGGGCTTCGCAAGCGCTTCGACGAGCGGGTGGCCGTGGATGGAGTCGGGTTCACGATCTCCGAGGGTGAGACCTACGGCCTGCTGGGACCGAACGGCGCCGGCAAGACCACCACGATCTCGATGGTCTGCGGGCTGCTCGCACGTGACGAAGGCGAGGTGCTCGTGGAGGGGCGACCGGTCGATCCTCAGGCGCCCGACGCCCGGGCCTCGATCGGGTACGTGCCGCAGGAGATCGCGATCTATCCCGACCTCACCGCTCGGGAGAACCTCCGATTCTTCGGGAAGCTCTACGCGCTGGGCGGCAAGGATCTCGAGACTCGGGTGGGGGAGATCCTCGACATCGTCGGCCTCGCCGACCGGGCAGACGAGAAGACGGAGAAGTACTCGGGCGGCATGCAGCGACGGCTGAACATCGGTCTCGGTCTACTGAACCGGCCGCGCCTGCTCGTGCTGGACGAGCCCACCGTCGGCGTGGACCCTCAGAGCCGCAACGCGATCCTCTCGAGCGTCGAGCGCTTCCGCGAGCAGGGAATGGCGGTCCTGTACACGACCCACTACATGGAGGAGGCCGAACGCCTCTGCGACCGCGTCGGAATCCTCGACGAGGGCAAGCTCCTCGCGGAGGGAACCCGGCGGGAGCTCGTCGCGATGGTTGGGGAACGCGACCGCGTCCACCTCGCCGCCACCGGGAATCTCGAGGCGGCTGCGCGAGTCGTTGGTGCCCTGGACGCCGTCGAGCAGGCCACGCATAGCGAGGACGGAGTCGATCTGGTGGTCGAGGATGCGCGTAAGCACCTCCCCGCCATCCTGATGTACGTGGGCGAGCAAGCGCACGTGACGACGGTGGAGGTGAGCGAGCCCAACCTCGAGGCGGTGTTCCTCCACCTCACCGGGAAGGCGCTCAGGGACTGACGCATGCGGGCGGCCTTCACGATCGCCGCGAAGGACCTCCGGCAACGAACACGCGACCGCTCTGCCTACGTCATCGCGTTCCTCGTGCCGTTCGGGCTCGCCGCGATCTTCAGCCTGACCCTGGCGAAGGTGAGCAACGAGTCGGAGTTCACGGCCACGTACTCGGTGGTCAATCGCGACGGGGGGGAGGTGGCCCGCGCCTTCGAGGAAGTCGTCCTCGGACTCGACTTCGTGAAGCTGAAGCCGGCGGCGACGGTCGCGGAGGCCTCCAAGCTTGCCGAAGACGGCACGATCGACGCGGCCTTCGTGATCCCGGCCGGATTCTCGGCGACCGCCTCTGCGGGACAGGGCGGCGAGCTCCGCGTCATCACGAGCCCAAACGCGAGCATCGGCGGGCTGATCGCCCGCTCGATCGCGGGATCCTTCGCCAGCGATATCGACGCGGTTGGCCTCTCGGTGCAGACGGTCCTCGCCGGGAGGGGCGGCTCCCTGCACGATCCCGCGGTCCTCTCGCAGCTCGTGGAGCGTGCCCGGCAGACCACTCCGACGGCCGTGCTCGATCAGAACACCGCCGAGAGCCGGCTCTTCAGCTCGACGACCTTCTACGCGGTGGGGATGGCGGTCCTGTTCGTCTTCTTCACGGTGCAGTTCGGCGTCCGGAGCCTCCTCGCCGAACGTGAGACCGGAACGCTCGCGCGGCTCCTCGTTGCCCCGATGCGGCCGGCGTGGGTCATCGCCGGCAAGGCCTTGGCGAGCTTCGCCGTGGGTATCGCCAGCATGATCGCTCTCGTGCTCGCGAGCAGCCTGCTGCTCGGCGCACACTGGGGCGACCCGATCGGCGTAGCGTTGCTCGTCGTCTCCGCCGTGCTTGCCGCCATGGGGATAACCGCGCTCGTCGCTACGCTCGCGAAGACCCCCGCCCAGGCGGAGGGCTACGCCTCCGTCGTCGCGATCGTCGGCGGGATGCTCGGCGGCACGTTCTTCCCCGTCTCGCAGGGACCCGCGTTCCTCGCGAACCTGAGCCTGATCACGCCGCACGCATGGCTGATGCGCGGCTTCCAGGAGCTGGCGGGAGGCGCGAGCGTGCTGGACATCCTGCCGTCGGTAGGAGCCGTCCTGGCGTTCGCCGTCGTCCTGGGCGGGATCGCTCTCGCGCGAGCCGATCGGCTGGTGGCGAGTTGAGCAAGGCTGTCTCGATCGCGGGCGTGAACTTGCGTCGTGTGTTCCGCGACCGGATCTCGCTCTTCTTCATGGTCGTGTTCCCGTTCGTCATCATCCTGATGATCGGGGCCATGTACGGGGCGGGGTTCGAGCCGACGCTGGGGGTCGTGTCGCGGGGGAGTGGGGCGCTCGGGGCCGACCTGGTGGGTCGGCTCGAGCGCAACGAAGGAATCCGGGTGCGGGCGTACGACGACCGAGGGTCGCTCACGACCGCCGTGGAGCGCGGCCAGGTCGAGGCCGGCCTCGTGATCCCCTCCGGATACGACACGCGGATCCGCGCGGGTGAGACCGTCTCGCTCCCTTACATCTCCCGCCCGGCCGGCTCGGGCCAGGAAGCGCAACTCATCGTCGCGGCCGCCGTCGACCGGCAGGCCGTCGTGCTCCGCGCGGCCAGGTTCGCGGCCTCGGAGGGCGTGGGGTCGTTCGACGAGGCGCTTCGAACGGCACGAGCGGTCGACGCCTCGTTTCCTCGAGTGGAGGTGCGCTCGAGCGTCGCTGGAAGCAGCGTCCTCTCATTCAACTACGGGGCGGCGCAGGAGCTGCTTCTGTTCGTCTTCCTCGTCTCGCTCTCGGCGGCGAGCATGTTGATCGAGTCGCGACGGCTCGGGGTGTCGCGTCGGATGCTCGCCTCGCCGACGGGCGCCGCGACCGTCGTTCTCGGCGAGGGTCTCGGACGGTTCGCGATCGCGCTCTTCCAGGGGGGCCTGATCGTGGGCGTCACGCTCGTTGTCTTCGGCGTGGACTGGGGTGACCCGCTCGCGACCGGAGCGATCGTGATCCTGTTCGCGCTCGTCGGCACAGGTGCCGCCATGCTGATGGGCTCCGTCCTCGAGAACGCCCAGCAGGCGGGATCGTTCGGGGTGTTCTTCGGGCTCATCCTCGCGGCTCTTGGGGGATGCATGGTCCCGCTCGAGATCTTCCCGAACACGATGCGAACGATCGCCCACGTCACGCCGCACGCTTGGGCGCTGGACGCGTTCGGCGACGTGCTCGGCCGCAACGGGACGGTCGTCGACATCTGGCCCCAGCTCGCCGTGCTCGCTCTGTATGCTGCCGGCCTTCTGTCGCTGGCGGCGGTTCTCTTCCGGCGGAAGCTGACTGCCTAGGGGCGTCCATGCTCGAAGTGCATGACCTGACCAAGCGCTACGGGGACGTGCTTGCGCTCGACGGATGCAGCTTCTCGGTCTGGAGCGGACGCATCGTCGGGTTCCTCGGCCCGAACGGTGCGGGGAAGACGACCACGATGCGCTGCATCTTTGGGCTTGCCCGCCCGGAAGCGGGGGAGGTCCGGTGGCAGGGTCGGGAAGTCGGTAGGGAGGAGCGTCGGCGGTTCGGATACATGCCGGAGGAGCGCGGCCTGTATCCGCGGATGCGCGTACGCGAGCAGATCGTGTACTTCGCTGAGCTGTCCGGGCTCGACCGATCGGCCGCCGAGCGGGCTGCCGGCAGGTGGCTGGGGCGGCTGAAGCTCGCCGATCGAGCGGAATCGCGCGTCGAGGAGCTCTCGCACGGGAATCAGCAGCGGGTGCAGCTCGCGGTGGCGATGGCGCACGCTCCGGAGCTCGTCGTGCTGGACGAGCCATTCTCCGGGTTGGATCCGATCGCCGTCGAGTCCGTCGCCGGCCTGCTCGCGGAGCTTGCCTCTGAAGGCGTGGCGGTCCTGTTCTCCAGCCACCAGCTCGACCTCGTCGAGGACGTGTGCCAAGACGTGGTGATCGTCGATCACGGCCGGGTCGTCCTCTCGGGGGATGTGCACAGGCTCAGGGCGTCTTCGAGCCGGCGGAGCCTACGCGTGACGGTCGACGGCGCGCCCTGGATCCCGAACGTCGACGGCGTCACGGTGGTGCCCCGAGAGGAGGGGCGGCCGCGGGTCCTTGTCGACGCGTCGGTGGACCTCGACGAGCTTCTGCGACTGGCGGGAGAGACGGGCAGGGTCACGCAGTTCAGCTTCGAGCCACCCAGCCTCTCGGACCTGTTCCTCGAGGCGGTCACGGGAGGGGGATCGAGGTGAGAGGATCGGCCGCCAAGGTGCTGCTCGTGGCACGCCGCGAGCTCGTTCAGCGGGCGCGGTCTCGCGCCTTCCGGATCGGGACGGCGATCACGGCGCTCGTAGCGGTGGGAGTCGTGGTGCTCCCGAGCGCCCTCGCCGGCGGTCCGTCGGCGCGCCGGGTAGGCGTCGTGGGCGAGCCTTCGGCGCAGCTGCGCACGGCTCTCACCGCCGCGGCCTCGGCCTTCGACACGAAGGTCGCGACGGAGGCGTACGCGGACGTCCGCGCGGGTCAACGGGCGCTCCGGTCGGGCGACGCCGACGTGCTCCTCGTCGGGGGCGACGAGCTCGTATGGAAGCAGGAGGCCGATCCCGAGCTCTCGGCCATCGTCGCGGGCGCCGTGCAAGCGGTGGAACGGCAACGAGTCATCGACGAGCTCGGCCTGTCGCCCGGGCAGGTGACTGCGCTGCTCCAGCCGCACGCTCTCCGGTCGCGGAGCCTCGAGCCGGTAAGCGAGGACGAGGCCGCGCGGGTCGGCCTCGCGACATTCGCGCTAGTGATCCTGTTCGCCTCGATCAGCATCTTCGGCGGCTTCCTCGTCACCGGGGTGATCGAGGAGAAGGCGAACCGGGTCGTCGAGATCTTGCTCTCGCGGGCGCGCCCGGAGGAGCTGTTGGCGGGCAAGGTGATCGGGATGGGGCTCCTGGGCCTCGGCCAGTTGCTGGTCGTGGGGGCGTGCGTACTGGCTGCCCTGTTCGCCGTCGGAACAGCACACCTTCCGGACACCACACCGGGCATGGTCGGCTGGGTCGTGCTGTGGTTCGTCCTCGGCTATGCCTTCTACAGCGTTGTCTACGCGGCGTCGGGCTCGCTTGCGTCCCGGCAGGAGGACGCTCAGAGCGTAAGCGTGCCGGTGACGATGCTGTCGCTCACCGCGTACTTCGTGTCGTTCGCCGTGTTGGAGAACCCCGATGGGCTGTTTGCCCGCGTCTGCTCGTTCCTGCCCCCGATGACGCCGTTCGTCATGACGATCCGCGCCGCCGTGGGCAAGGTCGCAGTGGGGATCGCCCTCGTGGGTCTTGCGACCTACGGGCTGATCAAGCTCGGGGGGCGGATCTACGCGGGCGCCATACTCCGGGTCGGGCCCAGGGTGAGGCTGCGGGACGCATGGGAGTCCGCCGAGCGCTAGTCACCGCTCAGCCGGTGTAGCCCTCGACAGTTCGTTCGTCGCGAACCTGGGCTGTGTCGGGGTCCAGGCCGGCAGCCCTCCGGGCGCGGCGTTGGTGGAGAAGGTCCCAGCACTGGTCGAGCTGCACCTCGATCTCACGCAGCCTTTCCCGTTCCTGGAGGGAAGCCCGGCCGCGTGACTCTTTGTCGAACAGATCGTGCTCCTCGTTCGCCAGCGCGTTGATCCGACCGATGATGTCCTCGTCCGCCACCGTTCGACCTCCTGACGCACCCCAACCGTACTCGCGGGAGGCGTGGGCGTCGACCATCAGACAACGAGAGTGACCCTCGCGCTTAGGCGGTTCCGCGGGCTACCTGGTCGGCAAGTTCGAGCGTGGCGTCCAGCGTGGGGCCGGGACTGTAATCAGCCAGGATCCAGAGCGTGTCCTCTTCCGGCCACATGCACATGTCCACGGCCTGTGGCACAGCCACGCCGAGGTCCGAGCTCGAGGCGCAGAGGAAGGATTGGTCTCCGCGCGTGAAGCTCTTGAAGGCTGCCTGCGCCTCGGCCGGGAGGCCAAAGCCGCTTGCCAGACCGACGAAGCCGGCTTCGACGTCTCCGAACTGATCGCTCGTGGCCCACATCACCATGATTCGTGGCGAAGCCTCGGTGCCCCCGTACACGCCGATGTCCATGTCGACGTCCTGCACGCCGGATTGGCTCTTCGCCGCCTCGATAGCTTGGTCGAGGTTGGGGACCTCGATCCTTTGGAATCCGCCGACGGAGTCGGGCAGCTCGGGCCCGCCGGGCCGGCCGATCACGAACCACGCGATAGCGGCGGCCACGACGGCGCCTGCGGCCAGCCAGACGACGAGCGGTCCGGTGCTCCGCCTGGGGGCCACAGGTGCGTCGAACACGGGCGCGGGCATGCGGAACGAGGGCAGCGGAGTTGACGGCGGTGCGCCACTACCCAGCGGTGCGCCACCACCCAGCGGTGCGCCACCACCACCGGGGCCTGCCCCGGGGGCTAGGGACGCGAAGCAGCGCCAGCAGAACGGAGCGGCGGACTTGTTCTGTGCACCGCACCCGGAGCACACGCGTTCGCTGACGTCCTGGACCACGGTCCGCTCCCTAGCTCGGACGGCTTCTCCATCTCGTATCGGAGCTTCCTGGGGCCGACCTGAGAGCGCGAGAGTGTGCATTTGCAGCGGGAATACAGGCCCGCCCCCTGGTCGTTCCGGCAGTATGAGGCTCGAGAACCGCCGGGCCCGAACCAGAACTCGAGATCAGAACCGAGGAGACGATGGCTGCACTGGAGACGCAGGTACTTCCCCTTCTGCCCATGACCACCGGCGTGGTGCTTCCAGGCATGGTGGTGACGATCGCGATCGAGTCGGACGACGCCCGCCGGGCGGTCGCCGCGGCCGAGTCCTCAGGGGGTGAGCTCCTGCTGGTGCCGCGGATCGGCGAGAGATACGCACGCGTGGGCACAGTCGCGAAGGTCGAGGACATGGGGCTGCTTCCCTCGGGCCCGGAGGCGCTCGTGATCCGAGGCCTGTACAGGGCGATCGTCGGAACCGGTGTAGCCGGAACCGGAGACGCGGTCTGGGTTCAGGTCGAGCCGCGACCGGACCCGGACGTGGCGACCACAAGGGCGAAGGAGCTTGCGCGCGACTACCGTGCGACGATCGAAGCCGTCGTCGAGTCTCGCGGCATTCCGCAGGTCGCGGAGTTCCTTCGCGGCATTCACGATCCGGGCGTGGTCGCGGACACGAGCGGCTACTCACCCGACCTGTCGTTCGGGCAGAAGGTCGAGGTGCTCGAGACGCTCGACGTCGAGCAGCGGCTAGAGAAGGTTCTGGCCTGGGCGAAGGAGGCCCTCGCGGAGCTGTCGCTGAGGGACAGGATCCGCAGGGACGTGCGGGAGGGAATGGAGAAGAGCCAACGCGATTACCTCCTGCGCCAGCAGATGGAGGCGATCCGCAAGGAGCTCGGCGAGGAGGGTGACGAGGACATTGTTGCGGAGTACCGCCGGCGGATCGAGGACGCGGGGATGCCCGAGGAGGCACGGCGCGAGGCCGAGCGCGAGCTGGGCCGACTCGAGCGGACCTCGGAGCAGTCCCCCGAGTACGGGTGGATCCGCACGTATCTCGACTGGATTACCGAGATTCCCTGGAACGTTCGAACCGAGGACGAGCTCGACATCGCCGAGGCGCGGCGGATCCTGGATGAGGACCACACGGGCCTCGAGGACGTCAAGGACCGCATCGTGGAGTACCTGGCGGTGCGGAAGCTACGCCGCGAGAGGGGACTCGGCGAGGCGGCCGGCCGCGGGTCGGGCGCGATCCTCACGCTCGTCGGTCCGCCGGGGGTCGGCAAGACCTCTCTCGGCGAGTCCGTGGCGAGAGCGCTGGGTCGCAAGTTCGTCCGAGTCTCGCTCGGCGGGATCCACGACGAGGCCGAGATCCGAGGGCACCGGCGAACGTACGTGGGCGCTCTCCCCGGCCGGATCGTGCGCGGTCTCAAGGAGGCAGGCACGAAGAACCCTGTGTTCATGCTCGACGAAATCGACAAGGTCGGGGCCGACTGGCGAGGGGATCCCTCGAGTGCGCTCCTAGAGGTGCTCGATCCCGCGCAGAACCACACGTTTCGGGACCACTACCTCGATGTCGATCTCGACCTGTCAGAGGTGCTGTTCATCGCCACCGGCAACGTGGCCGAGACGATCCCCGGGCCGCTGCTCGACCGTATGGAGGTGATCCGCATCGACGGCTACACGGAGGATGAGAAGGTCGCGATCGCCCGCGCCCACCTGCTCCGGCGGCAGCTCGAGCGCAACGGCCTTCGGCCGGACGAGGTGCAAGTGGCGGACGACGCGCTCCATACGATCATCACCGACCACACGCGCGAGGCGGGCGTCAGGAATCTCGAGCGCGAGCTTGGCAAGGTCCTCCGGAAGGTGGCGACGAAGATCGCGAGCGGCAGGATCGAGCCTCCCGTGGCGGTGGACGCCAACGACGTCCGAGAGTACCTGGGGCGGCCGAGGTTCTTCTTCGAGGCGGGCGAGCGGACGAGCGTGCCCGGCGTCGCAACCGGCCTGGCAGTCACCGGCACTGGAGGAGACGTCCTGTTCGTGGAGGCGACGAGGATGGAGGGAGAGCCGGGCCTCACGCTCACGGGTCAGCTCGGCGACGTGATGAAGGAGTCCGCGGAGATCGCGCTTTCGTACGTCCGGTCGCACGCCCGCGAGCTGGGGGTCGACCCGGCTGCTCTCAAGGGGCGCTTCCACGTGCACGTTCCGGCCGGTGCTGTTCCCAAGGACGGCCCGAGCGCAGGGGTCACGATGGTCACCGCGCTTGCCAGCCTTCTGCTCGGGCGGCCGGTTCGCTCGGCGGTCGGTATGACCGGAGAGGTCACGTTGCAGGGACGTGTGCTTCCGATCGGGGGCGTCAAACAGAAGGTGCTGGCAGCGCATCGTGCCGGGCTGGAGGAGGTCATCCTGCCCAAGCGGAACGAGGGCGACCTGGACGACGTGCCGGAGCAGGTGCGGAGGCAGATCGCGTTTCGCCCGGTCGAGACCGTCGAAGAGGTCCTCGCAGCCGCGCTGTCGGCGGAGGAGCCGGCCGCGGTCGCGTAGGCTAGGTCGTGCCCTGTTCCCGGCGAAAGGCCGAGCGTGATGCGTGCACTTGTTGCTGCCCCCGCGGTCGATGTTGGTGTCGAGCTGCGTGAGGTCCCCGAGCCCGAACCGACCGAGAGCCAGGCGCTCGTCGAGGTCCGAGCGGTCTCGCTGAACCGTGGCGAGTGCACGATGCTTCTCACGGCTGAGGACGGCTGGCGCCCCGGGTGGGACCTGGCCGGCATCGTCGCGCGGGCCGCCGCGGACGGGAGCGG
>Ga0299915_10002486_pt1 | contig 13473 bp, 15 predicted proteins | sample RVTome_13_FD_200263 | JGI IMG/M metagenome (GOLD analysis project Ga0299915, IMG submission 200263) | Soil microbial communities from uranium-contaminated site in the Upper Colorado River Basin, Wyoming, United States - RVT92D227 (version 2) ...
ACCAAAACCATCTATCATACAATCTACCTCTGGCAATTCGTTCTTAATTCCCCTGCCGGCTCTCGCCGGCTTCCCCCATCTGGCACGACATGACGACCATGCTATAAAATCATTGTTCGCCTTTCGACCGCATTGATGCGCGCTTCCGTAGTCGGAAGAGCCCGAACTCGTAGAATCCGTCCTGAATTCGAATGTCAGCGCCGCCTCTCCTTGCGGTTCGAGATCTCGATGAACTTCCAGAAGACCGTGACGACGCTCTTCTCGAACTCCTTCATACCATCCACGACCGCGTACTCGTTCGCGGAATGTGCGTTGCCTCCGTGCCCGAGCCCGACCGAGCCCCATGGCACCTTCAGGACTTGGTCGAACAGATACATCGGGGCGGACCCTGCCATCATGGGCCAGATCTCGGGATCCTTCCCATGGAACCTGAGTGTCTCGATGCACGCTTGTGAGACCGGCTCCTGGATGGGAACCTTTGACCACGGATAGTCGACATAGTGGCGCATCTCGATGTCTGTGAACCCGCGTCTGCGCAGATGGTCCATGACCTTCTTCTTCGTGTCCTCTATGGTCATGTTTGGGACTGTACGTATGTCCACCTTCGCCATGGCCCTCGGCGGCAGGACGGTCTTAGTGCCGTCCTCCTGGTACCCTGCGACCAGGCCATCTATGTTGATCGACGGCTCGAAGACGTACTTCCTGATGATTTCCTCCTTCGAGCCTTCGCACTTGAACTTGCTGGCGTTCATCTCCTTCAGGTATGTGCTGGGGTCGAAGCGCTTGGCCAGCTCCTTGATGAGCGCGAAATCCTCCTTGCTCGGGTTCTGTACCTTGTCCCAAATACCGTCGACCGCAGGCTCCTGGTTCTCATCGACCATGGTCGAAAGCGCATGCACGAGCCTCCACACGGGGCTCTCCACAACGACCGCGTAGCTGCTGTGGAGCTCGGCCGTCGGGCCGCCTCTGGCGGCCCCCTCAGCAATCAGGTCGAAGTAGACGCATCCCTTCGCACCGAGGGCGATCTGGGCCGTTCCGCTCGAATCTTCTCCGTAGTCGAAAGTGAATGCGGCATCCGCCTTCGAGAGTTTGGCCTTGTTCTTGTTGACCCATTTGGGGAGGCTGTAGCCGCCGATCTCCTCCTCCCCCTCCAAGAGGAAATGTAGGTTCATCGGGAGGGCGTCGTTCTTCAGCATCGTCTTGACCGCGAGCAGGTTGCCCGCGAGAGCGGCCTTGGAGTTGGCCACGCCTCTGTTGATCAGGACCTTGCCGAACGGCTTTCTGTTCACGATCGTTGCCCCGAAGGGCGGATAGTCCCACAGGCCCGGGTCGCCAACGGGCTGGACGTCATACATCCCGTAGATGAGGGCCGTCTTCTCAGCGCCCACATCGAGGTAGCCGTGGACGAGCGGATGGCTCTGCTTGCCTGCCCTGAACTGGCCGTGCTTCGCGCCCAGGTCCGCGACCATGTCCTCGACCAGGTCGGCGCTCTGCTGGATCCCCTCGCCGGTCATCGAGACCGACGGGATCCTCAGCAGCCTCCTCGTGGCTTCGAGGTGCTTCGGCCAGTCCTTCTCGATCTCTCTATGGAGTTCCCTGATTTCCACTGCTGATCCCTCACGATGCCCATGCCGGACGATGACTCAGAACGAAAATGGTGGCGTCACTAGGCTCCGAGGAACCTCGGTTTCTTGCCCGTGTCCTTCCTCACGACCTTCTGGATAGGAGCGTTGTGGCACTTGATCGCGGTCTCCTCGTCTTCGTAGAGCTTGCCACAGGCGAAGCACTTGTACAGGTTCTTGTCCATAAGGTACAGCCCCTTTCGACCGTTCCATGCCCGGCTACTGCACTGACCCAAATCGCGCGCACGGTAATTAATCTTCTCAGATGACAATTCACTTCTTCAGTCGCTGGGAGAGCACTTCCTTCGAGTCAGGCGCTAGCTTCGCATCCTGCGAGCTCAGCTCCTTCTCCAGCTGCGCCAACGAGACCGGGTCCTTCAGGAACACGGGGACGTAGCACGCCGACGTGTCTATGTTCAACAACGCGACGAGCTCGTCCTGGTCGAGCTTCCTATCCTCGACCGCGGCCTTGAACTCGACAAACGGCCGGACGTCCGGGGGCACGTTCTTGACCTCGGTTATCGCGACGAGCCTTGCCACGTGCATCCCCGGAACGCTCCCAGACCTCTCAGAGGTTTACCTTGGTCTGGTGGACTTCCAGCCCCAGCTTCTCCTTCTCGAGTCCGAACGCTAGTCCGAGCAGCTGCGAGAGGTGCAGTACAGGTATCTTGTACTCCTTTAGCTGGACCTGGCTGACGTCGTACTGCAGGTGGCAGAACGGGCAGCAGTCCACGATGACGTCCACTCCAGCGGCCGTCATGTTCTTCAGATTCTCGGCGGTCATCTTGAGCGCCACATCGGGAGTCCTTGCCCTGACGCCGCCGCCCGCGCCGCAACACGAGCCCTTGTCCTTGTAAGAGACGCTGGTCATGCCCGCGGCCTCGACGATGTCGTCGAAGACGTGTGGCCGCTCAGAGTCGTCGATCTTCTTGATGTTGCTCGGCTTCAGGAAGTGGCAGCCGTAGTGCACGGCGGCCTTCAGGTTCTTGCCGCCCTTCACCTTGGCCCTGATGGCCTCAGCGCCGACATCCCTGTAGAGCAGCTCGACGAAGTGCCTCACGTTGACGGTGCCGTTGTACTCCATCCCCGTGGCGTCCTTCAGTATCTTGTTGATCTTCTTCCTCAGCTCCGGGTCGTGGTTCAGCTTGTGCGCGACCTCGAAGAGCGTGTCGAAGCAGCCGTTGCAGATCGTCAGGAGACCATCGACGTTCATCTTCTCGGCGATCGCGAGGTTCCTCGCTGCGACCGACATCCAGTAGGTCTGGTCGAAGGACCTCATGACGCCAGGTGCGGGGCAGCAGCTCGCGCCCTGCATGTCCACGAGCTCGACGCCGAGCGACTTGAAGACCTCTCTGGAGGCGCTCTCAATCCCCGGATACCTCAGGGGCATGATGCATCCCAGGAAGAATGCGTACTTTGCCATTATTGCTTCCCCCCTGTTGCGACGAGCTTGTCGAAGCCGCAGAGCGCTGCGATCTTCTTGACCTCCTCCAACGCCTTCGGGTCGGAGAAGACCGTCGGGGGCACTGGAAGCAATCCGAGCTTACCCCTGAGAGTCTTGTCTTCGTCCCGCAGCGAGACTAGGTGGCCGGTCTTCGAGATGAGCTCAGCGACCTTCCTGTGCGGCTCGGCCATGTAGCCCTTCCGCACAGCCATGTTCCTGAGGGCCATGATGATATCAACGATCTCGACGCCTCTCGGGCATCGCTCGTAACATGTGTAGCAGGTGGTGCAAAGCCACAGGTCCTCGGAGGGCAGAACGTCCTCCTCGAAGCCCAGCTGGGCTCTTCTCACGACCTTCCTCACCCTGAACGCAGTCTGCCTGCCGGACGGGCAGCTGCCCGTGCAGGTACCACACTGAAAGCAGAGGTTGACAGTCTTGCCCCCTGCTTCGATTACCTTTCTCGTGAACTCCGGATTCGGTTCCTTAGCCTCCGCCAAGACACTCACCAAAGAAACGCAGCGCTGGCGGGATATTTGAGGGTTTTGCTGAAAAGGGATAAGCGTTACCCTTTGTGGTAAAGCCAGGCCTCTCTGGCCTCTTCTAGGAAAGAGGCCAGATCCCCGTGGTCGATGCACTGCAGGGCCATGATCGAGTGCACGGACCATCTCTGATCCTTGGCCCCCGCTGCCTTCACGAGGCCGTCTCTCACGAGACTCTTGTTCACGAAGTAGCTCAGATCTGTCCTGTCGACCATCGAGGGCTCGAGTATCGTCCGCACGACCTCGTGCGGTATGTCCTTCTCGTCTAGATATCTGAAGGATAGTCTCTGCGCTCCGAACCCGAGGCGGGCGTACCTAGTGCCCGTCTCGCGCAACATCATCACGTCCGAGCCGATCTCCGTGGTCGGCAGGTCCTGCGCCTTCTCCATCGCGAAGACCGCGTCGTCGAAGAGGACGCAGTCGACGCGCATCTCCTCCATCAGCCTGAGGTTTGCGTCGTCGTTCGAGATCGTGACTGCGCACGCCACGCCTTTGTCCGAGAGCTCTGTCGCGGCCGCGAGAAGGCATCTCTGGGTCACCACGGTCCCCGCGACTCGTAAGATGGGCTCGTCCTTCAGCCTCAACTCGTACGCGTTGAACCTCTTGAGGAGCGCGAGGCCTGCCGCGGTGAGCCTGCTGCCCTTGCTCGTGGAAACGATTAGGCTCTCACCGGCCTTATCCTCGACCTCCCGAACGTACTTGTGCAGCACGGGAGTGGAAATGCCGAGCACAGTTGCGGCGCTCTTCATGCTGCCCTTGGCGTTGAGCGCGGCAAGGGCCTCCATCTGCCTGTGGGTTATCTCCTGGCCGTCAGAGACGAACACAACACGGGGCCTCGCGTCTGTCATCAGCTACCTCCTCTTTCTGAGGCCGTAAGTGCTGAGCCCAAGCATAACAACAGCGAAGAGAACCAACACGCCCAATGGGAACAGGACGTCGCCCACGCCCCAGCCGCGGATCATGACGGACCTCAGGGCGTCGACGCAATAGGTCAGCGGAATGAAGTTCGATATTGGTCTCAGAAGCGCGGGCACGGCTTCGAGGGGCCAGAAGACTCCTGCAAGGAGCAGCGAGGGGAACAGTATCAGCGGCAGGAACTGTATAGCTTGGAACTCGTTCTTCGCGAGAGATGACAGCATGAACGCGAGCCCTTGGTTCCCCACTCCGAACAGCAGGATGATCAGCAGCACGAGCACGGGGCTGCCAATAATCTGGATGTCAAACAGCAAGACAGCCGTCAGGATGATGACAACGGACTGTGCTAAGCCAACGAGCCCAAATGCGAGGGCGTACCCAGCGACTATCTCGCCCTCAGTTACCGGCGTGCTCAGCAATCGGTCGAGCGTGCCCGCACTCCTCTCATGCACGAACGAGATGATGGAGAGCATGAACGTGACCATCATCGCTGCCAGGCCCATGACACCAGGCGCGAAGAAGTCGATGAACCTCGCATCCTCCCCGTAGACGAGTTCGGGCGAGATGGCGATAGGCGTGACGAACGAAGAGCCTCCGAGAACGGAGCGCACCGCGAGCAGTATCTCGTTGCCGATGGCCTGCGCGATGTTCGGGTTCGTGCTGTCCTCGATAACGCGGATGAGCGCAGGTATCTGGCTCTCTCCAGAGATCGCCTCCATAGCGTCCTGTGTGAAAGTCTCGTTGAAGAATATCGCAGCCCAGATCTCCGCCTTCTCCACCTTCTCCCTGCCCAATTCGACGGGGTCAAGGGCCGCGTCCTCCGGCCCGAAGGAGCGGACGATACTCAGCGTGTCCCTCGTCTGCATGTTGGCGATGATCGCTGCGGCGACCGATTCGTTCTGGGGGGTCTGGTCGAGGTTCACAACATAGACCTTGATGTCCTCGACGCTACCTCCGAAGGTGTATCCGAATATCGTTATCATCAGGAGCGGCATCAGCACAAGGAATCCGACGGTTCTCCGGTCGTGCCTGAGCGACTGGAGGTTCTTCTTCGCGACCGCGAGGACTCTCCTCCAGTTCACGCTCCCACCTTCCTGGCCATCGTCATGAACGCCGACTCGAGGTCGGTCGTCGAGGTCTTCTCCATGAGCTCCCTCGGCGTGCCCTCCCCGATCAGTTCGCCCATGCGCATCATGCCGACCAGATCGCATCGGACCGCCTCGTCCATGTAGTGCGTCGTCATGACCACGGTCTTGCCCCTCGCCCTCAAGTCTGCGAAGTACTTCCAGAAGCCCACGCGGAGTTCGGGATCGACTCCCACGGTCGGTTCGTCGAGGAAGACCACCTCTGGATCGTGTATCAGGGAGCAGGCGAGTGACACCCGGTGCTTCATCCCTCCGCTGAGCTGAGAGACGAGCGAGTCTCTCCGGTCCGCGAGGTCTATCACCCTGAGGAGCTCCCGCTCGCGCTTTTCGAGAAGCTCTTTCTTCATTGAGTACAGCTGCGAAAACAGTACGAGGTTCTCGTGCACCGTCAGTTCGGTGTATATGGCCATCTCCTGCGGCATGTAGCCGATCCTGGAGATTTTGTCGGCGATCGGCACCTTCTCTCCAAGGACGTACGCGCTCCCTGCAGTGGGCTTGAGCAAGCCAACCAGCATCTTGATGAGAGTCGTCTTGCCTGAACCGTTCGGCCCTATCATGCCGTAGAGCAGCCCGTGGCCGATCCTTAGGTCGAGGTCGTCCACTGCGATGAGCGACTCGAATTCCTTCCTGAGCCTCTGGGTGCGGATGGCGTCGCGCTCCCCTCCGGCCGCTGTCGCATTGTTGTCTGTCGCTACCATACTGACGCCCGGCTCCCGAACCTGCTGCCGTAGAGGGTCTTTGAGCATATTGAGCCTTGCCGAGAAATGGCAGGGAGCATCACCGAGAATTGGCTCCGCATGTACTGACCTGCAGGTTATCAGACGAATCGCTCGGTCCATCAAGCGTTATATATCCATCCGGGCATCTTCCTTCGATTCTGAATGCCCTCAGGGAAGTACATCATCAAGCTCTGCCTCCTGGGCGATGGCGCAGTGGGCAAGACGAGCTTGGTTAGGCGGTACGTCTTCGACGTGTTCGATGACAAGTACCTGATGTCCTTCGGGACCAAGGTGTCCAAGAAGAAGGTCAGCATCGGCGACGCCGAGATCGACTTCATGATATGGGACATCCTCGGTCAAAAGAGTCACGAGTCGCTTCATGCAGCCTATTATCGGGGCGCCGCCGGGGCGCTCGCCGTCTGCGACTTCACGCGGCCCGACACCATGAAGAACCTCAAGTCCTGGCTGGGGAGCTTCCGGTCGGTCGTTGGCGACATGCCGGTCCTAATACTGGGCAACAAGTCCGACCTCGACAAGGCGTATTCCATGTCGGAGCTCGAGCAGTTCGCGAGCGGAGTCGGCTGCAGAGTGCTCGAGACCAGCGCAAAGACCGGTCTGAATGTTGAGAACGCCTTCACCGAGATGGGCACTATGGTTCTGGAGGCCGACTGATGCGCTCTCTGCCATTCTTCGTCATGCCCGGCATAGCCCTCGCGCATCTTCGAGAGGAGCTCGAGATAGTCGAGGGCGACATGCGCGCGAGGCTGATGATATATCGATACGGTCAGAGGTGCGGCAGGGCGCTCGTCGAGAGCTTCGGACTGTCGAGCGGTGACCTCAGAGAGGCGAGGACGATGATAGAGCCTCTCTGGATGGAGGCCGGCCTCAGCAGGATGAAGATCGAGTCGATGCAGGAGAGCGAGATGGTCGTCAACCTCGAGGAGTCAGTCGAGGCCAAGGAGGGCAACACTTGCGACTTCGCTAGGGGATATCTCTCGGGGATCGTGTCGCAGCTCACAGGCAAGAGGTACGAGGTGGACGAAGTCGAGTGCACCAGCACAGGCTACCAGGCCTGCGTCATGCAGGCCTATGAGGTCGTCGACAGTCTGAGGCCGGTGAGGCGTGCGGAGGAGGAGTCCGTCAGGAAGTACACCCTTCAAGATGGCTACTCGTACCTCATCAAGGAGGAGATCCCGGACCAGGCGTTCGACATATTCGTCGACGCGGTCAAGCATGGCGTGCCCTGCCTCTGCGTCACGAGGGAGTATCCTGAGAAGGTCAAGGAGCGGTACGACCTCAAAGGGGTCCCATTCCTCTGGCTCTCGATGGACCAGGAGAAGAACTACTCCAGGGACCCATCGAATCTCGCGATGTTGTACTCGGACATGAAGACCTTCATCTCCGAGAACAAGAACTGCACCGTTCTCCTCTCAGGCCTCGAATATCTCGTGTCGCAGAACGGGTTCCAGAAAGTCCTCAAGCTCCTCCAGCACGTGAACGACAAGGTCGCCGTTACGGATTCAGTCCTCATTGCATCCATCAGCCCGCTGACTCTCCCCGAGTCCGAGCTGAAGATGCTCGAGAAGGAGATGCGCTCATTCTAGGCGAGCGCGGAAGGAGGGTCGATGACCGCGAGGTACGGGGTGATTGTCTGTCCCAGGTGCGGGATGGCGAAAGGGGTCGAGGCAGACAAGAAGACGACAACGTGCCAGTGCGGACGCGACATCGACATGAAGCGCGTGAAACTCATGTTCCTCACGGATTCGCCACTCGAGCTCGCCAGCTCGGTAGCGAAGGCAAACGCATCCCTCAGAGGAGGCGGGCAGATGCCCTCGGAGAAGAAATCAAGGAAGAAAGACCCGTACGCCGAGATCGCGGAAAAGGCAAAGCCAATCAAGGACCCTCTCGAGAGGATGAAGATGGTCTCCGCCGAGCTCTCGAGGTTCAAGCAGGATTTCACCATGGACGATCTTAGGAAGGTCGCTTCGATCCTGGGGAAGGATTCGCCCGAGGACATGCTTGCAAGGCTTCTCGAACACAATCTTGTCTATGAGGTTTCCGAGGGCGCTTACAGGGCCGTCTAGAAGGCACCTGCAGGCTCAGGTCTTCTCCTTGGCCAGCAGCCTCTTGGCGTCTCTGACGAGCGCGGGTAGCGAGGTCGTGTGGACCTTGCGGAAGCCATACACTACCACGGCGGTTGCCCCGACGAGGCCTACCAGGTTCAGGGGCGGTTCCAGGAGCTCCGTCACGAAGAAAGATTCGTACATGAGCCCGAACAGGAGATGTATCAGGAGAGCCTCCGGGAAATACCCTCTCACATCTCCCCTCGCGACCCCTATGCCGATGAGGGCTGACGTGGAGCTGTGAAGGAGGACGAACAGTATCCCGAGGAACCCGACGATGACGAAGTCCGTTGCTCCTGGGTCAGGCAGGTTGACGACGTACGAGTAGATGGTGGCGAAGGTGAAGGTGGCCCCCATCCCAAGCCCCATCGAAAGCCCGCAGAATGCGGTGTCTATCTTTCTCTGGAACCGGGGGAAATTCAGTATCACCAGCTTCATCAGCTCTTCCATGGCGGCGAAGCCAACTATCAGGAGGAGCACGGTCTCGGCCGTACCGACCGTGGAGCCGTAAGTCTCGAACGCGAAGATGACCATGCCCAGGATTAGGCCTACGGCGAAGAACAGGAACACCTTTCGGTCGTCGAAGAACGGCTTCGGAGCTTTGGGGTAGGTGTAGTTCCGCAGCGTGTAGTAGAACAGTGCCATCGCAGGTGCGAAACCGATGATCCCACATGCAACCTGAACCAGGTCGACCATTGCGGACCAATCGTAACCTGCCCGTGTTCATAAACCTGTCTAGGCATAGGTTTTATAGCATAGACGGCTGCTAGATGTCGGGAGGATTACAATGGCCAAGTGCTCCAAATGCGGCAAATCGATCGGGTCGGCAAAGACCTGCCCTCACTGCGGCTCAGGGCCCAGCCAGAGCGTGCTGAACAGTTCAGTTGACAGCGTAGCCAGGGCCACGGGCACAGTCCTAGTGAAGGGTATCGAGGTCACGGACAAGATTGTGAAGGGAGCGACCCCAGTCGTGAAGGACATGTTGCGCGAGGGTAAGAAGGGTCTCTCAAAGGCGAAGAGCGAAACCCTCAAGGTCGCGAAGTCCCTCAAGGAAGAGGGGAAGTAGTCACCTTCGGTCTCTTCTCGGCCTGCTCTGATTCTTTGGCGAGACGTCTCCCGCCAACTTGTCGAAATAGTGTGCGACAACGCAGCTGTCAGCGCACTTTCCGCACTGATTGCAGCTCTTCTCGTCCACCGAAATCGCGTCGTCGAGCCGGATGGCGCCTGATGGACAGGCCCTGACGCAGATGCCGCACCTGGTGCACATGTTCGCCCTGAGCACTGCCCTCGCCACTTTGTCGAAGAATCTCGAGGCGTCCTCCGGAGAGTCCCCCACGGAGGAAATCTGTCCCCCGGCGAAGACCTTGGCGCTCGCCCTCTTCGAGTCCACCATCGCGACTCCGAAGTCCTCTACGAGCCTCACGTCTCCAGCCGACTTCAGCAACTCGGCGACCTGCCTGAGGCCGCGCGCCTCCGGCATCCTGAGGGCAGCCTCGACCGAGTATCCACCCGCAGCGCAAGGGCTGACGCCCTTGATCACGCTGATGGCGATGGTGTCCGCCCGACGAGGCTTCGCCTCGATCTTCAGTCGATCGGCGAGTGCGCGCATCTTTGGGGGCATCTGCTTCCAGCGCCAGAAGCCGTACTGGACGAATTCCTTCGGGAGCGCGTTCTCCTCCGCCCAAGAGTCAAGCTTGTGATTCCAGCCCTTCGCCAGGTCCGGGCTGAGTTTTGAGATCTCTGCGCACTCGCTCGCCAGGGACGAGGGGCACATCCAGCAGCCGACCCTCTCGATATCCTCGTCGTAAAGGGGGTTGTAGGGCAGCTCGCGCCATATGATGTAGAGCCAGACGTCTAGACCTGTCCAGTCTCTTATTGGGTTGACGACCGTCTGTCCGGGCACGAATGGATTCTCGCCGACGAGCTCCAGACGGGCCCGAGCGAACGATTCGAGGCGTCTGTTCCCCTCGACCGTCACCGTGCCGTCCGGGAACTTCTCCTCGATGATCTTGGACGCAGGGGCTAGCTTGCAGACCTTGCAGCACCATCTGAAGTCCTTGGCAGGGGGACCGAAGGTCGGGAAGTTCTCGTCGAAAGCTTCTCCAGCGTGGGCTGTGAGCAGTCTGAAGCCTCTCTCCTTGGCCAGTCTCTGAACATACCCCCTGGTCTCCGGATGCTCAAGACCAGTATCGATGAATATGGCCGTGAAGTCCTTCGTCACGGACGAGACGATGTCGAGCACCACGAGGCTGTCCTTCCCGCCGCTGAAGGACACGGTCAGAGGCAGCTTGCTGGAGGCCATCACGCCCTTCAACTCGTGCTCCGCCTTGGCCTTCTTCGCGCTCAGGTGGGGCAGGTTGGCCTTCACGATGTCCCTCGTCCAAGCCTTCCTACCGGGCCCCAGAGGGCCCGCCTGCGAGAAGTCGCGGACCTTGATTCCTTTCTCAGATGTCCTTAGCTCGGCCGCGTTCACCTTGGCCGAGCCGCACCCGATGAACTTCCCCATCTCGACAACGACCTCATCGCCAGCCCTTATGCCTGGGTCGAACGATTCGATGGTGTCCCTGGGCAAGTAGTTGCCCTTCATGTGCCCCTCTGCCTTCCTCAACCTTACGAGCTTCTTCAGGTTTCCGTGGGCCAGCATCCTGGCGCCGTCTATCCTGAGAGTGAGCGCATGGTCAAGCTTCTCAAGGTCGAAGGTCAGCAGGGCCACTCTGCGCCCGTCGATGATGACCTCTTCCGCCCGGTCATCTCCTGAGCTCTTGTTGAGAACGACGACGTCAGGCACGATCTGCTGCGCACCGAACTGGCGGAGGAATAGGTATCTCAGGCGCTTCTTCGTGCCCTCCAGCGCGAGCCTGACATCTCCGGGCGGCGTGAGATCTATCTCGTAGCCGTTCTGTCCACACCTCCCGCAGGATCGACCTAGCAAGGGCACGTTGCAGCTGCCGCACCAGTGGAGGACATGATGTCTTCTCTCCGGACCCCTTCTCACGGACCGAAGCTATGCCAAATGGCTGTAAATAACTTATCCGCCTCCTAAGGACGGTGCAAGACCTGGCCCGCAGGTGGCGGCGGTTCAGAAGTCTTAACTACCCGCTGACAATAGACCAAGGAGATGCCTCGTAGGGATGATCGCGGAAGCGGGACGTCGCGGGGTAGTGCGACATACAGTCACTCTGTTGGGGGGCCGGGCTTGCAGCAGGCCAGGCATCCGCTCACGAGCGCGGTCGAGATGAGGGACATCGCTGTCGCCCTCGTCATTCTCACGCTCGCAGTATTCTTCATCTTCTATATGCCCGACGGGCGAGGGGCGGCGTATTATCTTATCGTCTCCGCCGTGGCCGTGTCCGCGGGCTTCTTCGCGCACGAGATGTCACACAAATTCGTCGCGAGGCGTTATGGCTGCTGGGCCGAGTTCAGGGCGGACTTCAAGATGCTCCTGCTCTCAGTCGTGATCGCGTTCTTCGTCGGTTTCCTGTACGCGGCCCCTGGGGCCGTCTGGATCTCAGGAAGGATCACTCGCGAACAGAACGGCAAGATCAGCCTCGCAGGGCCGGGGTCCAACATGCTCATCGCGGCCGCACTCGCACCTCTGCTCTTCACTGGGATACTGAGCCAGTCAAGCGCGACATACGACCTCGCCGCGACGGTGTTCTATTTCTGCTCGTTCCTGGCGGCCTTCAACCTGATTCCATACCCGCCATTCGACGGGCTCAAGATTTGGTCATGGAACAAGGGGGTCTATGTCGCGTCGCTGCTTGCCGCCGGCACTCTGTTCATCCTGGCCCTCACAAGTCTTTACTGAAGGCATGCACCCTCCGGACTCGCAGAACGCGGGATACCTCAGGTGGGCGATTATGTTCCCGTCCCAGTCGAAGATCTTGCCAGGGTTCATGATGTTCTTCGGGTCGAGGGCCTTCTTGATCCTCCTCATGGTCTCGAGCGAATCCGCCCTCTCCTTCTTCATGTAGGGGGCCTTCGTGATGGACACGCCGTGCTCGCCTGTGACAGTCCCTCCGAGCTCCAGGACCTTGTCGTAGATTTCCCCCACCGCCTTCTCGCCCCTTCTCCAGCTGTCATCCGACCCGGGCTCCACGAGCATCTTGGTGTGCAGATTGCCGTCGGCGGAGTGGCCGTAGGTCCCCACGATGACTCCGTTCTGCTCCGCGATCTTCTGGAACGCCACGACCGCCTCGGGAATCTTCGAGATGGGGACCGACATGTCATCCGCTAGCGCTACTGAAACGAACTTCTCGCCGTACCTGCTGAGGGCGGGCATGATGGCCTTCCTCGCGTAGGTCCAGTAGTCGATCTTCTTCTTGTCACTCGAAGCCTCCGTGTGGACCGCGCCGCTCTGTCTCGCGATCTCTTCCACGATCTTGAGCTCCTCTTCGACCGCAGTTGGGTGACCATCGACCTCGATCATGCAGATGGCAGCGACGTCCGGTAGGCCCACGTTCATGCACTTGTTGACCGCTTTGATGCACACTGAGTCCATCAGCTCTATCGCGGACGGCATCAGCGGCCTCGCGATTATGTTCGAGACGCACCTTCCAGCGTCCTGGAGCGAGTTGAACGCAGCCAGCGTCATGGCGGACGCCTTGGGCTTGAATGCCAGCTTGAGCGTGATCTCGGTGACGATCCCGAGGGTGCCCTCGCTCCCGACCATCAGACGGTCTATCTGGTAGCCGGATGAGTTCTTGAGAGTCCTCGTGCCAGTGTGGATGATCTCGCCGGTCGGCATGACGACCTCGAGCCCAAGGACGTAGTCCCTCGTGGCGCCGTACTTGATCGCCCTCATGCCGGAAGCGTTCGTGACGACCATCCCGCCGATCGTGCAGGCCTCCCCGCTCCCCGGTGTTGTCGGGAACCAGAAGCCCTTCTTCCCCAGGACGGCGTTGAGCTTGTCGTAGATGACTCCCGGCTCGACGACGCAGTAGAGGTCCTCCACCCTGACCTCTTT
>Ga0299915_10002487_pt1 | contig 13465 bp, 12 predicted proteins | sample RVTome_13_FD_200263 | JGI IMG/M metagenome (GOLD analysis project Ga0299915, IMG submission 200263) | Soil microbial communities from uranium-contaminated site in the Upper Colorado River Basin, Wyoming, United States - RVT92D227 (version 2) ...
CCCTTTGCCTGCGGTGACTATGACAACCTTCCTTCTCTTTGCCAAGTCTTTCATGTTAGCGAAAACCCATGGATCGATATGGCCAAACTTCCCCGCGTCCGCTGCAATGATTAGCGTCTTGCAGGTGTTAATGTTGATTGCAGCGTCGAGGACGGAACGTTGCTTCCTATCATGAAAGGTCAAGTCCCCTGTCTCAAGAGAGATGCCGCTGGTTCCAATCACCACCTTGCTCGCATTGAACTTGCCAATCACTTCTGCCGCCTCATCTCCGATAAAGCCACCCAGATGTGAAGAAAGCTCGCCTCCCGAGCAAGAGAGAGTTGCTTCTTCTGAGTCCGCCAACTCATTTATGACACCTATTGAATTTGTGAGTATCACATATGGGGATCCACGCATCGCTCTGGCGAGATATGTTGTCGTGCTACCCAGACCGATGTAAACTCCTTCGTTCTCATGTATCAGGGGGTCACCTTCGTCGTTTCCTAGGACGATTCGACGTGCAATGGCCTGCTTTTCTGATACATTGCAGCGCATGTTGAAATCGTAGTAGCGCTTTTTCTTCATCTCAAGGCGGGCCCCTCCGCGTTCAATCACGTATTCCGACGCCTTGATGTCATACAATAGCGCCGGAAATATATCAGCGATATCTCGGCGAATTGTCCGAGCAGTCACACCTAATTCGTTTGCCAGCTCCGCCGTGGAAACTCTCCCGTCTTTGAGAAGCCGGGCCAAAATATACCACCTGCGTTCGAGGCGAAGAGGAACAGCGACCTCATTTGTATTATTCTGTTCGTCCTGTGAGCCAGCCACCGTGACACCTCCTTTCGTTGGTTTGCGCCGCATATTCTAACGTGCCGAGATGTGCTAACGCGTCAATACGTGGGTCAATTCAACATTCAGCCTGTTGACGCGTCCAGCCAGATCTCTTGGAATGACAACAGGACAAGATAGAATCTCGGCACGAGCACTCAGCACTTTTGCCAGCGCCTCGTAGCCCGTTCGCACCCCGATATCATCTGACGACAGAGCCCACTCCAGTATTCGATCGAGCATTCTCGCGCAGGTTTTGGCATCACGCTCCCACCCGGGGAACTCATAGAGTATCTCAGAAACCTCGTCTTCGGGACTCCCGGGAGGGAACTTCTCCTTGAGCGAACCGAAATGAGCCAGCGGAGTCAGTTCCGCAACTGCCTCATTTGCTCTTTCCACCCAGCAGGAATCGAAAGAGACTATGCGAACATCATGTCCGGAGTGGTTCGGGTTCACCATGTGCAGACTTGTCTCGATAGCTGCATTCGTTGCCTCCGAAATACCCCAAATAAGAATGTCGATTTGCTCGCGCACGGCACTCACGGTTGTGGGGAGCGGGTTTGAGTGTTCACGATACTCTCTCGCGCTCCTTGCCATTCTGAGGGATGCCATAATGCCTCCCTCCTCGTCACAAGGGGGTTCCTGTTCCACAAGAGCAACTCCTACGACCCGCATTATCCGCTCCCGCCTTATTTGATGCCTAAAGTTTAGCAGAGGTGCGCCTAACTGTCAAGGCTCGGTTATCATAGTCGGCCTTTTTCTGACCTAAGACCAAAAAGCGGACAGTTCTTGAGGCATTACGGTCTCGCCAGAGTGCGTTCTGGAAGGAGCACGAGACCCTTACGAAAGAATGATGTCAAACATAAGTTCTACAATGGCACTGCCTGATGACATCTCGCCTGCCATTCCAAGTAGAGGAACTCGCATCGCACGGGAGCATTGCGACGGATCGGGATTGCCCGTCAGTCAGATATAAGCGACATGGATGTGGGACTTTGCGGTGACTGTGGACGCTACCTGACTGAGACACCATCCGCCCATATGCGGAATCGCAAGGGGACTGGATTGGGAGCCTACGTAGGCCACAGGTAGGCGGTTTCGACGTTTTCAATCGGCTGACCGAAAAAGCGCGCGCCGACGCTCCTCATGCTGGTCGCATCACCGCTGGCGAAGAAGCGATGCGCGCAGGGCTTGGCGCAGCCAGGGTTAATGAGGCCGGCCTCTCGCAGCGCCGCGGCCACTTCTTTCGCCGTCTCTTCGGCAGGATCAACCAAGACAACCTTGGGGCCCGCAATCTCGCTGATTATCGGTCTCAATAGGGGATACTGGGTGCAGCCGAAGACCACTGTATCCGCGCCGAATTGCAGCACAGGGCTCAGATAGGCGGTCGCCACCTGCCGGGTGTAGGGGGAATCCAACTCCCCCTTCTCCACCAGAGGCACAAATTCCGGACAGGGCTGCTCCATTACCTCAACCGAAGAATCGAGAGCGTGCAGAGCCTGGGAATAGGCCGCAGTTGAAACCGTCGCCTGGGTCGCGATGACGCCGATGCGATGATTGCGGGTGGCTTGCAAGGCCGCCCTCGTCCCCGGCTGAATCACTCCGAAGATAAGCGGCCCGTGCATCTTCCGCGCCGACTTCAGCGCCACCGCGGAGGAAGTATTGCAGCCCATCACAACCGCTTTTGCGCCCTGGCTCATCAAAAAGGCGACAATATCGAGCGCGAAGCCTTTTATCTCCTCCGGAGGCCGGGGCCCATAGGGGATATGACCGGTATCGGCAAAATAAAGCAGCCGCTCCCCCGGCAGCAGATCAAGCAGGGCCCGGGCAACGGTAAGCCCTCCCACACCCGAATCAAATACGCCGATGGGCGCGCCTGGTTCCGTGGTCATTGCCGCCGCTCAGCAGATCTTTGTAGGTCAGATCGGGGGCCCAAGGGGCCGCCGATTTCCACATAGCGGCTCAGGCCGTAGAAAATCCCCTTCGCCGCTTCCGTGCGGAATTCCGCGCGGGAAAGAAGTTTCTCCTCCTCCACATTATCCATATAGGCAACCTCAACCAGCACCGCCGGCATCTTCGTTTCCCGCGTTACCACCAGCCCTTCCCGCCTGAATACCCCGCCATTATTTCGCCCCAGCGCCTTCACCATCTCCTCCTGAATAGTCTGCGCCAGCAGCCGGCTCTCCGGGCGGCCGTAATAAACCTCGCTGCCGGTGCGGGGGTGAGAATTACTGTTGGCGTTTGCATTGCAATGGATGGAGAGGAAGAGGTCAGCCTCGACGGAATTGGCCATCCCGGCTCTCATATATAACTCTGTCCGCTTCGCTTCCATATCCATCTTTCCCTGTTCGTCAAGTACGGGGCGCAGTTCGCAGTCCTCTCGGCGGGTCATGAAAACCCTTGCCCCGGTCTGCCTCAGCAGCTCTTCCAGCCGCAGGGCGATGTCCAGGTTGACATCTTTTTCCAGCAGCCCGCTGCGGCCGGGCGCGCCTGACATGCAGCCTCCGTGCCCCGGGTCAAGCATTATCTTCAGCCCGGAAAGCGAAAACTCGCCCACCATCACCCGCACCTGGTTCCCCTCCGCCAAAAGCAGGTATCTCGCCTCTTTCTTCAATTTTATCTGAAGTTCCTGAACATCTCCCGAGGGCCCCACAGGCCGCAGTTGCAGGCCCGCCGCCACTGCATTCTCGGGAATCTTCGGCGCCTCCTCCAGGCGGCTGGCCGCCCCATAGACTCTCACTACCAGGGAATTCGTCTCTTTCCGCATCTCCGAATCCACCAGCGCGGGCGCACTCAAGGAGAGGGTGATTGTGGCAAGCCGATTCGAGTGCGGCCTGAAGGAGATTTCCTTGAGGATCGCTTTCGGCGCCGCGGATTCCGGCGGGTTCTTGGGAATCTCTATGGAGAGAAGGCAGCCCTCCTCCGAAACCTTCGCATAACACTCCGCCGAATGGCTGAGATCCATTACCACCCGGAGGCCCGGCTTTCCCGCCTCTTTCGGCGCGCTTCTTATCCCCAAGAGAATGCCGGAATTCACCTCTATCTGCTGCGGAGCCTCCAGCACGAGATTCTCTATGTCCACAAAGACCCGCGGCGGGTCAACCAGCCTCCCCTCGCTGTGAACCAGTTTCACCTGCCCCCCCAGGTTCACCCTGAGCCTCTCCCCCGCATCTTCAGCCTTCAACAGGCTGAGTTTGGGCAGGAGGGTCAGCGCCTTTTTCTCCGCCTCCCAGCCAACCATCATTCCCAGCGGCCCCGCAAGGCTTCGCACCGGCAGATAACAGCGCTGATTGAGAAAGCGCGGAGGGGATTGAAGTTTCACCTTCTCTCCGTTGACGGTCGCCTCCCGCGCGCCCATCACCAGGCCTATCTCCGTGCCCGCGGGAGTGCGCAGGTTCAGGCTCTTGCCGGCGGAGAAATAACTGTAGCCCAAGTGGGAAAGCCCAAGCAGGATGGGCGCGAGAATCTCGTCTCCCTCCTGCGCCACAGAGAAATCGCCCGGCTGAGTGTATTCGCCCACGATGATCGTATCTGCGCGGAGGAGAGAACAAAGGGGAAAAAGGAGCAGCGCCACGGCTGTGATCAGGGCCGCCGAAAAAGGCTTCATCTTGCTTTCCTGCTGACAGCGCTTATCCGCCATTATACCACCGCCTTGCCCGCCCCGCAAGCAGCAGCCTTCAAAGGAACCCTCCCCGCTTGATGGCTAGAACCTGTTTCAAAACTTCCAGGAGAACTCCCTGGGGGACGAGCCAGCGATTCGTCCCCCAGACCCCCTCACTCGCTTTTGTGCTTTCCTTCTCTCGCCGGAACGGCGAGAGAAGGAAAAGGCAAAAACCGAGAGGGGAGTCTGAGGGGGAAATCGGTGGCTTCCCCCTCAGGAAGTTTCTCTGCTGGGTTTTGAAATGGCTTTGCTCTGTTGCAAAGGTTCGGTATTTTGTAGGGCGGGGACTCCGATCCCCGCCGAAAGGGGTTGTTTGGAAGCGATGCGGCGGGGTTTGGAAACCCCGCCCTACAGCGGCCATCAGGTTCGCAACAGAGCAAAATGGCTTCTAAATAGCCAGGCAGAGAACTCGCCTCGTGCTTCCATGCTTCACGGCGGGATAAAGTGAGGTATAATGACACAAAGAAGGAGGCTCAGGTGGGAAATCGCCCCACAATAAGAAAGAGGCCTTCGGCCGCCAGAATCCTCATCTGGCGACTCCTCTGGCTCGCCAACTGGGGGCTGCTGGTGGGCTTCTTTGGCGGGGTGGGAGTCCTCCTCGGGGCCTATTCCGGCATCGTCCCCATGGTCCCGCGCCTGCGCAACCTCGCCGAATTGAGAATCAGTGAAGGCACCAAAATCCTCTCCGCCGACGGCGAGGTCCTCGGCCGCGTCACAGAAGAGAACCGGGAGTTCGTCCCCCTAGAGGAGATTCCAAAGGAACTGAAAGAGGCGATAGTCGCGGTCGAAGACGCCGACTTCTATCGCCACCCCGGCATAGACCCCAAAGGCATCCTTCGCGCCGCCTGGAAAAATCTTTCTTCGGGCCGGCTCAAACAGGGCGGCTCCACCATAACCCAGCAATTGGCCCGCAATGCCTACAACCTTCGCCGCCGCACTCTCCAGCGCAAGGTGCAGGAGTTCCTCCTCGCCCTCGAAATCGAGCGCAGATACACCAAGGACGAAATCCTGGAACTCTACCTGAATGAAATCTACTTCGGCGAACACGCCTACGGGGTGAAGGTCGCCGCCAAGACCTATTTCGATAAGGAGCCTCGCCGGCTCGCCCTGGCCGAATCCGCCCTCCTGGCCGCCTTGCCCAAGGCTCCCACCCATTACGACCCCTTCCGCGCACCCGACAGGGCGCTGGGCCGGCGTAATGCCGTGCTCGAGCGGATGGCCGAGGTAGGCTACATAACCCCGGAACAAGCCCAGGCCGCGGCCGCCCAGCCCCTCAAATTGACCCATGCCCGAATCGTCCGGGGAAGACGCGGCTACCGCGCCCCTTATTTCGTCGCCTATGTCCTGCAGCAGGCGGCCGACCTCTTCGGCGCGGAGGCAATCAACCGGGGAGGCCTCACCATTCATACCACCCTTAACTGGCGCCTCCAGCAAGAGGCCGAAAAACTCCTTGTGGAAGGGGTTCGCGCGGCCAAAGGCCTCAGCGTCAACCAGGGTGCTCTGGTCGCCTTGGATGTCCGCACCGGAGCCATAAAGGCGATGGTCGGCGGTTTGGATTTCTCCGCCAGCGAGTTCAACCGCGGCGTCCAGGGCAACCGCCAAGTAGGATCCGCTTTCAAGCCTTTCGTCTATGCTGCGGCCATTGACCAGGGGATGAGGCCAGATGACATCATCGAGGATTCCCCGGTCTCTTATCCCGATGGAAAAGGCGGCCGCTGGGTCCCCCACAATTATGAGCATGACTACCTGGGCCCCATTCCTCTTTGGAAGGCGCTGGCGCTCTCGCGCAATGTCGCCACCGTCAGGCTGATGGCGCAGATAGGAGTCGAGCCGATTATCCAGATGGCGGAGCGAATGGGCCTCTCCGGCCCCTTTGATCCCTATCTCTCTCTTGCCCTGGGAACCTGCAGTTCAACCCCGCTCGAGATGGCCTCCGGCTACTCTGTCCTGGCGAGCGGCGGCTATCGCACCGAGCCCTATGCCATCGCCAAGATCGAAGACGCCGCCGGCACAGTGCTGGACGAATACCAGCCCAGCCCGGTCCGGGTCCTCAATCCGAGCACCGCGGAAACCATGACGCAGATGATGTCCGGGGTGATCACCCGGGGGACGGCCCGAGGCATCGCCCATCTCTTGCCTTTTCCGGCCGCGGGCAAGACGGGAACCACCAGCGACCACAAGGACGCCTGGTTCATCGGCTGGGCCGACGGCCTCGTCAGCGCCGTCTGGGTGGGAAATGATAAGCCGATAAAGATGGGCCGCGTCACCGGAGCCAGAGTGCCTGCCCCCATTTGGGCGAGGTTCATGAAGGTCGCCGTGCCAGTCGTCATGGAGGGGAGGGAAAAGGCTTTCGTCAAGGCCACAGAGATTGACCGGATAGCCCAGGCCGAAGAACAGCCTCCCCTCAGCCTCGAAGAGACCTCCGGCGGCAAACCCGCCTCCGACAACCTCCCCGTGGGCGATGAGCCAAGTGAATTCAACCGGGGAAGGAACTCGCCGGCAGACGAGCCGCTTCTTCCTCCCGTGCAGCCCGGCGCTCGCCGGCAAGAGATAGAAATGGTCGGAATCTGCGCCGTAACCGGAAAACGCGCCACCGCCTACTGCCCCCGCGTTGTGCTGCGCTCTTTCCCCGCAGGCGAGGCCCCGACCGCCGCCTGTCCCCTTCATCCCGACCCCTATAAAGAAAGATAGCCCGGCCCTTCCCGCAAGGAGGGCGGAATCCGGCGCGTTCCTTTTTGCCCATCGCAGGGATTGAAAGATGCCTGCAGGAATCTCCTTTCTGTTACCATCTCTGGGTGAGCCGATGGAGCGGCAGACTCCTTCCTCATCTTACAGACCAAGAGCGCAAAAGGAGACGGCATGTTTTCTCATTCCATTCGACTGGGACGCATCCTGGGAATAGAGATTGATCTTGACTACACCTGGTTCATCATCCTCGCCCTGGTCGCCTTTACCTTCGCCGGCAACCTCGCCAGGACCTTAAAAGGCCTTCCCGCCGGCTACTACTGGCTGCTGGGCCTTCTCATCGCCGTCCTCCTCTTTGTCTGCGTAATCTTGCACGAACTCTCTCACTCCATTATCGCCAAGAGGCACGGACTGGGAATCGCCGGCATCACCCTTTTTCTCTTCGGCGGAGTCTCCAAACTTGTCCGAGAACCCCGCTCCGCCTGGAGCGAACTCCAGGTCGCCATTATCGGCCCCCTGGTATCTCTCGTCCTCGCCGGAATATTTTTTCTCCTCCAGTTGCTTCCCGTTGGCCCCGTCTTCAAGGTCGTCTTCAGCATCGTGGCGATAATCAATCTCTCTCTGGCTATCTTCAACCTTCTGCCAGGTCTCCCGCTTGATGGTGGAAGGGTCCTGCGCGCCATCGTCTGGGCCGCCTCCGGCAATTTTTCCCAGGCCACCCGCGTTGCCGCGCTCTCCGGCCAGGCCTTGGGATTCCTTCTCATACTGGGTGGGGTCATGACCTTTTTCACTAACCCGCGCGGGGTCATGAGCGGGCTCTGGCTGGCCTTCATCGGCTGGTTCCTCATCCAGGCCGCGCAGAGTTCCTACCAACAGACCGTGCTGAGGAGGTTGCTCTCCGGTGTGAGGGTGAGTTCCCTCATGACAAGTGAGGTAACGACCGTCCCCGCCGCCACTCTGCTCGATGAGATAGTAAGCGGTTACTTCCTGACCCACAACTACGCCGCTTTTCCGGTGTTGAGAGACGGGGAGGTGGTGGGGCTGATTCATCTCTCCGATGTGCGTCAGATCCCGCGGGAAAGATGGGCCACCACCCCGGTGGGGGAAGTGGTTTCATCCCTCCGGCCCGAACAGGTCGTCTCTCCTGACGAAGACGCCTGGGAAGCGCTCACCAAGATGGCCTCGGAAAATCAGGGGAGACTGCTGGTGATGCAGCGCAATGCCCTCTGCGGCATCCTCAGCCGCACCGATGTCATGCGCCTCATCCGCACCAAGATGGAACTCGGCGCCTGAACCGGTTCAGAGGAGCAAACTTCCTGGGGTCGCCGGGCGACCCCAGGAAGTTTGCTATTACAAGGCTACTTTACTTCTACAGTGGCGCCGACTTCTTCCAGTTTGGCGCGGGCGGAGGCGGCGTTTTCCTTGGTGGCGCCGGTGAGGACGGGCTTGGGCACGCCTTCCACCAGTTCCTTCGCCTCCTTCAGGCCCAGGCTGGTGAGTTCGCGCACCACCTTGATGGTCTTGATCTTCTCCGCCCCAAAAGCGGTGAGGATGACATCGAACTGGGTCTGTTCCTCGGCCGCTTCCGCGGCTGCGGGGGCCGCCGCGGCTGCCGGCGCGGCCATCATCTGGGGCTGAACCCCGAACTCCTCCTGGATCGCCTTCGTCAATTCGCTCACCTCGATCATGCTCATCTCTTTGAGGGAACCGACGATCTCCTGCACACTCAGTTTCGCCATCTTAGCCTCCAAAAGCATTTTGAATTCTCAGTCAGGGGGGCGAGGTCACGCCCCGGAAGAGACTGTCGTAGATTTCTTATCAGAAAGCCCCTGAAGCGTCGCCGCCAGCAAGGCCATCGGAGCCTGCAGGGTGGCCAGCAGGCCGCTCATCGGGGCTTGCAGAGTGCCGACGAGCCGGGCCAGGAGCATATCCTTGGGCGGCAGGTCGGCCAGTTCACGCACCCTCCCTGGCGAAAGTTTCAAGCCTTCCACGAACCCGCCCTTGATCGCGGGAAGATTGGCATTTGCCTTCGCAAAATCAACCAGCGCCTTCGCCGGGGCCACAGGATCTTCCCCCAGAAAGACGGCGGCCGTGGGCCCCTCCAGCCATTCCGCCAGGCCCTCATACCCCGACTCAGCCGCGGCCCGCTTCATCAGAGTATTCTTCACCACCTGATAGGCCGCGCCGCGCAGGCGCAGCGCGCGGCGCAGTTCTCCCATCGCCTTCACCGTCATTCCCCGATAGTCGGTGAGAAGCGTTCCGCTGCTCTCTTTCAATCTCTGCAGCAGAGCCTCGACGCTCTCCACCTTCTCGGGTCTCGGCTCCCGGCTCTTCATCTCTTCTCTGGGTGACATTTTCGCCTCGCTTGCATCTGGAATCTATCCTCAAAAAAAGAACCCTCGCCGGAGGGGCGAGGGAAAATGCGCACCGCTGGGCTCTGTCTATTCGTGGCACGGGCGTCCCGCCCGTCATTTGACTATGGGCAGAAGTCCCAGGCCACAGAGACTTGCGCTTTCCCTGCCTCGGCAGGCGGCGCAGAAAAATCAGTTCCAAGTTCTAAGTTGCCTCAGTCTGTTGCTCAGAACTCTCAACTCAGAACTGTCAACTCAGGATCCTCGCGCGCCCTTCGCCCTTTCAGGACCGGCTTTCTTGGGCAGGTATATTCAAATTCTCAATGCTCTCGGCTATTCCCCCATCTCCCGCGCCAGCGTGGGATCAACCGGAATTCCGGGCCCCATTGTAGTGGAAAGTGTGATTTTTCGCAAGAACTGTCCCTTGGCCGAGGCCGGGCGAGCCTTCAAGAGAGCGGCCATAAAGGTGGCCAGATTCTCATTCAGTTGTTCAACGCTGTAGGAGGCCTTCCCTATGGGGACGTGCACCACGGCTCCCTTGTCCATCCGAAACTCGACGCGGCCCTTCTTAAGTTCCGTCACCGTCTTGGCCATCTCGTCGCTAACCGTGCCGGACTTCGGGTTCGGCATCCGGGGCCCCAGCTTCTTTCCCAGCCGCCCCACTATCCGCATCATCTCCCGGCTCGCCACCAGGATGTCAAAATCCTTCCACCCGCCGTCAATCTTCGCCACCAGGTCTTCCGCGCCGACAAGATCCGCGCCCGCCTGTTCCGCCTGCTGGGCCTGTTCTCCCCGGGCAAAGACGACCACCCGCGGCGTCTTGCCGCTTCCATGGGGGAGGCTCACCGTCCCCCGGACCATTTGCTCGCCTTTGGAGGCGTCAACCCCCAAGCACACGGCCACCTCGACCGTCTCGTTGAACTTGGCGTTCGCCTTCTCTTTCGCCAGTGCCAGCGCAACCTGCGGCTCCAGCGGCTTATCTTTATCTATTCCTTCAGCCGAAGCGCGATAGCGCTTTCCCACTTTTGCCATCTCTACTCATTCTCCTCGGGACTCTCTTCCATCGCTCCGGAAGAGATCGTTTCCAGCAACTCGTGAAGCACTTCCCCTTGCTCCTCAAGCCGAATCAAAATCACTCCGGCCTCGCTCAGCAAGAAGAGCACCGCGGCCGCAACCGCCCCCAGCAGGAAGAAACTGAAGAAAGGAGCAGCAAACTCCATCTTCTTTTTTGCTATCAGGCTGATTACACTCACCAGCCCGCTCAGGGAAAACAAGCCTGCGGCTACAGCAAAGGCTTTCAGTGCCACCACCGCCACCCGCAGGCCGCGTCGCTTCGACACCTCTCGCTCACCCCGAAAAAGGTTATTCCGCCGCCACCTCAATGCCCATGCTTCGGGCGGTCCCGCTGACTATCTTTATCGCGGCTTCCAAGTCCGCGCAATTGAGGTCCTTCATCTTTACCTGCGCGATTTCGCGAATCTTCTCCGCTTCGAGTTTTATCGCTTCGCCCCGCCCGGCCGTGCCGGAGCCCTTGTCAATTCCGGCGGCCTTTTTCAGCAGCTCTGAGGTGGGAGGGGTCTTGAGCGTAAAGGTGAACGAGCGGTCCGAATAGATTGTCACCTCGGCCGGCACAACCGCGCCCGCCTGCGTCTGGGTCTTGACATTATATTGCTTCACGAACTCCATTATGGGGATGCCATAAGGCGCCAGCGTCGGCCCCACCGGCGGCCCCGAAGTCGCCTGCCCAGCCTTGATATGCAGTTTCACCACCGCAGTTACTTTTTTAGCCACCGACCGCCTCCACTACCTCGCTAGAAGTCATTTAGTTCGTAGTAGCGCCATTCATGGCGCAGCTAGGCTCCGACTAAGTCGGAGCCGCTGGCTAGGCCCTTCGGGCCGCCATCCCGGCCGCAGGCCTAGAACTTATTTCAAAACTCACCTCTAGCCGCGGATTTGCGCGGATGGAAACAGGTATTTATACGAATTGTGAATAATCCGCGTTCATCCGCGGCAAAAACTCTGTATTTCTCTCGGGCCTATTGCTGCGAATCCACTTTTGAAATAACTTTGCTCTGTTACGAACTTCGCCGAGCACTGTAGGGCGGGGTCTCCTGACCCCGCCGGAATCTCTTCTGGGGACCTGGCGGTTCCCGCAAAGCGGGAACTTAGTCACCTAATTCCGACGGGCGATGAGTCGCCCTACTACGAACAATTCGCCGTAAGACTTTGACCCAGGGGTGATTCCCAAAGACTTTCGGAATAACCTCCGGGGCCTCCGAATTGCGCCGAAAATCTAGTATAGCACATCCTGTCAAGCGGCAAACCCAGCGCCCCGTGCCGGAGGTGGGGAACCGTAGGCTCCCAACGGCGGCAAGAGCCGCTGCAAATCTTAGGTTGTTCCCACTTCCCGTGAAGCATTAGGGCAAAACCCGTATTCACTTACCCTGCTCTGCGGGGACGTAACCCCTTTCCAGAAAAGTATCCAAAGAAGGACTAGCAGAAGGTTGTCTGCGTTTTTCCTCCCATAATTTCTCCAGTTTCAAAATATCCTCTCCAGTTATTTCCTTCTCCGGGTTGTGCTTATGGGCCGGTAACGCCAGACAGATAGGTTTCAAGAGTCGCTCCAAGAGAATGCGCACCGCGCGTCGTTCAAGAGCAGTCGCTTCCCTGAAACCCTGGCCCCCAATAGCCTCCTCTGCCTGCCCCACGATCAGGTATTCCCCGCAACCCACTACCGAAACTTTCAGACCGATCTTGGTCTTTTTGCGCGTAGTCAAAAGGGATTTTTTCAGATAAGTCTCAAGTTCGCGCACTTCACCATAGCATACCAGGTCAGCGCCTAGCGCGTCCCCGATGCGCAACGCGTCCTGTTTGCGAATGGGTGAGCCGCGTTCCAGTTCGTTGTCCGCCAGAAACACTTTCTCCACTTCCCAAAGGGGCAGCATCTCATAGCCCTCGCGTTGAAAGATGAGATAGGCAGCTGCGGTGGCTATATCGCTTGGCCGCTGGTCTCCACTAAAGCACCAGAATGGGAGAACTGCCAATTTCTGTGTTGATGGCGGTCTCAGAAATAGACGCAACTGTGGAAGGAGGGCAGATTCCCCGATTCCATGAACAATGCTCGAAGCGGCTAAACACGCGGCAATCGTAATGATTCTCATCCGACCTGCGACCCTTTTCATCCGAATTCCCTCCCCACAAGCCGCAGCGCCCACTGAACCGAGGAGGAACTGCGAGCGCTGCAATTGACGGTCATACCGCCACAAGTCTTCGGTTCTATCACTCGCTTGCAGTTCCAATTATGATCCACGACGGGTAAGGTTCAAGCCCCCGCCGCCATCGCATCCCAGTTCGGCCTTCCCCTCGTTGCCGCCAGCCATCATCCCAACCGCCTGATGAGATCTTCCTTGGGGAGCCCTATACGCAGGCTGACCTGCGAAAGGAGGTCACCAAGCGTACCTCTGGCAACCGTCCGATGCAGCGGAACGGTCAGATGGTGCTCTCCTGAGGGGGTCAAGCAGGTAAGGCGGACATTACCAGCACTTCAGAGACCTCTTCGGTATCACCGAAGTGGAGCGCAACGGCCTCTTTAATATTGCTCATGAGTTCATCCATGGTATTTCCCTGGGTGAAGATGTCCACCCCGATGCCGCGCGCGCACCACATTTCTCCATCGTGATAGGCCTCAATCTTTACCATGAAGGCCCTCCTCGCTTGCCCAAATCATTTTACCATACCGTGCTGCTCCCGCGGGATGCCGGAACCGGGAGCGCTTCACAGAATCACTATTTTGCCTCGGCCAGTTCCTTTGCCGTGAAGACGGCGTAACAGGGGTAGCCTCTGGCCTCCAAATCCGCTTTTCCGCCCTCTTGCCGGTCGGTCAGGACAATTACGCCCACAACCTGCGCTCCACACCCCTCCGCCGCCTCAATCGCCCGGAGAATCGAGCCTCCCGTGG
>Ga0299915_10002489_pt1 | contig 13460 bp, 9 predicted proteins | sample RVTome_13_FD_200263 | JGI IMG/M metagenome (GOLD analysis project Ga0299915, IMG submission 200263) | Soil microbial communities from uranium-contaminated site in the Upper Colorado River Basin, Wyoming, United States - RVT92D227 (version 2) ...
CTACGTCCTCCACGCCCTCGATTGGGTGGACGTCGTGAGCGCCCTGAGCGCGGACCCCGCCCAGACCGCGGCCATCGCCCGGTCGCTTTCGAGCTGGCCCAAGAACTCGGAGAGCTATTTCAAGACGGTGCAGGGGAAGGTCAAGACCCTCGTCGAAAGCGGCCAGCTGGGCATTTTCGCCAACGCCTACTGGGGGCATCCCGCCTACAAGCTGCCGCCCGAGGTGAACCTCCTCGGAGTCGCCCACTATCTCGATATCCTCGAATGGCAGAAGGAGATCATCAAGGTCCACGCCGTCTTCGGCGGCAAGAACCCGCATCCCCATTACCTCGTGGGCGGGGCGTATTCCGCCGTGGGCCCCGAGAACGCCATGGCCCTCAACGCCGAGCGTCTGGCCCTGGTCGGGAAGCTGATCGACGACGCCATCCAACTCGTCGACCAGGTCTACATCCCCGACCTGCTGGCCGTCGCCTCCTACTATAAGGACTGGGCCGCGATCGGCGGGGGCGTCACGAACTACCTGAGCTACGGCGACCTCCCCACGCGGGGCATCGACGACCCGGCGGGCTTCAAGTTCCCGCGGGGGGTCGTCCTGGACCGCGACCTGAGCCGGGTCCACGAGGTCGACGGCGCCGACCCCGAACAGATCGGGGAATCCGTCGCCCATTCCTGGTACGCCTACAAGGGCGGGGACGCGGCCGCCCTCCACCCCTGGCAGGGGGAGACCAACTTCAACTACACGGGACCCGCTCCCCCCTACAAGAACCTCGACGTCGAAGGCAAGTACTCCTGGCTTAAGACGCCGCGGTGGAGGGGTCGGGTCATGGAAGTCGGCCCCCTGGCGCGGCTCCTCGTCGCCTACGCGGCCGGCCAGGCCGAGGTCAAGCAGGCGGTCGACGGGGCCTTGGCCCATCTCCAGGTCCCGGTAACGGCCCTCTTTTCGACGCTGGGCCGGACGGCCGCCCGGGGCATCGAAACCCAGCTCATCGCCCGCTGGATGAAAGAGTTCTACGACACGCTCGTAGCGAACATCAAGAACGGGGACACCCGGATGTTCAACGGCGAGAAGTGGGACCCCGGCACCTGGCCCGCGGAGGCGAAAGGCGTGGGCTTCACCGAGGCCCCGCGAGGCGCCCTGGCCCACTGGATCATTATCAAGGACAAGAAGATCGACAACTATCAGCTCGTCGTGCCGACGACCTGGAACGGGTCGCCGCGGGACGCGTCCGGGCAGAGGTCGCCGTACGAAGCAGCGCTCGTCGGGACTCCCGTGGCCCGCGCCGACCAGCCCCTCGAGATCCTGCGGACGATCCACTCGTTCGACCCCTGCGTCGCCTGCGCCGTGCATCTCTACGACCCCGCAGGCCGCCGGCTCCACCAGGTCCGCGTCGTTTAGGAGGGAAGCCATGGACAAGAGCGGGCACACGGAATTCTACCAGGTTTACGTCTGGGACCTGCCGCTCCGGTTCTTCCACTGGATCAACGCCCTGAGCGTCTTCGTTCTGGGCGTCACCGGGCTTCTCATCGGGTCGCCCATCCCCTGGCAGGGCCGGGCGGTCGAGGCCTCGTCTCAGTTCCTCTTCGGATCGGTCCGGTTCGTCCACTTCGCCTTCGCCTACATCTTCCTGATCAACTTCCTGGGCCGGTTCTACTGGGGTTTCGCCGGGAACGCCTTCGCCCGCTGGAAGAGCTTCTTCCCGGGCTCGAGGGCCAAGAGGAAAGAGATTCTGCAGGTCCTGTGCCTCGACATCTTCCTCGTCTGCAAGCTGCCGGTCAGGTCGATCGGGGCCAACGCCCTGGCCGGGGTCATCTATTCCCTGATGTACCTGTCGATCGCCTTCCAGATCCTGACGGGCTTTGCTCTCTACTCGGTCATGAGCGGGGCCTGGTTCCCCCACCTCTTCGGCGGACTCATCCCCCTCTTCGGGGGCCTGAACGCCCTGCGCCAGTGGCACCACGTATTCACATGGGTGTTCGTCACGTTCACGACCATGCACATCTATCTGTCCTGGTACCACGATTACCTGGAGGGACGGGGGACGATCTCCTCCATGATCGGCGGCTGGAAGTTCATCGAAAAGACGTCCTACCCTAACGTCCGCTGAGGAAAGCCCTGATCCGGTCCGCCGTTTCGCGGACCGCTCTATCGACCTGCGGCGAAAGATCGAGCGTCGCCCGGTCCGGCTCGGCCACGGAGATCGTGAATAGGACGATGTCCGGCCTTCTGTCGGTGAGCACGAGAGCATCGATCAGGTTCTTCAACCCGACGTCGTGCGAGGTCCAGGCCGGGGGATAGTCCGCGGCGAACGCCGGCCGCAGCCGGGTCACGGTGCCGGGCGGGTTCCCGTCGGCGGCAGCATCGACGATGACGACGAGGCTTGAGCCCTCGAAATATCCCATGAGGCTGTATCCGGCCGTCCCCCCGTCGACGAGCTCGACTTCGGGAAGCCCTCCGGTGAGGCGGAGCTGCTCCACGACGTGGACGCCCGCTCCTTCGTCGCCCAGGAGAAGGTTGCCCAACCCGAGGACGACGACTCTCCGGCCGACTTCATGCATCCCGTCTTCCGCCATAGCTTGCTCGTAGACGATATTCTAGCACGAAAACCAGGGTCTGCGGGCACTCGCGCCGCCGGCTTTACCGGCGGCCCCGGGTTTGCCCGCCTCACATGCCGGCGGGGGCGGCGGCTTGCGCCGGCTGCTCCTCCCTGCGGAATATCGAACCCCATGGACCAGGGCTTTGATGCCGGCGGGCGATCAGCCTTTCGGGATCGAATGCTTGATTTTCGCCCAGGAGGCGTCGAAGTCGAAGGTCGTGCCGTGGGCGTTCTCGTGGCACTTCAGGCACTGGGCCTTGATTTTATCCGGGGTCCCGTAGAGGACGAGGCCGTTCTTGACGGCCTCCTCCTTGTTCTTCATGATGGTCAGTTTCTTGTACTCGCTCCCAGGGCCATGGCAGACTTCACAGCTGACGCCTTCGGATTTGAGATCCGGGGCTTTGGCGCAGAGCGGGGCATGGCACTTCAGGCAGGCCGGGCTCTCGGCGGGAGGAGTCGTGACGCCGGCTTGCTTCGCCTTTTCGGCGGCCTCCGGCTTGCTCAGGGCCTCGAAGGACTTGGAGTGATTGCTCTGTTCCCAGAGGGGGTACTGCTGGCCCTGTTTCTCCGTCCTGTGGCAGATCTGGCATTTCTGCGCCCCGACGTAGGTGATATCCTGGGCCAAGGCCGAGGTGATGAGAAGACCGCAGACGGCGAGGACGGTCCCGATCATGACCTTCTTCATGGCGTCTCCTTTTCTGTGAAGTGCGCTATCCATTTTAGGAAACGGGTGAGGCCTTGTCAATTCAAAAGCTTATTATTTTTATCAATAAGATAAATTCGATAAGGTCAGGCCTTGGGGCGGTTCTTCATCTGCCGGATTTTCAGGTAGAAGGCGAAGGCGAAAAGGATGAGGAGAACGGTGGCCACGACGAGGCCCGTCCGCCTCAGCTTGGCCTCACGCAGGGCGGCCTCGCCCGAGGCCCGGACCCCGACGAGGAGGGACTTCCCCTCGCCGACTTTCTGCTCGATGTCCGCCAGGTCGAGGGCATGGGTGAGGTTCCGGACCGATACGAGCAGGGTGTGGATTTCCTGGAGCCGGTACTTCGGGTCCGAGACCTCGACCCCTTTCCGCTCGGCCCGGTCGAGGAGCGATTGATTCGCTTCGATCTCGGAGCCGAAACCGGCGAGGAGCTCTTTCATCCGTCCGGCCGCGACGAACGGCTTGGAGCCCGGCTCGTGGCACTGGACGCAGACGGCCCCTCCCCCCGTCCCGAGCATGTCATCTGTCGGGCGGAGGATCTTGTGCTTTCCGTGGCAGGCGTCGCACTCGGAGAACCCCATCTCGTCAAAGGCTTTTTTGTGCGGGCTCTTTGAGAAGAGCTCGCCGGCGCTCGGGTGGCACTGCCGGCAGACGAAGGCGATGGACTTGACCTCGGGCGGGGCCGCGCCGTGGTTGCCGTGGCAGCTGTTGCAGGCCGGCGCCGATAGGTCCTTCTTCTCGTAGAGCGCCTGGGCATGGACGCTCTGCTTGTATTCCCCGAGCTGGTCGGTCGGGATCTTGTAGGCCTTCATGAAGTTCGCGTCGGCGTGGCAGCGGCCGCAGGTCTGGGGGATGTTCCAGGGGAATGTCGAGGACCTGGGGTGCTTGGCCGTCTGGATGCCGTGAACGCCGTGGCAGTCCGTGCAGACGGCGACCTTCGTATCTCCCTTCTTGAGGAGCTCGCCGTGGCGGCTCGTTTTGTAGAGGTCGAGCTGGTCGACCCTGAGGCGCGGGTTGAAGGTCTTGATGTAGGCGGAATCGGAATGGCAGCGGGCGCAGAATTCGGGGACCTGAGCTCTCTTCGGAGCGCCCTTGAAGGTCTTGTCCTTGGCCTTGTCCTCGTCGTCCAGGGCGGGGTTTCCTCCGTGGCAGTCCTGGCAGCCCAGCCCGAACTGCTGGTGGACGTCCAGCTTGAAACCCTCAACGGGGGCCTTGAGCTCATCGTCGAGCTTGCCGTGGCATTCGACGCAGCTATTCTTCTGGGCCAGGAGGGCGCCGGAGAGAAGGAGAAAGGAGAGAATCAACGCCGCCGGAATTTTCATTGTCGCTATCCTGATCGTCTCATTCCTCGCTCTACAAACCGTGGAGCGTATAGGTGAGTATGGTCATGACCACGATATAAGCAAAGATGATGGCGCCGGCGACGGTGAACGCCGGGCTCGGCAGTTCCCGGGACGCCCTCCGGTTGAGAAAGGGGACAAGGAGCCAGAGGGCCCCGCCGAGCATGAAGCCGAGGATGGCCAGCTTCTCTCCCTCGATGGAGAAGATATGGGAGGGGATGAGCTTCAGCGTCGTGAACATGAAGGTGAAATACCATTCGGGCTTGATCCCGAGCGGCGTCGCGGCGAACGGGTCGGCCTTTTTCCCGATCTCCCAGGGAAGGAAAACGCAGAGGACCCCGACGAGGATGAGGATCATGACCCAACCGAGGACGTCCTTGTAGATGAAATCGGGAAAGAAGGGAATCTCCCTGACCGGCTTGCCCTTGAGGCTGAGGGGCGTGCTCATGCCAAGGATCTGGACGAGAAGGACGTGAAGGCCGATGAGGATGCCGGCGGCCAGGGGGAGGATGGCCACGTGGAGCCAGAAAAATCGGGTCAGGGTGGCCTGGCCGACGATCGACCCGCCCAGGATGAACGTTTTGAGCGACTTCCCGATGATCGGAAGGCTCCCGGCGATATCGGTCCCGACGCGGGTGGCAAAATAGGACAGCTCGTTCCAGGGAAGCAGGTAGCCGCTGAAGCCGATGGCCAGGAAGATCACGAACAGGAAAAACCCCGTAACCCAGGTCAACTCGCGGGGAGCCCGGTAGGCCTTGAGGAAGAACGTCGAAAACATGTGGATGAAAAGGGCCCCGATCAGGATGTTGGCCGACCAGCTGTGGACCGAACGGATCAGCCAGCCGAACTTGACCTGGCTCATGATGAACTGGACGCTCTCGTGGGCCCCGTCGACGCTCGGCGTATAATAAAGGAGGAGGAGGATCCCGGTGACGATCTGAAGGGCCGTCAGGAAGAGACAGATCCCGCCGAAAAAATACCAGAACGAGTGCTTGTGCTCGGGAACGCTCTTTTTCTTGGCGAATCCGGCCAAAGCCTGGATCTGGAACCTCTCGTCGATGAATGCCCAGACCGCCCGAAGCGTTTTGTTCATCGTTCCTACGCCTTCTTCGACACGAAGATATCATCTCCGACGACCTCGACCTTGTAGGTCTCGAGCGGGGCCGGGGGAGGTCCGGAGATGACGTTCCCCGCGAGGTCGAAGCGGCCGTTGTGGCAGGGACAGTAAAGGGTCCCCGAATCGCCCTCGTAGCGGACCGTGCAGGTCAGGTGGGTGCAGACGGCGGAGAGGGCGAGGAGCTGGCCGTCTTGGGTATTCACCAGGATTCCCGGGCTGGCCCCGAACTTGAAGATCCTGAAGGAATTGGGGACAAGGTCTCCGACCTTGGCCGCCGCCACCCTCTTCTGGAGGACCTCCGCCTGGCCCGGCGGCAAGAGGTAGCGGAGGACGGGGTAGAGGAAAGCGAGGACCGTGGCGCCGAGGGAGCCGCCGAGGAAATAATTGACGAACTTCCTTCTGTTCACGGGGTTCTGCTGGGAACAAGAGATTTAATGGTTTTCAGGGCTTTTGTCAAGTAGTCCTCGAAGAAGACATGATTGTGGACCCCCCAGCTTCCGTCGAACGTCACCTTCTTCAGGAAATTCTCCGTTTTCTGGATCTGCTTTTTCTGCTCGTCGGATAGGGCCGATTTCCCGGCCTCGCGCAGGGCGGCCTCCAGGTCGGTGCTGAGGTTCTTGATCGAGGCCTGCCAGTCCTCGAAGGTCATCCGGTAGTCTTCCTTTCCATGGCACTCGACGCACTTGGCGCCGTCCGGGCGCACCAGCCGGTTTTTCGCGTCAAGATGGCAGGCGGCGCAATCAATACCGGCTTCGGCCATGAGGTCCTTGGCGATCTCGACGCTTTCGAGAGTCCCGCCCTCGTGAAGGATCTTTTGGAGGCCGTGACAGGCCGCGCAGTCCTTTTTCGGGTCCTGATGGTGGCAGCCGGCGCAGGTCTGCTTCGTCGCGATGAACTCGCCGTGGGTCTTGGCGTTCGAATGGCAGGAGGAGCAGTCGATCTTCTGCTTGACGAGGTGGCTTTTATGGGGGAACTTGAGCCCGAAAACGCTCCCGGAGATCTCGTCGATCCCCGCATGGCAGCTCAGGCAGGGATCCGCCGCGGCCGAGGCCTGGAACACGATTTTTTCCGGAAGGTAGGTCGAGCCGATCAGCCTGAGGGCCTCGTTGACCTTGTCCCAGGAGGCGGCGATGAGCGCCTGCGAGTAGGTGATGTTGTGAACGCTCTTGCCGCGTTCGACGATGTCCATATTGAAGGCGGCCTCGTCGAGGAGGGCCTGGGCCTCCAGCTTCTTGGCCTGCCGCGACCCCCGGACTTCCAGGCTGGCGCGGTTGTAGATCGCGCGCAGGTTCCGGAGCTTGTTCGCCGCGGCCAGGGCCCAGTCTTTCTGGAGACGGGCGAACCCTTTTCCGTGGCAGGCCTCGCACGATTCGGACCGGGCCCGGAACGTTTCGCTCTTCACGAGCTGGCCCTTCTCCTCGTGAAAGATGTGGCAGCCCTTGCAGCTCAGCCCCTTTTGGAGCATGACGTTGGGCATGGCGTGGGCCACGCCCTTGCCGCCTTCTCCCGTGTACAGGATTTTCTGGGCCTGGTGGGGGCCGGTGTGGCAGGTCCGGCAGTCGGCGATCGTCTCGATGTCCTTGATGATCTTGTGCTGGATGGCCAGGTGGCACTGGGTGCACTCGATCTTGCGGGTCGTGATATGCGTCGTGTGGATGAGGTTGGTGTTCCCGTACTGGTCCAGCCGGGCCCCCTCGAAGTGGCACTTGTAGCAGTTCTCCCGAGGCACGGCGCCGTCTCCCATGACGACCTGGCTGTGGCACTTGTCGCAGCTGAAATCTTTCTCGAAGACGACCGTGTGGTTGAAGCGCGACGGGGCCGGCGGGACGAGGTCCGTCCGCAAGTGGCAGAGGGAGCATTTGTCGGCCTGGGGGTTGATTTCGCTTTTTTTGAAGTGGCAGATGAAGCATGAGCTCTCGGTGACGGTGATGTGCTCGCCCTGGACGATCTGCGAGTGGCAGGTCGTGCAGCGCAGCGTCTTCCCCCTCTTGAGGTCGGTGAAGTGGACTGTGTGATCGAAGACGACCTTGTTGAACTTGACCTGTCCTTCGAGGAGCCGTTTGTCATGGCAGCCGGGGCGGAGGCAGCTTTCGTCCGGGATCTCCGCCCAGGGCTTGGACTTCAGGTAGAGCTTCGACCAGTAGCGGGCCACCTGGACGAGCCCCTCCATCTTAGCCCGGAGCTTGGACCGGAGGCCGGGGGCGTAATGGCAGGTGCTGCACTCGATGCGGCTGTGCGACGAGGTCTTCCAGCTCTGATAAAAGGGCTTCATGTAGTGGCAGACCGTGCAGAACCGCGACGTCGACGTCAGCTGGACCGAAGCCACGAACAGAACGAGAAGGATACCGAGCGCGGAGAGGGCGGCGACAAGCCTCTTTTTCCGCTTTTTTCTAACCGGCTCCATGGTCCCACGAGTTTCCGTCGAAGCTCTGTCCCTCCTGTTCCCGTCGTTTTCCTGGCTCATGGCTCAACCTCTTTCCCGGCCGACCTGCACCCTGGCGGGCCGGCGCCCGGCTTCGGCCGCGGCTCCGGGACCCGCCGGCTCCGCCGCCATCACGGCCCGTCGAAGCCGGTTCATCATATCGGACCGGGCGGCTTTTGGCAAGGCCGGATGAAGACGTAAAAAAGGTGTTGACAAAGGGTCCGTATTCATTATAATTACATACTCATTTTATAAAATCTATCTATTTTATAATTTATGTCGACACCCTTCGGACTCATAAAAAAAGCGACCCAAGGTCTAAGCGGATGATTGACAGTCTGCGATACATCTCAAAGGAGGGATCTTGATGTCCAAGCTGATCCGTTGGAGCCCGCTCGCGCTCCTCGCCCTGATTCCCGTTCTCCTGCTCGCCATCCCCCTCATGTCGTCATCGCCCAAGCCGGCGACGGCGGCCCAGGAGGGGGGCTACGTCGGGATGGACCAGTGCGCCGCCTGCCACGAGGCGACGGTGACCGCGTTCAAGGAGACGATCCACGGGAAAAAGGGGTTCGAGATGCGCTCGAGCCACGCCTGCGAAACCTGCCACGGCCCCGGAAAGGCGCACGTGGACGCAGGAGGAGGCAAGGGCTCGATAAAGAATCCGGCCTCCCTGACTCAGGAAGAGAAATCGGCGATGTGCCTCACCTGCCACGATCGGGGCACCAAATTCATGTGGAACGGAAGCGCTCACGATTCCCGCGGGCTGGCTTGCCAGGACTGCCATTCGGTACACAAACCCATGGCCGCCGAGGCCCAGCTCAAGGCCTCTTCCGAAACCGAACTGTGTTTCAGCTGCCATAAGGAGAAAAAGTCACAGTTCTTCCGGGCCTCCCATCATCCGCTCAGGGAAGGGAAAATGGAGTGCTCCAGCTGCCACAACCCCCATGGGGCTCAGAACGCCAGTCTCATCGACGCGGTCTCGATAAACGACAAGTGCTACGAGTGCCACGCCGAAAAACGGGGACCCGTGCTCTGGGAACATTTCCCGGCCCGGGAAGACTGCATGACGTGTCACGAACCCCACGGGACGAACCACCTCAGGATGCTCAAGGCCAAGGAACCTTACATTTGCCAGCGCTGTCACGGCGACACGCGCCATCCGGGCACTCTTTACGATCAGACCCGGATCAATAGCTTCAGCAACAGGGTCTATATCCGCTCCTGCACCAACTGTCATCAACAGGTCCACGGCTCAAATCATCCGAGCGGGAATTTCCTGTTGAGATAAGGGGATTTCACCATGAAAAAACTTCTGACTTTGACACTCGCGATGGGGATGCTCTTCGGGATCGCGCTCCGTCAAGCGTCCGCCGAAGACAAGGCCAAGGACGGATGGACCGTCAAGGGCCGGGCTGTCGCCGGCACGGAAGTCGTCGGGGAAACCGGCAAGTCCTCGAAGTTCTTCGAATACCAGGACGTCCCCAACGGCTTTATGTTCAAGGCGTTCGACCTCAGCCTGGAAAAAGGAAGCCGATACATCAACCTGAGCGTAGCGCGGATCCGACAAAGGGACGCCCGTTATGCCGTCTCTGCCGGAGACTACGGGAAATTCAAGGTCGACTTCATGTGGGACAAGACGCCTCACCGGTTCAGTTCTTCAGCCCGAACGCTTTACGTGAATGCGCCCCCCCCCGCCGCCGCGCCCGGCGTCTATCAGGGGTCGATCTACTATTACAGCCTCTCCGACCTGATCCAAACGAACCTCGAGGCCCAGCCCACGTACGTGGGCGCGAAAGCTCTCTTGTCCAACTACCTCAGCGGCGCCCACGACATCGACCTCGGGCTGCAAAGAAACAAAGGCACGCTGAACCTTGCTTTCACCCCCTCAGTGCCCCTGAACTTTACGGTCGACGCCTCGAGAGAAACGAGAAAGGGGAACCGGGCGATCGGCTCCTCGTTCGGGCTCAACAATGCCGTCGAAACCCCCGAACCCATCGACTTTATCACGACGGATGTGAACGCCAAGATCGAGTATGCGAAGAACCGGGGAATGATCCAGGTCGGCTACGCCGTCTCCTTGTTCGAAAACGACCACCATGCCTTGATCTGGGACAACATCTACAGGATCACGGACAGGACTTATGCCGGCGCCTACTCGAGCGGGGACGCGACATCGCGCGGGCAGATGGCGCTCTGGCCTTCCAACAATGCCCAGAGATTCTTCGCCAACGGCGCCTATAAGATCCTCAAACACACCAAGATCACGGGGTCGTTCTCCTACGGGACGTTCAACCAGGACGAGAAACTCCTTCCCTTTACCATCAACACGGCCCTGGCCAACCCGATCCCGGGCAGCACGTTCAATGCCCTGCAGGCTCCCCGGGCAACTTCCAAAGCCAAGGCCAACATCACGTCGTTCGACCTGAGCCTGAATTCGCGGCTCCTCAAGTCGGTCTATCTCAACGCGGGCTTCCGTTACTACGATTTCGGGAATAAAATGGAGGCCCTGGAAACGCCCGGCTTTGCGGTGGCCGACCAGGTCTTCACGATCGAGGAGGAGACGATCCATCCCTATTCCTTCAAGCGGACGAAGGCCTTCGCCGACCTCTCCTGGAACCTCACGCGGGGGACGTCCTTGAAGGTCAGCTATGACTATTCCACGATGGAAAGGCTCCATGAGACCGGAGGATCGGAAGAGAACAAGAGCCACGAGAACACCTTCAAGGTTTCGCTCGACAGCGCCCCGTCGGACTGGCTCCTCCTGCGCGCGTCCTATCTCAACGGCCGGAGAAAATGGTCTCTCGACGGGACCGAGGTCATTTACAGCCCTGTCATCAATTTCAAACGGTACTACGAGGCCAACCGGAACCGGGATGCCGTCAACCTCCTCCTGGGTCTCTCCCTGGTCAAGAACCTCGACCTCCAGCTCTCGTACATGCTCGGCAACGATCGTTATCCCACGTCTTCCTATGGGCTTAAGGCCGCTGACTTCTGGATGGCCTCTGCGGACCTATCCTACGCCCTCAGCCAGAACATTTCCGTCTACGGCTTTTACACCCGCGAACTCCACAAGGGCAAGCAGGCCTCGAGGCAGTCGGGAGCGATTTACTCTGCGGACACGAACGACGATTGGACGGCCACGCTCAAGGACAACGTCGACACCGTCGGCGCCGGGAGCAACATCGTCCTCGTGAAGGACAAGCTCGACCTCGACCTGTCCTATTCCTTCTCCCAAGTCAAGGGGACGTCGAATTTCTTTTCCCCCCCGGGAGGAGCGATCCTGGGCAACGCGGTCAACTTCACCAAGGGCCTCGATACGACCAAGATCCAAACGGCCCGGTGCCAGTTCCTTTGGAAGTTCATGCGCAATCTCTCCATCGCCTTCTCCTACTGGTACGAGCAGTACGACCTCAACGATATCACCCGCAATGACTACAAAACGGACCTTGTCGTCCTCGGCAACGGCATGTACCTGGGCGCCCTAGAGCCCGGCTACGTATACCACGTCGGCTCCGTGAAGTTCATTTACAGCTGGTAATTGGGGCGTTGCTTTTTCCCATCCCTCCGCTCCCCGGCCGACCGCGGGAGCGGAGGGATTTTTTTTGGCCGGCCGGGATTTGACATTCGTCCCGATCTGAGTTGAAATAGCGCTCCACTAAGGCGAAAAGCGATTCCCGACAACTTCACGAAAAACTATACGATTGCACCGAGTGTTACCTACGGCTAGTACGAAGCGGGGTGACACTCTGTACAGATGTGAGAACACCGAGCCAGGTCAGGAATTCAATCCGAGGATCCGGGCCAGGTTGAGGGCGAAGATGCGCATGTCCTCGGCCCGATGCGCTCACCGGGGAAAGGCCAAGGAGGCGAGCCTTGTTTCCTTCGCCCTCCGGCCGGCCGAGGAGGAGCCGAAGCCCGTCCCCTCGAAGGGCTGGGCCGCTTAACTCAAGAGGGGACATGTTCCGAATTCTGTGGAATTCGGTACGTGTCCCCTTCTTCGACCGATGCTCTGCCCTTAATGCGGAGGCACGATGAAGGTCATCGCCTTTATAACGGATTATCAAGCGGTCAATAAGATTATTGCCCAACGTTTATCTGAATATATTCAGGAAAACCGTGATCAGGAGGGCATTCGTGAAATCGATGAAGAATGCGCCGACCATGGGCACGACCAGAAAGGCGCGGGGCGCACGCCCATATTTATCGACGAGGACCTTCATAATGGCCATGGCATTGGCGATCGTCCCCAGCATGAATCCGCAAAAGCCTCCGCTCATAACTGCCGATTCATAATCGCGCCCCATGAACTTAAAGACCGGACCCAGGCAGAGCAGGATAATCAACAAGACCTGGCCGACCAGAACGATGATCAGAGGCAGGACGAGACCGGCGAGTTCCCAGAGCTTCAGAGTCATCAAGGCAAGGACGAGGAAAATCGAGAGGGAGACATGACCGAGGTCATCCAAGGTTCGCTGGGAGAGGCCGATGATGTGGGTCAGGTCATCCAGGTTGCGGATAATGGCCGCGACGAACATGGCCCCGATGTAGGCGGGCAGAGTGATGTGGAGGGATTGGAAGCCCTTGCTCAGCCAGGAGCCGATCCACATGGCCACAAGGAGGATGACCAGGTTTTTGAGCAGGACATAAGCCTCCTGGTCCTCGCCGGCGGGCGCCGATTCCCTGGGCTCGGGAACCTTGGCTTCGATGATCTCGTCGGCGCTCGGCGCAGGTCCTTCGCCCGGATGGGCCTTGGGCTTGCGGAGTTTGTGGCGGTCGATTAAAAAGGTCCCGATCGGACCGCCGATCAGCCCGCCGCAGATGATCCCAAACATAGGGGCGGCCACGGCGATCGTCGCAGCCCCTTGGACGCCCGCTTTCTCAAACAGCGGCGCGAAGGCGAGGCCGGTCGCCGGCCCGCCGGTCAGGGTCACCGACCCGGCCAGAACGCCGAAAAGGGGCTTGAGGCCGAAGGGGAGGGAGATCAGCGCGCCCAGGACGTTCTGGAGGACGGCCACGATCGTTGCGATGATGAAGAAAAGGAAAACTTGGGGGCCTCCGATCTTGAGGAGCCGGAGGCTGGCCCCAAAACCGATCGTGGTGAAAAAGGCGGTCATGAGGGGATCGCGCAGCGTCGTGTCAAAAGTGAACAGGCTCAGGTCGAAACGGCGGGCGACGAGAATGACGAAGGCGACGATCAACCCTCCGACGACGGGAGCCGGGATGTTGTAACGCGAGAGAGGCTTGATCCAGCGGCAGAGGCCGTAGCCCATGAAAAGGATGACGC
>Ga0299915_10002490_pt1 | contig 13459 bp, 11 predicted proteins | sample RVTome_13_FD_200263 | JGI IMG/M metagenome (GOLD analysis project Ga0299915, IMG submission 200263) | Soil microbial communities from uranium-contaminated site in the Upper Colorado River Basin, Wyoming, United States - RVT92D227 (version 2) ...
CTTTCAACTCAGCAAGACTACCGACACATTCATAGCTGCCACAGTTTGAGCAACTCCAGATATTCAGCGGCGTACCCCAGTAGCGCTCCCGGGAGAAAGCCCAATCCACATTGTTTTCCAACCAATCACCAAAACGGCCGTACTTTATGTGCTCCGGATACCAATTGATTTCGGCGTTTCCGGAAAGAAGCGCCTCTTTCTTAAGTGATGTTCTGATGTACCATGTCCTTTTAGCATAGTAGAGGAGCGGCGCATCACAACGCCAGCAGAAGGGATAAGTATGAGTTATCCGCTCACTGCGGTAAAGCAATCCCCTAGATTTGAGGTCTTCAAGAACAAGAGGGTCGGCATCTTTAACAAACTTACCGGCAAAAGGATAAGTGCCGGTCATCTTTCCATCCAAGTCCACAGGCTGAACAAAATCTAGGTCATTATCCTCTCCCGCTTCAAAGTCAACCTCACCGAAGGCTGGAGCAACATGGACAATTCCAGTGCCTTCGTCCAGAGAGACAAAATCGGCATCGATAACAGGGAAGGACAAATCCTTGTCCTCCGGCTGAATTTCAAGAGCCACATGCCATGTGTCTTTCGTTTCGTAACACTGTCTAAACCGCCTTCTTTCTATACCACACTTGTGTGGATTGAACAGCGGATCGTATCTTAGACCTTTTTGTACGCCTGCGATGTCTGCCCCCTTGACCTTGACGACCTCACGATAGCCTTTGAGCCCCACCTTATCTACAAGGACGGAGGCCACAATAAGGTAGTCGTCTTTTCCCTCCATCACCGAATAATCGGCATCTGGTGCCACAGCCAGGGCAGTATTCCCGGGGAGTGTCCAGGGCGTGGTAGTCCAGGCTAACAAGTGAGCAGGCTTGAGCAGAAAGCTATTAAAAAAAGGCTCAAGGGCTGTCGTCGCTACTGAGCTTGGCTTGATCTTGAACTTTATGTAAACTGATGGGTCTTCGGCATCATCTCTATAGCCTAGAGCCACCTCGTGAGAACTCAGAGAGGTGCTACAACGCGGGCAGTGTGGAGTAACCTTATAGCCTTGATAAATCAAGCCCTTATCCCACAACTGTTTCAAAGCCCACCAGCAAGACTCAATATAGCTATTTTCTAGAGTTCTATAGGCATGCTCCAAATCCAACCAGAAGCCGATGCGCTCAGTCATAGCTTCCCATTCCTTAAGATAACTGAACACACTCTCCCGACAAAGTGCATTGAATTTAGCCACCCCGTACTCCTCAATCTGAGCCTTGCCAGTGAAGCCCAACATCTTCTCAACCTCCAACTCTACCGGAAGTCCATGAGTATCCCAGCCAGCCTTACGGGGGACGTAGTATCCTTTCATCGCCTTATATCGCGGGATAACATCTTTAAACACTCGCGACAGTACATGATGGATTCCCGGGCTGCCGTTGGCTGTGGGCGGTCCCTCATAGAGGGTAAATTGGGTGGCACCACGCCGAGTCTCGAGGCTTCTTTCGAAGATTTGATGCTCTTTCCAGAAACTGAGGATGGTTTTTTCTAACTGCGGAAAATTAACTTTGCTGATTACGGGTCGGAACATGCTTAATGCTTCTTCAATAGAATAGCCACTTTTCGCATTTCGCCTTCACCCATGCTTTGGGTGGTTATATCCGGATGGTCAGCCAAAGTTAAATGAATAATCCGACGCTCGTCTGCTGGCATAGGCTCAAGCATTATCAAACGTCGGTTGCTTTTCACCTGCTCTGCCAATCGCAAAGCCAAGTTCTGTAATGATTCATAGCGGCGTTTCTTATAGCCAGCAACGTCAACATTTATTGGCACCCACATTTTCAATTTTTCGGCAACTATCAGCCTGACAACATACTGCAGAGAGATTAGAGTCTGACCACGGCGTCCGATCAAGACGCCGAGATCGTCACCCTCAATCTCGATGGTCACCGGTAATTCGCCACTGGCCGACTGAGTCACCGAGACATCAGCTGTTATTCGCATAAATTTAACAAGCGCCTCCATGACCTCCTTAGTTACCTTAACTACATCAGCCTTCTCATCGGAAGCGAGCAAAGGTTTTACCTTAATCCTGGCTTCCTCAGCCCCCATCCCCAAGACCCCAGACCTGCCTTTTTTCAGGACAACTACCTCCACCTGTTCTTCGCTCAAGCCTAATTGCTCAAGTGCCACCTGAATAGCCTCGTCAACCGTCTTTCCGCTTATTTCTAGCTCTTTCATCTTCCAAAGAGCCCTCGCTTCTTCTCTTCAGATTTTATCGCCTTAGACTGCTCGGATGCCTGTTTCAGCACCTTAGACTGCTGCTCTGCAGGCATAGGTTTTTGGGGCGGAGACGCCTTTTGATCTGGTGCCGGCTTTGGAGGCGAAGGAGCCCTCAAATATCCCCAGCCGCCACTAACGAAATACTGGATTATGATGCCGATTATATTTGAAACCACCCAGTATAGAGCCAGGCCACTGGGAAAAGACAAGGTAAAGAAACCAAACATCAACGGCATCATCAATGTAGTCATACTGGTCATAGACCGCTGTCTTGGGTCAGCTGCAGGTGGCGTCACCATCTTCTGCTGTATCCACATGGTGCCACCTACTAAAACAGCCAGTATAATATCACCATGCTGCGACAGTCGAAGCCACAGAAAATGGTCATTCAGCGGCACTGCCTGACCAACTGCCGCCCAGTGATAAAGATGCTGTGACAAACTCAACAGGCTCTCCGGTGTAGCTGCCATTGCCTGCATAATAGACTGGTACAGAGCAATCCAAATAGGCAGCTGGATAAGCATAGGCCAGAGACAGCCAAGGGGATTTATGCCCGCCTCCTTATAAACCTTCATCATCTCCTGCTGCAATTTCTGCTGGTTTTTGGCATATTTCTTCTGGAGCTCTTGAATTCTCGGCTGCAGCAATTGCATGGCTTTAGTAGATTGAGTCTGCCTTACAGTAAGCGGGAACAATATCAAGCGGACAACAACTGTGAGCACAATGATTGCTAACCCAAAGTTGCCCCATAACACGGTAGTCAAAGCAATCAAGCTATTGAGCACCGGCTCAAGAATAATAGTATTCCACAGTTCAGCCATAGTTAACTCTACTCAATATCAGAATAAGGGAAATTCCAGACCACATCTCCGATTTGCACATCTAAAGCATAGACACAGCGATTGCTGGCATGAACATAAACCATGTTTCCTTCAGCACAAAGGGGAGCCCTTACCGGAACCTTTACTGAGTCACCGACAGACACAGGTTCATGCTCCGGCTTTCCGCTGTCAGCATTTAATATGTACACCGTACCTGATGCTGAAGCTGCTACAAGGAGATTATCTACAAGCACTGGCGTGGCTATGATCTGGTCGTCAGCCGTAAACTGCCACAGCTCATGACCTGTGCTGGCGTCAAGAGCATAAACTTTACTGTCAAGACAACCTGCATAAACTATGTTGTCCTTAACCAGCGGAGTCGCCCAGAACCAATTACCTCCGCCAAACGTCCACTTAACATTACCATTGGTCACATCGACAGCGTAAAGCTGATTGTCGAAGGTACCGAAAAAGATATCATTTCCAGCAACTACGGGAGACGAAGCAGCAGCTGCTGGCAATTCAACAGGTTTTGGCCACACCGGGCTTAGGTCTTGGCCAGACAAAGCAAAAAGCCTCTTCTCATAATTGCTAACATAGATAACATCATCCTCAAACACAGGAGATGTCCATATTTTCCCACCAGTATCGAATTCTTCCCCTTTCTGCTCTCCATTAACTGCATCCAAAGCATAGACATTACCATCAGAGGTACACACATAGAGAGTGTCTTCGCCCATTACCAGGCTGCCAACAACAGATCCAATAAATTTACTCTCGCTGCGTGGATAAAACCACTCTCCCTCATTCCATGCCGGGATGCCTTCTTCATCATATCCAGGAGCCAACCTATTTATAGCCATCACTTTGCCACTATCACCAGCGTAGGTGGCAACATAAACTAGATTACCGGCAACTACCGGCGTACCATAAACAGTCGCCGGCTGTGCCGCCGGAGCACAACCTATAGGACCACACATTCCTCCTGTAGCAGCCGGCGCTCTGACAGGAATAACCCACTCACCTTCACTTGGAAAATGCAGCCCTTGATTACGAGCTGAGGGGTCTATGGCAAACACTCTGCCATCCATCGTTCCGAAATAAAGAATGCCGTCATAAGCAGCAAATCCTGACCACCCCTGCCATGCCTGTCCAGAACAGCCAAAAGTTATCAGTCCCAGAACGATAACGAGGAGAATAAGGCTTAATTTATTCTTCGATTTTCTTATAAAAAAAACCATCTTATTCACTATTCGCCTTTAACGCAAAAAACAATAAGTTTCACGGTACCGGGTCGTAGCCACCGGCAGACCATGGGTGGCAACGCGCTAAACGTTTAGCAGCCAGCCAGCTCCCTTTAAGAAATCCATATCTCTCAATTGCCTCATAAGCATAATGAGAACACGTGGGGGCAAATCGACAAGCCGGTGGAGTAACCTGAGACACCGTAGACTGATACAGCTTAATCAACTCCAACACCAAGCGTTTCATCTTTATTTGTTAAATGAGCTCGGAATAGCAGCTTCTCCATTGACTTTTTGAGCTGGTGATAGTCAGCGTTCGCTGCACTTGACCGAGCAATAAATACTATATCCCACCCTGGTTTTATATTCGTTAAGCTAACAATCTCTTTAAACAAACGCCGTACTCTATTACGAACTACTGCCTTGCCAATCTCTTTAGCTACCGAAAACCCATACCGGCTAAACTCAAGCCCATTAGGTAATGCCTTTACAACTATGAAGCCGTCTACCCAAGCTTTACCTGATTTATAAACAGTCAAATACTGGGCTCTCTTTGTTAAAGCCCACTTTCTTGCCATGCTGCTAAACTGGCGTCAATTGCCACCGCCCCTTAAGTCGCCTTGATTTCAATACTTTTCGGCCCCCTTTAGTTGCCATCCTGGCACGGAAACCATGCTTACGTTTTCGTGCGGTTTTCTTAGGCTGATATGTTCTTTTAGGCACTTTGCTCTTCCTTAGAAACTACAACTTTATTTTCAAGGGCTCCTTTAGGGCTGGTATGATCCGGGGTATAAGGCAATAATGCCAGATAGCGAGCCCTCTTTATGGCCAAGGCCAAACGTCGCTGGTGCTTGGCACAAATGCCTGTCCGGCGGCGCGGCTCAATTCTGGCCCGGTCGGAAACATACCGCCGCAATCTAGAAATATCCTTATAATCTATCTCAGCCTTGTCAGTGCAAAAGGGGCAAGCTCTGGGCTTGAAAACAAAGCGACGTCCCCTTTCTTTTGTCTCTCTAATCCCCTCACCTTCCTCCATACTTTAATCCGTCCTCCTTCTTAAAATATAACCTGCTAAAAAGGTAGATCTTCAGGCTCTACCTCTTCTCCAGCAGCATCGACAGGAACAGTTTCTAGAGGGGCTTCTTCGCCAGGAAGCGGTGCCACAGCCTGTCTATCAAGGAACAGCACCCTACTAGCTATCACCTCAGCTGTGACACGTTTCTGACCATCACGTCCTTCCCAGAAACGAGTCCTCAAACTACCTTCAACATAAACCCGCTGCCCTTTAGTCAAAAACTGATTGCAGCTCTCGGCCTGCTTCTTCCAGGCAACTATAGTAAACCACTCTGTTTCTTGCCTTCGCTCCCCTTCAGATGTCGTATAAACTCGACTAGTCGCAACACGGAATGAAGTCACCGGGTTGCCACTAGGTGTGAAGCGCATCTCGGGATCAGTCCCAACATTCCCAATGAGCATAACCCTGTTTAAACTCACCATAACCAGCCTCCTTACACCTTAATCCCCGGATCTGATCAAAAGATGACGTAGAACCTTCCCGGAAAGTCTAAGGTTTGCTTCCAGGTCCTTAGTCATAGCCGGCTTCATTTGAACCTTAGTCAACAGATAATTTCCCTCAGTAGACCGCTTTATAGGATAAGCCAGCTTTCTCCTACCCCATTGATTTATCTCATCCACACTACCACCAACCTTATTAACTAGCTCACTCAGCTTAGTTATAAATTCAGGCATTTCCTCATCAACCACTTCAGGACTGACTATAAGTACCAGTTCATAACTAGACATTAGTATTACCCTCGAAGTTCAAAAGTGGACACATTATAACATATCAAAGGAGACAGCAACAATACTGCGAACAAAGCTAGGCACCCCTTGCATTTTATTTGATTCTGGCTTATATTTCTGTTACACAAAGGAACCATCTTTGGAAATCTGCATTATCGGGCTGCCTAAGAGCGGCAAGACAGCGATTTTCAATGCCTTAACCAGGGGAAAGGCAGACACTAAAACTTACACCACAGCGACAATGACTCCTAACATCGGAGCATCTAAGGTGCCAGAAATTAGATTGCAAGTACTGGATAGAATTTACCATCCGAAGAAGATAATACCGGCTGAGGTCAAATACATTGATATTGCCGGCGCAGCTAAAGGCTTAGGCAAAGAAGAGGGAATAGGTGGCCAGTTCCTTAATTATCTAAGTAATGCTGATGCATTGCTCCAAGTTGTCCGAGCCTTTGAGGATGAAAACGTGCCACACGTAGCTGGTAATATCGACCCAAAACGCGATATAGCTACTATGGACCTGGAGCTCGTTTTCTCTGACTTAACAATAATTGAACGAAGGCTAAAACGACTTGAAGATTCTTTGAAGGGTGCTAAACCATCAGAACGCGACCCACTCCTAAAAGAGCAAATCCTACTGCAAAAGATTAAGTCAGGATTAGAAAAGGATATACCGATTTGGCAGCAAGGTTTAACTACTGAGGAACTTAGGAGCCTGACCAATTATCAGTTTCTTACTGCCAAACCTATGCTACTCGTCATTAACATTGGAGAGAACCAGTTAGCGCAGGCTTCTTCCCTCGAAACCGAGATACGAACAGCCTATTCCCACTCTCAATTTGAAGTGGTTTCTTTATGCGGTAAGTTAGAAATGGAACTGAACCAACTCAGTGATGATGAAGCTGTAGAATTTCGCAAGGCTCTGGGCCTGACTGAGCCAGCGATTGACAGCATCATCAAACTCTCCTATAAACTTCTGGGACTAGTTTCTTTCTTCACCACCGTCTCCGAGGAATTAAAAGCTTGGACAATCACCAAAGGAACAACTGCCTTAAAAGCCGCTGGCAAAATCCATTCCGACATAGAAAAAGGGTTTATAAGGGCGGAGGTTGTGGGTTTTCATGATTTAAATAAATGTGGCAGTCTGGCTGAAGCCAGAAAACACGGTCTGCTAAGACTCGAAGGCAAAAATTACATAGTTCAAGACGGCGACATAATAACCTTTTTATTTAACGTTTAGAGGAACCAAACTCACTCAAAATTACCTCATTTCGGGGAAGTACAAGCGATGTCACTCTTCAACATCATCACTATTAGATGGTATAATACTCCCCCGGGAGACAATTCGGACAACAAGGAGAGTCATGAAACAAGGGACAAAAGTTATTGCTTGGTTCGATGAGATAACCAAGGATGATATTCCACTAGTAGGTGGTAAAGGAGCCAACTTAGGTGAGATGGTTCATGCTCGGATACCGGTGCCTCCGGGCTTCATCGTCACGGCAGATGCCTACTTCAAATTTCTAGAAACCGCCGGGCTAACAAACGAAATTCGCCGGCATCTTAAGGGCTTAAATGTTAACGATAGTAAAAAACTTCAAGATATAGCCAGCCTGATAAAGGATATAATTTCTAGTGCGCCTATGCCGCCTGACATGGTTAATGAGATTAAAGGCGCCTATCTCAAACTAGGTGACGGGCTGGTAGCAGTCCGCTCTTCAGCCACAGCCGAAGACTTACCTGAGGCTTCTTTTGCCGGACAGCAACGTACTTTTCTCAACATTCGTGGAGAAGATGAAGTAGTGGCAGCAGTGCAAGCCTGCTGGAGTTCGCTATTTGAACCCAGAGCCATATTCTACAGAGAAGAACATGGCTTTGACCACTTCAAAGTAGGCATCGCCGTTCCGGTGCAGAAGATGGTACAATCAGAAACCTCGGGAGTCATGTTCACTGTGGAGCCTTTGAGCAACGATACAACTAAAATACTTATAGAAGCAATTTGCGGACTCGGTGAAGCTATTGTCTCTGGTGATGTCACTCCTGACCAATATCTTTTGGATAAAAATGGAATCAGAATCGTCGATAAAAAAATCCATAAGCAAGAATGGCAACTGGTGCAGGACGCCAAAGCAACAATAGGCGAGCTTGAACAAAACATCAAAATTCCCGTCCCACCATCAAAGCAAGCCAAGCAAAAGCTAGCTGATAGAGATATTGTTGGCCTGGCTAAGGTGGGCAAAATGATTGAAGACTTATATAAGTTTCCACAAGACATCGAATGGGCAAGGGAGGGGAAGCAGCTCTTCATCCTTCAAACGCGGCCAATAACTACTTTGAAACCAAAAGATACCGGCAAGATTTTGCGCAAGATAGAGGCTAAAGCAATTTTAACCGGCGTCGCCGCCAGCCCAGGTGTAGCTGTGGGCCCAGTCAGAATTATATCCGATGCTTCGCATATAGATAAAGTTGAAAATGGCGATGTTCTAGTAGCCGAAATGACAACTCCAGATTTCGTGCCAGCGATGAAGCGAGCAGCAGCCATAGTCACCGACCGTGGCGGTCGAACCGCTCACGCAGCTATAGTTAGCCGTGAGTTAGGCATACCTTGCGTAGTGGGCACAGAGGTGGCGACCAAAACCCTAAGGGACGGCCAAAAAATCACAGTAGATGGCTTCAGCGGAGAAGTCTATGATGGTAAAGTAGCCGAGCCAACAGCATCCGTACTAACAGTCATCTCTCAGGAACGGATTAAAACAAAAACCAGAATCTATGTAAATCTGGCTGAACCGGAACTGGCTGAAACCATAGCTGCAAGACATGTAGACGGCGTTGGCTTGCTTAGAGCTGAATTTATGATAGCTCAAATTGGCGGACATCCACGATACATGCTACACGAAGGAAAAGGCGAACAATTCATGGAAATGCTGGCTAGAAATATCACCACTTTCGCCAAGGCTTTTAATCCCAGGCCGGTGGTATATCGGACTACCGATTTCAAGACCAACGAGTACAGAAACTTACGCGGCGGGGACAAATACGAGGACTTTGAGGAAAACCCCATGCTAGGCTATCGTGGCTGCTCCAGATATACTCGGGAGCCCGAAGTTTTTAGGCTCGAAGTCGATGCTATCAAAAAGGTTTGCCAGTACTACGATAATCTATATGTAATGATTCCATTCGTCCGCTTCGTGGATGAAATGGCCAAGATAAAGAGGTTCCTCGTAGCTGAAGGCTTATATCAGTTCCCCAATTTCAAATTGTGGATGATGGTCGAAGTTCCATCAAATGTCTTTTTAATAGACAAATTTATAGACGTTGGCATTGATGGTGTCTCCATCGGTTCCAACGACTTAACTCAACTAATCTTAGGAATAGACAGAGACAATCCCAAACTAGCACAGCAATTTGATGAGAGAAATGAGGCGGTGCTCATGGGCATAGAAAAAGTCATCAAGGTTTCGAACAGTAAAGGCATCACCTCTTCCGTCTGTGGGCAAGCACCTTCGGTCTATCCAGAGCTTACCGAGAATCTGGTTAGATGGGGCATCACTTCAGTTTCGGTAAGCCCCGACATGATTGACGAAACAAGGCGTATTGTTGCTGCTGCTGAAGCAAGACTTAGCCAGCCATAGGGTTGCAGCGAAGTAGGGAGGTAAGGCTTAAGTTTTGATGGCCAATTTGAATATTCGGCAGCGAATAGAGGAATCTGAAAACAGACTCTCCCCATACGCGGCAAAAAGCAAGTTTAGCCGGGGCAGACTCGAATGGGAGGAACCTTGCTCAATAAGAACAGATTTCCAGCGGGACCGCGACCGCATCATCTACTCCAATGCCTTCCGCCGCCTCAAACACAAAACTCAGGTCTTTATCACCCCTTTAGGTGACCACTATGTAACACGGTTGACACACACCTTAGAAGTATCACAGATCGCTCGGACTATATCCAGAGCATTGAACCTTAATGAGGATTTAACCGAGGCTATCGCCTTAGGACACGACTTGGGTCACACACCATTCGGTCATGTAGGTGAGCAGGTTCTAAACGAACTGTTCCCAAGCGGGTTCAGGCATAATGAGCAAAGTCTAAGGGTAGTCGATCTACTGGAGAAAGACGGGCAAGGGCTGAACCTAACCTGGGAAGTCAGGGATGGAATCTTGAATCATTCCAAGGGCGGTATAGAGATACTTGGTGAGGGATGGACAGAAGTTGGTACTATCGAAGGGCAGGTAGTTAAGATGGCTGACATTGTTGCTTATGTCAACCATGATATTGCCGATGCCATAAGGGCCGGCGTCCTGACTGAGAACGACCTGCCAACTTCTGCAGTGAAACTTCTAGGAAGCACCTCTCGTCAACAAATTAACACGCTTGTCTGTGACATCGTCAGCTATTCCTTAGAATCATTAAATAATGCGAACTTGAAAAAGCCAACCATCGGAATGAATATTGAAATCCTAAAAGTCACCAATAACCTGCGTGAATTTCTCTTTGACAAGTTGTATAATCCCAGTCTAATCAGTAAAGATACATCAAAAGCCAGGAAGATAATACGTCTTCTCTATTCATATTTTATGAAACACAAAGATGCTTTGCCAAAAGAATATGTCCTTCGCGATGACGCAGTAGAACGAAAAGTTACTGATTACATCGCCGGCATGACAGACCTGTATGCCTTACGAATGGCCAAAGAAATCAGCCACCTGCAATCATAGTTTTGAAACAAGCGACTGAGTTTCTAAAATGAGCGTAATTGATGATGTAAAGCAGAGACTGGATATTGTGCAAGTTGTCTCTGAATATGCAAAATTACAGAAGTCAGGGCGAAGTTATAAGGCTCTGTGTCCGTTTCACAGTGAAAAGAACCCCTCGTTTTTTGTATTCCCCGACAGGCAGAGCTGGCACTGTTTCGGAGCTTGTGGTATCGGCGGAGATATCTTCTCATTCATTATGAAGAAAGAAGGAGTCGATTTCGCGCAAGCTCTGCATCTTTTAGCCGACAAGGCAGGGGTTTCATTGGTTGCTCCGGCACCTCCGGGGAAACAGACTCAGAATAAAGAGAAGGAAAAGTTATTCGAGCTAAATGAAGCCGCCGCTGAATATTATCACCACCTGTTGCTGAATGCCTCGGTGGGCAAGATAGCAAGGAACTACGTATCTAAACGAGGGCTATCACCCGAGACAATTGAGAATTTTCAACTGGGTTTTGCCCCAGAAGGGTGGGATACCCTAAAGCAATATTTGAAGGGCAAAGAATACGGAGAGGCAGGGCTGTTAGCCAGCGGTCTGTTAGTTGAGCGTGAGGACAAAAACACCTACGATAGATTTCGCAATCGCTTAATGTTTCCTATTAGGAACATTCAGGGTAAGGTTATAGGCTTTGGTGGGAGAGCATTAGATGATTCTCTGCCTAAGTATCTTAACTCCCCTCAAACGCAAGTTTTCGATAAAAGCAGCAGCCTCTACGGAATTGACCGAGCTAAGGCAGCAATTCGCCAGAAAGACCAGGCAGTAATTGTAGAGGGCTACATGGATGTCCTCATGGCCCACCAGCACGGATATTACAACGTAGTTGCCTCTATGGGAACAGCTATGACTGACAAACAGCTGTCTATTCTCAAAAACTTGACCAAGAATTTAATAATAGCTCTTGATGCAGACACTGCAGGAGAAGAAGCTATTTCACGAAGTGGCGAGATGATCGACAAAATGCTGCCAGTACCACCATCTTTTTATGGGTGGGTAAGATATGAAGATGCTCACAACGCAGAAGTAAAGATTTTAGTCTTACCCCAAGACAAAGACCCGGACGACATAATCAAAGAGGATGCTTCATTGTGGCAAAAGCTGATAATAGACGCTAAACCTATGATCGACTTTATCCTCGAAACGGTAATGGCTAAAGTTGATCTAGGAAATGCCAGGGATAAGTCTTCAGCTGCAGAGAAACTTCTGCCGCTTCTTTTCCAGATGGGGGATTCGATACGACAAGCCCACTACGTAGAAAGGCTTGCCCGGTTATTGAAGATCGATGAGCGCGACCTGCATGACAAAATGAGGAAATTTAAAGTAGACGAGCGAAAACGAAGAGTCTCCAAAAGCATAAAGGCTTTCGCACCCGCAGTTCCTGCTATCACTTCATTCAGTCCAGAGCAATATTGCCTGGCTCTATTACTTCAGTACCCGGAGCTTAGGTCAGGAAGCACAGGGCTATCTCCCGATCATTTCGAGAACACCGAAAATCGAGAGCTATTTGTAAAATGGCAACAAAGTAGTGACCTTGCCTCTCTTAGAGATAGTCTTGATAATGCTCTTGAAGAGTATCTGGAAAGCCTTATAGCTAAGGACTTACCCCCAATCCTTAAAGAAAGTGAGACGGCACGTTTTGAAGACCTGAACCAGTGCATCAATCGCTTACAAGAGAGAAGATTAAAGAACTTAGAGGCTGAAAAACAAGAACTTTTGGCTATAGAAGCCGAGATAGGCGGAACAGCAGCACAATTAGCCAAGCTGGAAGAGCAAGGCTTGGAAATCGATAAACAGCTTAAAGAAGTTTTCATCAAACAAGACCACCATCAACAATCAGCAAGGAGTGATGGGTAATGACTTCAAATAGCGATGAAAAGCTTCTGTCCTATTTTCCCAGGAGAGGCAAAAAAAAGCTGGACTCCGAGGATATTCTTGGCATTGAGGATGAATCGTTAATACATTCGGATGGTGATTGGGAAACTTTTGATAAATGTGAGCCTGAAGAAGATACTACCCCGATCGTCTTTCCATGGGAAGACGAAGAGCTTACTGAGCTTGAAAGCGAATTGGCTGGTAAAGAAGAGAAAGATGATAAATCGCAACTTGGCCTTGAACTGGAGCATGTTGAGCACGAAGCAATTGATGACCCGGTTCGCATGTATCTCCACGAGATCGGCAAAGTCTCGCTACTCACTGCTAACGATGAGAAAGTGCTAGCCAGTAAAATCGAGGAGGCCAAATACCTGGAAAAGATTGAAGAGCTTTACCTTCAGCGCCATGGTGAATATCCGTCAACAGTTGATATAGTAATCTATTTGCTCCGCCATTTGCTTGCATCACAGTCTTTGATCAACATTCTAGTCAAAAAACTAAAACTAACTGCTACAAACAGCTTTATCAAGAGAATTCACGACCCAAAGCTGCGATCGTCCATTGATAGAGTGATTAACCAAGAACTGGTGGAAGCCATTGCCAAGAGTACTCGTAAAAGCGCTCCTGAGGTTGAAACAAGTTTTATAGACTTCTCTACAGATAGCCGACTACTACCTGCAGAATTACTCAAGATTATAGGAGAAAAA
>Ga0299915_10002492_pt1 | contig 13442 bp, 13 predicted proteins | sample RVTome_13_FD_200263 | JGI IMG/M metagenome (GOLD analysis project Ga0299915, IMG submission 200263) | Soil microbial communities from uranium-contaminated site in the Upper Colorado River Basin, Wyoming, United States - RVT92D227 (version 2) ...
GCACCAAGCCTCGCCTCCCCAAAAAATAGGTAACCCGGGAGATCCCGATCAACCCTGCATTTGTAGCTACCAATAGGATGGAAGCCGCTAGTAACCCCACCAATACTGGAAGCAGTTCACGCACTGTAGTCAGAATCCAGGTAAAAATGATCTGGGGTTCAACCGCTGAAAACCACCTGGCCGCCATCTCATGAGGGGCAATAGCTCCAGAAAGATTGTGAGCAATACCGGCTACCGGATCATGTGCCCATTCCGTGGCCAACTCCGTGGGCGACATGGTAGAAAGGCCTACCGTGGCAATGCCGGCAAAAATAACTAATACTGTGACTGCGGTCATGATATGGGCAAAAGGCACCCTTCTGGTCGGTTGCCGTGTCTCCTCCGCCATCTGGGATATGGTCTCCACACCCGTATAGGCTACCGCAGCCAGGGCTATACCTATAAACAAATTTTCCCAGCTTGGCCAATATAGGACGATATGCGTCTGAAGTGTACTAAAATTGAAGACGAGCAAAGCACCGAGAACCACGATGAGAATCTGTACTGACAGGTCTATAACCGCCGCAGATACATTAATGATAGAAGACTGCCTGATACCGATGACATTGATGAGCATGAGGAAAAGCACGATTCCCATAGACAGTGTGGTGCCAGCCATAGGTGATTCTTTTAATATCGGCCAGAAGTGCCCCAGATAGGGAGGGATAGTATAAGCTGATATAGCGATGGTAGCAATGTAGGTCAAAATCAGAGCCCAGCCAGAGATGAAACTAACCAGGTCGTTAAAGGCATGATGAGCAAAGCTAGCAGAACCACCGGCTTCAGGGAACATGGCAGAACCTTCCGCATAGGTAAGTGCCACAAAGACAAAAGCTATTCCAGCTATGGCCAGGGCTACTGGAGTAGCACCTAGAGCTACAACAGCAACAATGCCCAGAGCATAGTAAATAGAAGAGCCGACATCACCATAGCCGGCAGCATATAGTGCTGGTATGCCGAGGGAACGCCTGAGATGGAATATCCTTAGTCGGGGACGACGGACAAATCTATCGCCTAGTTTGGGATGCCAGTTATTACGCACAGTTGCTTGTTTTACACACTTACTGGCGAGAAATTGTAGTCCTGCTTCTACCCTTTGTCAATAGGTATTCAGATAGACAGCCTACTCTTGATTCGATTGAATCAAAAATGCCTGTTAGGCTATAATAACTGGCTGTGAGCCATGGTGAGCGTAGCCCAGTGGTCTAAGGCGCCAGGTTGTGGCCCTGGAGAACGAGGGTTCAAATCCCTCCGCTCACCCCAAAAATCAACAAATTTACAGCCTGCGCCTATAGCTCAGCGGACAAGAGCACCGGTCTTCGGAACCGGGGGTCGTGGGTTCGAATCCCTCTAGGCGCGCCACTTTTCGAAGTTAGCCTTCCGCGGTTTCTAAGTATCACAAAAAGAGGGACTGAAACAGTCCCTCTTTATTGCTCTGAAGCCAAAGTCCTTTTAGAGCCGAATAAAAAACCCCTCTTATGACCAGGAGACCGAATTGAGATTCTACTCCTTGGTCTTAGTCTCTTTTTCCAGCACTTCGGCCAGGGCCTTATAACCCTCGCCACCAAAAGACTTGAATTGCAAGGTAAGCAACTCTGAGTACTTGAAACCCTTAGAGTTAACCCAATCTCTATGCACCTTGTCTCCTCGGCCAATCATGTGGCGGGCCAGGTCCAAAGCGCTGCTCGAAACTTTATTACACACAGGACACTTATAACTCATCTGTTACCTCCTAGTTCACGACAATGCCTTATTTAGACTTTTTGCCTTTTTTCTCCTTCTCCTTTAGCGCTCGGAGAACTTTCTCCGGAGTTATGGGCAAATCAGTTATTCTAACGCCGACTGCATTATATACGGCATTAGCTATGGCACCAGCCGTTGGGTTGGTAAGCCCTTCTCCGGCCTCCTTGGCGCCAAACGGCCCCTCAGGTTCATAAGTGTCAATCTCTAAGATCTCGGTCTCAGGCATATCCACGGAGCGGATAAGCTTATAATCGGCGATGGATGGATTAAGTATCTTGCCGTCGTCCATTGGCTGGTCTTCACAGAAACCATAGCCTCCGGCCATCATTATTGCTCCTTCAAGTTGCCCTTCGATGCCTACTGGATTGATTACTGTGCCGCTTTCGTGGGCAGTGGTTACATTTATCAGTTTATATCTGCCCGTTTCAGGGTCTACATCTACCTCAGCCGCCTGGAGACCAAAACTGTAAGCCGGCGATATCATGCCCTTGCGGTGGGGGGTATAGTGCCCCCTACCGATGATAGCCTCGCCATCCCTGCCTCTTATCGCCTGCTTGACAATATCAAAGTAGGAAACGCCTCTCTCCGGGCGGTTGACAATGTGAATCCAGCGGTCTTTGATATCCAGGTCATAAGTAATGTTGACCCCCATCTTAGCAGCGGCGAATTCCATAAGCTGACTCTTGGCATCAGCCGCTGCCATTTTCACGGCATTGCCATTCATTAGAGTCTCGCGGCTGCCCCAGGAACCGAGGTCAGGAGGACATATACCGGTATCACCGGCATGTATCCGGATATCCTCAAGGCGTATCCCCAGTTCCTCGGCACAAATCATGCTTAATGTAGTATCAGAGCCCTGACCAATCTCACAGGCTCCGGTGAATAGGTCTACTTTGCCATCAATATTTATCCTGATTAGCGCAGACGAGAAAGCATATGGAGTATCAAACCAGTTAAAGATACCGCCGGACATAAAGCCATAAGCAGCGATACCTATACCCCGGTTAGGAGGAAGCTTGCCTCTTTTCTTAATGTGTTTATCAATCTCGTCCAGACACTGGTGTAGCCCACAGCTCTGGATATAAGCCTGCCCCGGGACCTCGTAGTTGGGCGTCATACCGTTCTTACGCCTGATCTCAACCGGGTCTATGCCCAGATGTTCAGCTAGCATGTCCAACTGAGACTCACCGGCAAATACTGCCTGAGGAGCACCAAACCCACGCATAGCTGATGTCGGTCCGGTATTAGTGTAGACCCGATAGCCATCATATCGGTAATTGGGATACTTATAGGGGAATGAGGAGAAGAAACCGGTGAGGTAGAGCGCGGTAGCTCCCATACCGGTATAAGCACCGCCATCAGTAATCACCCGGGCTTCTTTGGCTAACAGGATACCATCTTTCTTGGCACCAAGTTTCAAATAATAATACATGGGCGTGCGCCGCTTGGTGGCAGTGAACTCTTCTTCTCGGGTAAGAACTATCTTTACCGGCTTACATAACTTCATAGACAGTATACAGGCACAGAATTGGGAGGAATCTAGCTCAAACTTGCTGCCGAAGCCGCCTCCGGTGTGCGGTTTTATGACCCTCACATCGCCTTCTCTCAAGTCAAGCATACCAGCAAGCAGAGCTTGAATGTAGTACGCCGACTGGGTTGAAGTCCACACTGTAAGCTTGCCGCTATAATCGAAGCTGGCCACGGCATCATGTGTTTCCATACACATGTGCGCCTGGGAGGAACACCTGTACTGGTCTTCACGAATGTAGTCACACTTCTTAAACGCCTCATCAACATCGCCCCACTCAATATGGCGGGTCACATTTATATTAAGCTCCACACCATCGTGAATCTGCGGCGCATCTTCCTTAATCGCTTCCATCGGGTCATATACTGCCGGCAGCGGCTCATACTCAACTTCGATCAAGTCCAGTGCCTCTTCGGCAGTATCTTCATCAATAGCAGCCACTGCAGCTACCGGGTCGCCGATATAGCGAACCTTCTCACGGCACAGGATTTCCTCATCACAGAGCTCGGGAAAACGACGCCAGATGCCCTGCTTCTTGCCCAACGTGTCCTTACCAGTTACTACCCCCTTTACTCCAATTAATTTCTCTGCCTTGCTGGTGTCGATGCTGAGAATCTTGGCATGGGGATAGGGACTTCTCAGGATTTTACCATAAAGCATACTAGGTAGAACAAGGTCGAATGTATATTTAGCATTACCGGTTACCTTTTCCGGCCCATCGACTCTATGTACCCGTTGACCGATTACCGAGTATTTGCTGCTCATTTTCCCTCCTTATATTCACCCTTAGCCACAGCAGTTAAAGCACGAATAATGCTGTTGTAGCCGGTGCAGCGGCAGATATTACCATCAATGCCTTCCTTTATCTGCTCCTTGGTTGGCTTGGGATTTTCATTTAGTAGCGCCGTTGATACCATAAGCATTCCTGAGGTGCAGAAGCCGCATTGAAAAGCACCATGGTCAAGAAAGGCTCTTTGTATTGGATGCAGCTTAGTCCCACTAGCTAGGCCCTCCACAGTCTGCACCTTACCTCCATCTGCCTGAAGTGCTAATATCGAGCATGACTTTACCGCCATGCCATTGAGAATCACCGTGCAAGCACCGCAGGAACTCTCATTACAGCCCCTTTTGGTTCCAGTCAACGCAAGGTGGTCTCTCAAAACCTGTACCAGGAGTGTCTTGGGCTTTACATACAGCTCATAGGGCTGACCATTGACCGTCAATTTTAGCTCTTTTTTCATATCTTAAACCTCCGTGTTAAGCCTTTGCCCTGGTCAGGGCTTCCTTAGCCATTCGCGGCACCAGAACCCTCACCAGCTCACGCCGGTATTCTTCCGAGGCAGCGATATCGGATATGGGTTGAGCCTCAGTAGAAGCTACCTCACCAGCCTCTTTTAGAAGATTATCCGTAACCTTTTTACCCCTCAACACCTCCTCCGCCTTCTTGGCTCTCATCGCAATCGGTGCCGTAGCCCCCAGTGCTATTCGGATGTCCTGGCAGATGCCATCGCCGGAGCCTAGAGTGATTGACACGGCAACTCCCACCGTGGCTAAATCACTTTGTATCACATTGAACTTGGTGTAGGCGGTGCCGGTGCGAGGCGGAGCAGCCGGTAACTGGATTTCGGTAAGCAGTTCACCATGTTCCAGCGCCACTTCAAAGTAATCCACGAAGAAATCCTCAACTGCCGTGCTCCTTTCACCCTTGAGGCTGGCTATAGTTAAGGTAGCTTTCAGCGCTATCAGCACCGGTGCCGGGTCGCCGGCCGGCTCGCCATGGCAGAGGTTACCACCAATAGTGCCCCAGTTGCGGGTCTGTATTGAAGCCAGCCTTTGCTCCATCTCCGCCAGCACGCTAAACTTCTTTTGGATTACCGGTGATTTCTCGATTGCTCGGTGCGTGGTTAAGGCACCAATATTTAATCCTTCTTTGGTTTCTTTAATGTAGCTCAGTTCGGATAAGCCCTTGATACTGATTAGATACTTAGGGGCGATCAACCCCTGCCTCATCAGGATTAACAGTGATTGCCCGCCACCAATTATTTTACAATCATCCCCATACTTGTCCAACAAGGTGAGGGCTTCTTTAAGCGTCTTGGGAGCTAAGTACTCAAAGTCTTTTATCATTCTTGCCCGACCTCCCTCATTTTGTTCATTAGTGCCTCCTTTTAAATATATCTATTTTCGACTCTGCAATTTCTCTTGCAAGTTTTTGGTGAACTCTTCTCCCACAGACTTGGCTTTGGCACGCATTATCCTTTCACCAAAAGTAGCTAACCGACCGACCAAACTCACATTGGAGCTATATGCGACCTCTACCTCATCTTTTGATATTTCGGTTAGGTCAACAATCGTCTCCTGACTGAAGGTCCCCGCCTTGGTTACATCCGCACCCCTACCGACTGCTTTCAGATGTCTAGGTGGGATCATCTCAGTTATCTTCGTGGTGAACTTGAGCTTCACTGATATCGGCCCGACCTTCTGCTTGACCACAGTTTCATATGTCTTGTCGTCGATGGCTTTCATTTCCTCAGCACCGGGGATACAAGAGGCTAGTGTCTCGGGCTTAAGCAGGAAATCCCATACCTCTTGAATAGGCGCTTTCAAAGTAAACTTTCCCTCTAGCAGCATTTTAAATCAGTCCTCCTTATAACTATTTCCCAAAACCATAGTGTTCGCGCCTATGGCTCTAGTCATATTTTTTAACAAACCTATAGTATGCCCTCTTAGCCGTTTGCTGTCAAGAGACGAGACCTAATTTACCCTCCACACCACTGACATCGCCTGCTCAATGTAATAACTAAAAATCAAATGTCTTAATCACAAAGACTATTTCGCAGCAGGCTCAAAGGCAAAAAACACTCTCTCCACCATTTTTGTTTCTTTCTTGATTTCTATAGGGTGGGCCGGGACATCAAATACCACAAACTGGACCTCATCGCCTTCTTTCAACTGCCCTGCAGGGCAGTTTATTATGCGGCTTAGTATCCTCTTTACTGGACTTTTAGCACCCAGATCAACCACGGCATGAACTAGCGGAGCTTCAAAGCCAAGAGGAACACCCCTTAATTGCTCAGTACAAACTATGACCTTACCTTTCTTAGGAAGGTCAACATATTCCAGCTCTTCAGAATAACATTCAGGACATATCACACGAGGTGGGTAGGCTATATGGCCGCATTTTTTACATTTCGTCGTAGTAAATCTACCCGCTTTAAGATTATCGTAGAACGGGTATATCCTGTTAAACTCCTTGGCTTCCATCGGCCAGACATCCATTGTGACAGGGTATCTGTTATCTAAAAACGGTATGCCTGTAACTCCCATTCTAATCCTCCTTACTTTACTGGTTCTCTACCATAAATTACTACTGTATGTTCAGCGCATAGAGCGCTCAAATTATGAGCCAGGCCGATCTCTGCACCCTTAACTTGAAATGTAGCTCTCCCCTGTAGTTGTTTCATTATTTCAGCACCTTGTCGGATTCCTGTTGCCCCAAAAGGATGGCCGCAAGAAAGAAGACCACCGTCAGTATTAATGGGAATCTTGCCGCCCGGATTAATCTGACCTGAGGCTACGAAAGGCCCACCCTCTCCCTTCTTACAGAAACCGAACTCTTCTACCTCAATAATCTCAGAGATAGTGAAGCAATCATGTGTTTGGGCCACATCTATATCATTTGGTCCAACCTTGGCCTTCTCGTATGCTCTTTTTGCAGCTAACCTGAGGTGGGGCCAATCTCCAAAATGTTCGCCCGGCCAGTTAGCAGACACACTGTGGAGTGTCAACTGTGCAGTACCACGGATATATACAAGAGGTCTATCACTGAACTCTTTCGCCTTTTCTTCACATGCGATTATGGCAGCAGCACCACCATCGGTTACGGGGCAGCAATCATAAAGCGTAAAGGGAGGTGCGATTGTCGGCGCTGACATGGCTTCTTCTAATGTAAGTTTTTTCTGGAACTGAGCATTAGGGTTGGCAGCACCATAACCGTAATTCGTCACTGCAACAGCCGCTAACTGCTCTTTCGTGGTCCCATAGTGATTCATATGCTCCTTAGCATGCAAGGCGAAAAATGGTGGCGGCAGCCCCAACCCCTGTGTTGCATCCCAGTCATGGTCGACTACATTAAGCTCACTGTAAAATACTTCCCATCTCTCAGGAGTATAAAGCTTTTCAGCACCAGTGACCATGACTACATCAGACATTCCACTCTCCACAAGTGCTGTCGCCAGAATAATACCTGAATTCCCACCGGCGCACAGCGTATCAAGCCTGGTACAAATAGATGTCGGGTGTATTCCTAACCTCTCAGCTACTACAGGAGAAGCATTTATTTGGGTCGAGGTCCTTCCGCCAAGGGAAGTAGCCACAAGTAGACCATCAATATCTTTCGGCTTCAATCCGGGGATGTCATCAAGACATCTCTTTGCCGCTTCCTGGAATAAATCGACCAGATGCGCCTGCCTCTCACCAAAAACGGATACTCCGGCAGCTATGATACACGCGTTCCTTTTATTCAAAGTCGTCCCTCCCTTTTTCTCGCATTCTTTCTTCTCACTGAATTATGGGGTTACTCTATCAGCCTATTATGCTGCGAGAGGTCTGCGTTTTCATGACATCAGAAATGCAAAACTCACCGTAGTGTTGTCGATAAGGCCATTAGCCGTGGTCATCTCTCGGGCTGTCAAAATGCCTTCGTTAAGCCACAAAGAAATATTATAAATCGCGAGCGAGGACACGTCAAATCAACCTTATTGACAACGTATAGGTGGGATGATAGAATTTGGTGCTTCCAAATTTTCAAGCGTGCCATAAGAGTCGATGGCATGGGGTGAGTGATAAAGAGGGGCAGGGACGAGGAGCATTAACACCGCTTTTTACAGAGGAGAAAAAATGGCAAAAACACCTAACAAAATTGAAACCTGGCAGATGACAGAGCCAGGAAAGTTGTCTAGAGTTAGCCTTGACGTGCCTGAGCTAAAGCCGGGCGAGGTGTTGGTTGAAATTGCCGGCTGTGGTGTATGTCATACAGACCTGGGATATTTTTATGACGGCGTACCCACTGTAAACAAACCACCATTAACCTTAGGGCACGAAATAAGCGGTCAAGTCGTAGCCGGAGATAAGAGCTGGGTAGGCAAAGAGGTAATTATACCAGCGGTAATGCCTTGCAATAATTGCCCTATTTGTGCCGCCGGCAGAGGCAATCGGTGTCTGGCACAGAAGATGCCGGGGAACAGTATGGGGATATACGGCGGTTTTTCCAGTCATATTGTGGTTCCTTCTCAGGATTTGTGCGAAGTTCCTGATAGGAAGGGGATACCTCTTTCGCATCTTGCCGTGGTTGCCGATGCGGCAACTTCACCTTATCAGGCAGCAATGAGAGCCCAGGTTAAGCCGGGGGATTTAACCATTGTCATCGGGACTACCGGTGGGCTTGGTGTCTATGCTACTCAAACTTTGTCCGCATTAGGTGCAAAAGAGGTAATTGGTATTGCCCGCAACCCGGAAAAACTGAAGAGGTCCTTAGAGTTTGGCGCAACTCATACTATTCAGAGCACAGCGGATAAAGACACCAGGGCTATTAGAGATGAACTTCGAGCCTATTGTAATGAAAAGAAAATACCCTCTAACTATGGCTGGAAGATTTTTGAATGGACCGGGACGCTTACCGGGCAAAGGATTGCCCTTGAGTTACTATCATATGTCGGCGTATTGGTAATATGCGGTTTTGGTACGCAGAAGAATGAGTATTCGCTGTCTCGTTTAATGGCGTTTGATGCCGACATTCTGGGTTCGTGGGGTTGTCTAACTCAGTATTATCCGACGGTTCTCAAAATGGTTTTGGAGGGTAAAATACAGATAGAGCCCTTTGTGGAGACAAGACCTATGAGCACAATAAAGGAAGCATTCGAGGAAGCTCATAAGGGCGGGCTGACGAAGAGAATAGTATTAACCCCTGATTTTTAACTTAAACTGAATAAAAAAGAGGAGGTATATAATGGCTTTAGATTGGTTACCTAAAGAAGGCGGACTAAAAGACCATAATGTATGGGGCATGGAACACTTTGGCACTGAGGCGCCATGCACCATATATGAGGAGAGACCAATCATTGACCCTAAGGGAAATCCGGTAGAAGGTCTATATAGCGCCTGGATTATCCTTAATAATCCCGACCAGTTGAACTCCTACAACACTGAAATGGTGAAAGGGGTCATTGCCGGATTTCACCGAGCCCAGATGCAGCGAAATGTTGTTGCCGTTGTCTTTACCGGAGTCGGCACGAGGGCTTTCTGCACCGGCGGTAATACCAAAGAATATGCCGAGTATTATTCCAACAAGCCTCAAGAATACGGTGCATACATGGACCTGTTCAACGGCATGGTGGATACTATCCTTCAGTGCCAAAAACCAACCATTCGCCGGGTTAATGGTATGAGTGTAGCTGGCGGACAGGAGATTGGCAGTGCCTGTGATATATCTATTTCCTCCGACCTGGCTATTTTTGGACAGGCGGGACCGAGGCATGGCTCAGCTCCGGTCGGGGGCGCATCAGATTTTCTCCCCTGGTTTCTGTCCATAGAGGACGCCATGTGGAACTGCGTCTCCTGCGAGATGTGGAGTGCCTACAAGATGCTGAGAAAGAACTATCTTAGCAAGGTGGTGCCGGTGCTTAAGCAGGGGGACAAGTTTATCAGGAACCCGCAGGTGATTACGGACAAATGGGTTGATGATGGCGAGATTGTCTACGGCGAGCCTGTTACTGGCCCGAAGGCAAATGAGGCTAGAGACTTGGCTAGATCGCTGCCCGTAGTTTTGACACGCTTGGATGAAGAGGTGAATAAGACACTATGGACCTTCACCAACCTATTCCACGGCTGCTTGATGAAGTCCATTGTCGGGATAAGACAGAAGAAGAAGTACTTCTGGGATTTGGCCAAGAATGACCACCGTTACTGGCTAGCGGTGAATATGCAGGGAGAAGCTTTCCTCGGCTTTAACGCTTTTAATACCAAGAAGATAACCGGTAAGGACACTATTGATTTTATTAAGCTTCGCCAGATGCAGGCAGAAGGTCATCCCTTTGACGATGAGCTGTATAATGCCGTTTTGGGCAAACCGCAGAAGTAACAAGATAGACTTGTAAGCTAATTATAGAAAGCCCGGGTTACACCCGGGCTTTCTATTTTTGCTTGACAAAGAGAGGTTGACAGGCTAGCATTGCTGAGGTCGTGCCCGTTGAGGTGAGATATGTCACCTCGCTTACAGGGTTTAATAGATATTACAGCAAAAAAGATCAATTATTCAGAGGGAGAATCATGGAGTTTCAAAATATCACCTTAGAGAAAAAGGACGGCATAGCCAAACTCACTATTAACCGTCCACCGGTTAATGTAGTGAATTATGAGACCCTGATGGAGATTAATACCGCACTAGAAGAATTAGGAAAAGATGATGAGGCAAAAGTCCTGATAGTCCGAGGGAGTGGGAACAAGGCTTTCTGCGCTGGTATAGAGGTAAAGGACCACATCGGAGAAATGATGCCCCGGATGATGACTGAGTTTGAGCGGATGTTCCGGCTTTTAAGAGGCCTTGGCAAGCCAAGCATTGCTGTGGTTAACGGCGTGGCTCTGGGAGGTGGCTGTGAGCTCGTTGCCGGCTGCGATATGGCTATTGCCTCCGAGAAGGCTGAGCTTGGTCAGCCGGAGATAAAACTGGGTGGCTTAGCCCCGGCAGCTGCTGCCATGTTTACCCGGATAATGGGGGAGAAAAAAGCCTTCGAGCTTATCCTCCTGGGTGATAATATAAACGCGAAAGAGGCAGAGCGCATAGGTCTGGTAAATAAAGTCGTCTCGGAAGAAAATTTAGACACCACCGCCGAGGAGATCGCTCGAAAGTTCATGAATAAAAGTAGCCTCAGCCTGAAGCTCGTCAGAGATGCCCTATATCAATGTGCCGATACCGCTGAATTCGACAAAGCAACCCGAAAAGGAACAGAGCTGGGGATCAAGACCTGGGAAACAGAAGATGGACAGGAGGGACTGAAATCCTTCCTGGAGAAAAGGAAGCCGGTCTGGAAAAACAAATAAGCAATTAGCACATCGCCGCCAGATGCCCCAGGGAAATCGACCTCTGGAAGACCTGCCTTCGATTCCACTTTTAATCTATCTCATTCTGTAACCTCTCCCACCCATAATATCAAAGGCTTAATAGCAGAAAGGTCTTTTGTCAATCACCTGTTTAGTTCCATTTGGGTTCTATCTTTCCTGGCAGCGCAAGTGGAAAGAGTTCTATGATAAACTAGAAGAGAGGTAAACAGTCATGTCACAAGAGCTAGGCAAAATAAACAAACCTGAGGCAGCCAGCTTCAAACAGGGCAGGAAACTTCTCCTCGTCCCACTGATATATTCATACAAAGACTCACCCTCCGATTACACTGAAAAATATGAACTCTACTGGAAGCAGGCAGTAGGACATATAGCTAACCTCGAAGCAAAAATAGGCACCGTTAGCCGGGTATATCACGAATCAATCAGCCTGGGCGGCGATGACGGTCTCAAAATTATTGAGGGCCTGAATCCGAAGAGCTGCCAAATCGCCAAGCAGAAGTGCCGGGATGGCGCTACGCTTGAGGTAATTGAGGACAAGGAATTAGCCGAGGAAACCATCGACTGGGAGAGGTGCTTATTCATCGGATTACTCAGTGACAAGGTGGCCCGGAAAGTGTCTGAATCCTACATCGAAGCCTCAAGGAAAAGATACGAACACATAAGCAAAAGAATAGACGAGACGCTCAAAGCCAATGAAATTGGAGTATTGTTCATCAGAGAAGGACATTTGGTACAATTTCCCGAAGATGTCGAGGTATTCAGCGTATCACCACCTGCCCTTGATGAAATCCATCGCTGGCTTCGTGAACGCACATCAGCAAAAGAGCCGGAAGCCGATAGCCAATCGGAATCGTGAACATCCCTAACATGCTGCAATCTGCCCTTTCAGGCTTATTCCTAGACCGTGGTATAATATTCTTGCACTGGAGATAGAAGAACTTGGAGGTACATTGAAATATGGAAGACATTGAGAAACTGGTTAAAACAACACTTGGAGAAATTGAAAAGGTCCTTGATTCCAAGACCGTTGTCGGTGAACCGATAACTATCGAGGGTACAACTCTAATTCCGCTTATGAGCGTTGGCTTCGGTTTTGCCGCTGGCGGTGGCTCAGGTAAAGGTGAGACAAAAGATACGACGGAGGGCGGAGGCAGTGGCAGCGGTGGCGGTGCCGGGGTAAGGCCCATCGCTATCATCGTCATAGATAAGGATGGCGTCAGGATAGAGCCAATCAAGGGAGGTATGGCAACGGCCATAGAAAAATTGAGCGAAACCATACCTGACATTGCAGCTAAACTCACCGAAAGATGGGGAGAACGGAAAAAGGAAAAGGGGAAATAGTTGTGGGTCATTGTTGTTCTAGCTAGCCTGGCGGCACTCATCACTCTTCTCCTCTGTGTACCGCTCGACCTGGTGTTCCGTACAAATGCAGATGTAAGACCTAAATTCAGTATACGACTGGTATGGCTCTTCGGACTGGTCAGCCACGAATTAATACAAGGGAAAAAGAGGCCTGAAGAAAAGAGAACGATTGAACATAAACAGAAGCGGCGGGACTGGATAGAGTGGATAAGAGTTACATTCGAAGTCCTGCGAACCAAAGGTCTCCTAAGGCAGTTTGGCAATCTTGCAAAGAGACTTCACCGTCGCATTAAGATTAAGGAACTCGTAGCAAACTTCAAGATAGACCTTGATAATCCGGCAGATACAGGTCTCCTCTTTGCCTTTATAGCACCAGCCAATCTACTTCTCAGCTATTTCTCGCCTCACCAGGTAAGAATCGAGCCTTCATTTGCCGGCGAAACTATCATCGAAGGTCACCTTTACGGAGCAATAAGGCTGCGACCCATCCAACTGGCTGCACCCCTGCTAGGATTCGCCTTCTCATTGCCCACATTGAGAGCTGTAAAAAAACTGGTTTTGTCTAAATGAAGAAGAAAAGAGTAATAATCGGCAGCCCTATAGCAATAGCCGGAATAACTCTAATCTTGGTAACAAAACTGTCATTTAGCTG